>Ga0114933_10003470_pt1 | contig 15324 bp, 14 predicted proteins | sample 4SBtaG_FD_89691 | JGI IMG/M metagenome (GOLD analysis project Ga0114933, IMG submission 89691) | Deep subsurface microbial communities from Kolumbo volcano to uncover new lineages of life (NeLLi) - 4SBTROV12_W25 metaG | ecosystem: Environmental > Aquatic > Marine > Volcanic | place: Kolumbo... | reverse complement strand
TAAAAAAAAAAAAAAAAAAAAAAAGATATTTATCTTTTATAAAAAAAAAAAAAAAAAATATCAAACATGACATATTTGAAAAATATTCATTTCAAAGTGACAGTGACTAAAAATATTTTTGAACAATTTAAATTTTGTTAATTATAATTTGAATAATTCTAAAATATCGAACATGAAATTTAAATTATTATTTTCATCTATTAATTGTGTCATGTGTTTTTTATTTTTTTTATAATTTAAATTATTATTAATATTATTATTTTTGGTAAAAATGAATTGATTTATTATCAAATCAACAAAATCATAAATATTTTTATTGTTATATTTTTGTTTTAGAAATATCATAACTGATATGATATTATTACAAATAATTTGTTTTATTTTTTCTTGATAATCCATTTTAAGACATTTTTTTTTTGAAGATTTAGATTTATCAAGAAAAACCAAATTATTAATTAGATAATCACTATTAATAGTTTTTTTTCTAATAGAACAAATAATAAAATTTTTAATTCTGTTATCTAAATCAGAGTTTAATATTACATTTGATGATTCAATGAACAAACAGAATGAAGCTAGTTGGGTTATTGTTTCACCAAACATGTTGTCAAGTGATAGTTTTTTATTTCTATGCGAATTATTTAACATATGAGGCAAATCATACAAAATATTAATTGATAGAATAGAAAAACATATTGATAAACTAATCATGTTATTAAATTTTTTATTTATACCCGAGTTTGAGTTTGGAAATTTAACTAAAAAAGGGATTAACAACAATTTGATATCTGAAGAATCCAACAGTGAATATGAATAAATCAGAGACGATGATAATTTATTATTTCCATATTTTTTGAAAATATTCATAAATGATTTTTGAATATTTAAAATAACATCCATTAGTACATAACATATTTTTTTTTATTTTTTTTAACCTTTACTTGGAACTGTTAAAAATATGTTAGAAGGAAAATAAATATCCCTCAAAAAATTTTGTAAATTCTTCATCCTATCGAATTTATTATAAACTTGATTTATTTGATAAAAAAAGATATAATTTAAATAAAATGGATCCGTTATTACTGATAGACACTAGTTATATAAGTTTCTATAGATTTCATGCTACTATATTTTGGTACAAACTATCTCAGAAGAAAAAAAATATACCTGAAACACATGAATGGTTCAAAGATAAAATATTTATGGATAAATTCAAAACAATGTATCTAAAAGGGATAGATAAAATAAACAATGAAATAAAAAAACGAACTGGGAAAAAAATACCTTATAACAATTTTGTTTTTGGTTTGGATTGTCCCACCGAAAATATATGGAGAACTAAATTATTTCCAAAATATAAAGCACAAAGAGATTACACTGGTTGGACAGGAAGTCCAGTTCTTAAATTTGCTCACACTATATTAATTGATAAATTATGCAGTGAAAATGGAATGAGTAAAATTAGCATTGATGGTTTAGAAGCAGATGATGTTTTAGCCATAACAAAAACCCATGTCCGTTCCATCACACCAAACAGACAAATATTTATTCTTACGAATGATCATGACTATCTTCAATTAATAGATAAACATACCACTATTTTGAATCTTCAAAAAAAATGTCTAAATGACAAATCGTGTGGTAATCCTAAAAAAGATTTAAAAATGAAAATATTATGTGGAGATCCCGCTGATAATATCAAAGGTTGTTTTAAGAGATGTGGAAAAAAAACTGCTATGAAATATTGTGAAAATGAAAAATTATTAGAAAATGCATTTCTAAAAAATCCTGAAAGTAGAAAGATTTTTAGTTTTAATGAAAAATTAATAGATTTTAATTTTATACCAAAAAAACTAAAAACTAAAGCATTAAATAAAATAAAATTATTTTGTCAGAGTTTTTTGTGAGGTAATGACTCTTGAAAAGTTCAACACATTAACAGAACATTGTTTAATTGCACCAACCGATATTCAAAATGAGATAAATCTCTCAAGTAGGAAATCTAAATATCCGTGATACAAATACACTCTCTGAGTCAATCCTACTGACTATCAAGCCGTCTACCACTCGACGCCTTTTCAGGGATTGGCAGATTTTATTTGTGAGTGTTTTTATAACATATTCCATATTGGTTTAATTTTGAAAACTTAAATGAGCATGGTGAATAGGAAGCAATGGAAACAAACAACCTTGTGCTGCAAATAAATTGTTTTATTTTTAAGTTATTTTTTGTCTCATTTTAAATATCGGTTGGTGTAATTCCTGTTTTCATGACCAACAAATAAGAACAAAGATTTTAAATAATTGATAAGTCAGTTAATTTTCAAAAATAAAAAACCAGGTACAAATATGTTTGGAAATATTGTTCTTGTTCCTTTTCGCGACAGACATCAACAGTTAATTTATTTTACGAAAAACACTGTTCCTTTGATACAAAAATATTTACCTGATACTAAAATTGTTATCATTGAACAAAACAAAAAAAAATTATTTAATCGTGGTTTATTGTTAAATATTGGTTTTAAAGAAAATAAAAATAAAACAAAATATTTTTTCACTCATGATATTGATTTGAATCCAACAAAAAAATTTATTACGGAATATTATACTAAAAGAGTAAATCGTGGTCATGTATTGGGACTTTACACATCACAACATGATACTTTAGGTGGGATTATTAAAATCAATGATTTTGACATACAAAAAATTAATGGTTTCCCAAATAATATATGGGGATGGGGGTGTGAAGATAAAGCATTACAAAATAGGACAGAATATTTTGACATAATAAAAACTACCAGTCTCATGAATAATAAAAATCATCCTGAATATTTAGTTCGTTTTAACGATATCAATGACAGAGAATTTAAAAATCACAAAACGAATCACCACAAACATTACTTGTTGTTCAAAAAATTAAACAAAAAACAACAATTACAAGTCATAATGAGTTCTGGTATCAACAATTTAAAATATACTATTATTGAAAAAATTAAAATTAATACCATTGAAATTATCAAAGTTGATATATAATTTTAAAACTGTATTGAAAAACCACTCAAAGATAAGTAAAATATAATGTATTGATGAAATTTTTTTAAAAAAAAAAAATTTGATTAAATTAATTTCTTCATTTTTGAAATATACCAATGAAAATAACACAATTAACCACTATGATTTTATTCTGTTTTATTGGTGCTAATTATGCATATCATGAAGATTATGAAGAAATGTTTGATGAGTACGAAATTTTCGAAGAAGATTTGGATGAAATATTTTATGACGAAACGTCTGAACATGAATCAAACAAAACCGTAATTAAAGATAATGGGTATATTTGTGAAATGTGGGATAGTTGTGATTGGTGGCGTTGTGTCCAAAAGTACAAATGTTCGATTGATCCTGGAGATTTTAACATTTCAAGTGAAGAAGTTTCAATGTCAAATCCACACAATAAATCATGTTGAAATAAAAATTGTGGATAATTTTTATCTATCCGTAATCTCCATCAAGAACAAGTCTAAAAATACAAAAATTTGATTGCTCTTTTTTTCCAACATTTGTAATATCTCAAATGAAATATCTCATAATATTTGTTAGTTTGTTTTGTTTGGTTAATGGTGAATTTTATACTGATTTTAACACCGATTTTTATGATGTTATGAAATTAAAAGAAATTAGATATGTTCAGGAAAATCTAAATCAAATTTCATTGAGAGCCAGAACTCCAAAAATATCGAAAAATATTATTGAAAATATTCAAAAAGTGTATATTGATTTGACTTTTGTGTACATGTTGTTTGGAATAATCATCTTTAATCAAATTATTATGTTTGTGTACAGATTTTTGATGGATGAACATATTTCTGCACCTTCTGTTTCTTCCACTTCTGTTTCTTCCGCTTGTTTTACACCACTCAAAACACCACTCAAAACACCACTCAAAACACCACTTAAAAACCATTTAATTCCAATTTAATTGAACACAATAAAATCATTTTTGTTTATTTCATTTGTTAAATCAGTACAAATCTTATCCAGTTTTTTATAACTTTTTCTATAACATAAACCAGATTTAATTTACTAATCTCAAGCAAATTGCTCAGTTCATTTTGTTGAATAAATTTTCATATCTCATATTTCACACAAACACATTTAATAATTTATTTTGGTATCACACAATTATTATGAAATTCCCTTATTATAAATCTTTGTTTATACCCAGAACATCTTTTGATTGATTTTTTGAATCGATTTGAATATGTTTCAAATGAAGAGGATTTTCAAATTCTGTTTTGGATAGATAAAATTGGATTTTTTTTTAATTGTTGGAGATTTTTCATTTAATGATCACTTCAGTTTCTAACGGTGGAAAAAAAATTTATTGTGGATAATAGTTTTGGTAAATATATTAAGTTCATTGTACTTGATGAGAATATTCGGAAATATGAAATATTTCTTGATAAAACATACTGAAAATTTATGACATGAAAGTTTCGTAATTTTTGGTGTTTGTACTGGTTGAATTTTTTTAAAAATTTGAATTTAATGATTGTTCTAAACAGCACTCAAATTATGAGTTTAGCAGAATTTGAAAATTTAAAATTTGATGGAGTATTTGTGATTATGGAAAAGTGTGACAATATCCCAGGATACCAAAACAAAATTATTGGTGTTTATGAAAATGAAGAAGATGCCAAAAAACAAATGGTAAAACCAAATATCAAGATTTTTGGACCAATTCCATTTTACAAAGAATTAAAATTTGTCTCACCAATCAGACCTGTTTTTGAAAAACAAAAATTGCTTGGACCATTTGAACCATTTGAACCATTCCAACATGTGAGATTTTAATTTATTGTGGAAAAGTTTCGAGAAGATTAAACACCAATAAAAACAAAAAAATATCTTAAAAATGATTGAGGTAGATTGTGAAACGAAGATTGACAAAATAGATTCTCTAAATATTTAATCTTTTAGTAAGATATCAATAACAAAACATGTATTTTCATTTGTGGTATGAGATATGAAACATTTTTTTGTTTGGGTCCCATTTTGAAATATCCTCATTTTTGCTCTGACATTGATGACTAAAAGATTTTGCGAGATCTTTTTTATTTTTGGACAAAATATTCATGAAAAATTCTTTTGTATTTTTTAACTGGAATCTCACCAAATCAAACTCTATTTTTTCTACATAGGATGGTAACATTTTAAGCAAATTAATCAATCTTACAAAAACTATATTTAGTAAACATCTGTAACCATGACCTAAAACATTTTTCATTTCTCTGAATTTTTTTACGTAATACATGTCTTCATGTGTTATCAAAGAAACGTAAGCCCTATTCATGTATTTAACTAAAAATGTTATCATAAAATTTTCAAGAATCAATAAAGTTTTTGGGACATCTTCATTTGAAATACCTTGTGAAAGCAAATGTTTCCACATTCCAGATATGTTTCCATACATAGTTTCACTCACGAAGTCATCAACTAAATTTAGAAATGTTTCTTTTTTGTCCATTTCGTACAAAAATCACACCACAAATCATAAATCAAATTTTTTCCATCAGTCTTGCAGATTTGGAAATTGAAGTTTCAAAAGGAAGTGTAAAATGAAATATCATCAAATCCTATTAAAAATAAAGATGTACCAAAAATAAAGATGTACCAAAAATAAAGAACATGTCAGAAATAAAGATGTACCAAAAATAAAGAACAAGTCAAAAATAAAGGGTTGGACCAAACAAATGAAATATCTCACTTATATTTTGTGAAACATTTCATATTTAAAATATAATTTTTAAAGTTACACAAATGACATGTCAATTGCTCAAGTCAAAAGGTGTGTTTGTTGTGGTGGAAAACATAAATGTTACAAACCTTTTTCATAAAATCATTGGTATTTATGAAAATGAAGAAGAAGCAAAACAACAAACCATTTGGCCAAATGGAAAAGTTTTTGGACCAATTCCATTTCATAGAGAAAAATATAATAAAAGTTCATATTGGATACAAAGATAAAGAATTTACCATAAACAATTCGTTTGATTTAAACTTTATTATTATAAAATTTACAAAAATAATATTTTTGTATGATTTGGGTGAATGATTAAATTTCCGGTTCTGGAATATTTCCAGGTATCTTTTGTAAGGCTAAATTTAAGTTTTTTGTTACAATCAACATAAACATATTTTACAAATAAATATTAAAATGAAAATATCTTTAGTTTTTATTTTAATTTTAACTTCACCAGTCAATATTTCCACATTGAGTTTTATAAGAAGTGATTCTAATTTATCATATTTTTTTGATGATGTTGGAAGAGTCAGAATGTTTCATGGAACAAACAGAATCCAAAAAAAATATAATTATTTTTTTCCAGATATGTTAAAAGATAATGAAGCAAAATACTTGAACCAATTAGGATTTAACATAGTAAGGTTAGGTTGGATGTGGGATGGTTTTGAGCCAACACAAAATAATTATAATGATGCTTATCTGAATGCCATTGAAAAAATAGTAGATAATTTAGAAAATAATGGGATTTATACTTTGTTAGATCTACACCAAGATGTTTTAAATAGTAAATTTTGTACTTATAATGGAATTCCTAATTGGGTCATGATTAAAAGTAAATCTAAAATGAAATTTCCATCACCATTGATAGGAAATTGTTCCAGTAGAAATTGGGAAGAAAATTATCTAACCGAAGCTGTTGCACAAGGATTTCAAGATTTATATGACAATACAAATGGAATGTTGGATGATTTAGCCAATTTTTGGATAGAAAGTTCCAAAAGATGGAAAAACAAATCTAATATAATTGGATATGAATTAATCAATGAACCATTCATAGGAAATTTCTATAAAAATCCATTTCTATTTTTACCTGGGATAGCTGGTAAAATTAATTTAATGCCATTTTATGATAAATTAAATAATAAAATAAGACAAACAGATGATAAACATATAATATTTTATGAACCAATAACTTGGGGAATGTTATTTACGGGTAATTTATTTGGAAATGGTTTAAATCATGTTCCAGGAGGAAATTTGTATAAAAATAGAAGTGCTTATTCATATCACTATTATTGTAATTCATTTATTCCAAATAGTGGAAACAAGAGTAATATTGAAATATGTGACCATATTTTAGCAAAAAAAATGTTTATATCAGTGGAAAATCATAATAAAAAAATAGGTGGAACATCAATAATGACTGAGTTTGGCGCTTGTACCAATAATAATTTGGAACAATGTGATGAACTAATGAATTTGGCAGATGAAAATTTCCAAAGTTGGATAGATTTTTCATATGCTGAAAATGAAATATTTGAACCAAATGATGAGTGGATCAAAATATATTCCAGGACATACCCCAGAACTATCTCTGGATTACCAATTAATATGACATATAATAGTTCTAATGAAGATTTTAGTTTTTTTTATTTTATCAATGATAAAATTGAGGAGCCCACTGAAATATATTTTAAAAATACAACTGGCAAAAAAAAAATAATTATTTCTGAAAATCTACAATATAAAATTAATGGAAACCTTTTGAATTTATATTCAATCAATACTGAGATTCATGATTCAAAAAAAAATTTTAAAAACTTAAAAATGCGAGAAAAAAATATTGGGTGTGTTTATTTGATTGATATTTAGAAGTGTTATATTTAGAAGTGTTATGGAAATATTATTTTTCAAAATGAGCGATGATTTAGGCAAGTTGTTTGTGAACCACAACATGGTTTATTTTCTACATTTTTTAATGGAATGAAATGTTTTTATGATTCCAAGGTATTTTGTTTTATGACCAAAACAAGAATCCCAAATAAATGTTTTGATTAAAACTGGACAATCCATTAAAAGGATAAACATGAATTCAAGAATTTTTTTCAGATAAAATTTCAAAACATTGTTCTTAAATGGATCAAACTAATCTTTTTTATTATTTGTGTTGGTTAATTAACATAACATGAAATATGAATTTAGATTTTTACAAATATGAATTAAACCAAGTGGTCCATCAAAAGATTTTCCAAAATAACAACAAATAAATTTTCAAAAAAAAAATTTGTATTAAAACTCATTGATTTTGTACTGGCGAAAAATGGATTCATGTTCTATAATCATTGGCTGTATATTCGAATCAGTGAAATTTATTAATGACATACTAAATTTAAATGATGATTCATTTACACCCATAATCAAAAAAAATATTAAAAAATTAAATGAATTAGGTGTTAATTTGATTTTTACAAATAATAATTACTATGTCACAAATATTGACTTACCAAAAAAACCAAAATAAATCCAGTCACGGTTTCATGCTTTAACTGATAGAAAGAAATCAACATAAACTCTTGAAATATAAATGAATTGTTCAAGTTTTTTATACCAATTAGTTAAGGTACAATAACAAAAAAAATCTATTTATTTTTTTTATGGATTGTACCAAAGTTTGATTGTTGTAATTGTTTGTGGTTGTTTGTGGTTGTTTGTGGTTGTTTGTGGTTTATTTTTCCAATGATTTTTGAACCATCCTAAAAAACCAAAAAATAAACACTTAAAAAAATTAATAGTTCAAAAACAATGTTTGTAAAAAAAATATTATCAACCAAAAATCAATTTCAAAAATTATCAAAAAATGTTATTTTTGAAAATGTTGGATATGACAGAAAAGGAACAACTTTGGTTATGAATAAAAATGATTTAATTCCTATTGTTCGAACCACCACAAAATATGATAGACCATTTGGTAAGTTTAACAAAGCACATATAAACATTATCAAAGAAATACAAAAATATTTTCCAAAACTTCAGTTCAATAATGGTTTAATTGAAATATATGGTGATAAATATAAAAAAATGAGATATCATTCAGACCAAGCCTTAGATTTGGTAAATGATTCATATATTTGTTTATTTTCTTGTTACGATGGAAATTTTGGCTCAAGAATACTTAGAACCAAAAACAAGATTGATGATACCATAGAGGATTTTGTTCTTGATAATAATTCTATTATTCTATTTTCGACTGAAACTAACAAATTATTTTTACATAAAATTATTTTGAAAGAATTTTGTAATCCTAAATGGTTAGGATTTACTTTACGTTTATCAAAAACATTTGTAAAATTCATCAATGAAAAAACATATTTTACAAATGGTAAAGAATTAAATTTAGCTAACAATGATGAAAAAAAACAGTTTTACAAGTACAGAAGACAAGAAAATAAAACAATTGATTTTGTCTATCCAAATATAAATTTTACAATATCCAAAAATGATCTTCTCAAACCAATGGTTTCAGGTAATCTCCATCATTTAAACTAAAATATGTTTTATGATAAAAAACCATTTTGTTTGTTTTGTTTTCTTCCAAATAAAGTTGTTTTAATTTATCGATTTGTTCTATTGTGGGTTTTTGTAATTCAATCAATTCATTATCAATGATATAAGTTTTATCTTTGAAAATAGCTTCTGTGTTTGAACACCTAATTGTATATCCCATCCTGGTTGGAATATTTTTTATTTCAAGTGCTGATGGAACGATTTTATGTGTATAGAGACGATTCGTTCGTAAAGATATCATAAAAACAGAGTTTGGATACAAGATAATCTCAAATTCATTTTTGTATTTATTATTTCTTTTTTTTAGTCTAAATTTTAGTTTTGTTAAAACATTGTATTTTTTATAAACATAGTTATTTGGCATATTAAAATAGTCATAAAAAGAACAAAAAACAATAATACCATCTTTTCGCATATCTTTTGTTTTGTCGGAGTGTTCTCCAATCCTTGCTTTTTTATGATATGTTTTACCATCAATTTTAATTTTTTTGTTTTCATAAATTTGTGCTAAAACATGATTCAATTTTACAGGTCTAACAAAAAATTTATTTGCTAAATAATTAGTTTCTTTGATAATATACCTATCAATATTTCTAAAATTTTCTGTTGGTCCATCAAAATTAGATGAACATCTCAATAAATTAAATTTTAATCCATTGTTTTTTGTAACATTAGATAAATAAATTCCTGAACGAAGAGCTTTTTTTTTTTTGTTTGATTCAGTTAAAGATTGAAATTTATGGCTATCTTTGATCAGGTTAAAATAATTCTTGCCATCATCAAAATAATTTTTAAATAAAATACCAACATTATGAACATTGAGTGGAACTTGACCAATTGGGATTTTTCTAAAATCACCTGAATTGATTGATATATTTTTAACAGCTAAAACTGTTTTTGCTTTGTCCAAATTTTTAACCAAATTAGCATCACAAGCCAAATAAACATTTTTACCATTAAGATCCATCGTTTCATTATAACCCACAACCAAACCATGAAAATTTGTAAGTTTGTCATGTAAAACATCACAAATTAAAATATTTTCTGTAAAATAATTTTCCATTAATATGTCAAGCAAATTATTTTTAATATCTTTTGAGAAAAAACAAATAAAAAAAATATCAACAATAAAAATCAAGGGAACTAATTTTTATTCAGATATATTTTTCACTTATATCACTCATTTTTGACATGAATAATTTATCTGAATCTTTATTTTTATTGTTATATTTATGGTCGATCAAAAATTTAACCATTTTTCGTAAATCACTAAGACCACATTTTAATTTTTTTAGTTCATCAGTTAAAATATTATATAAATAATAATTATTTGATTGTGGCATTTTGTTTGGATATAAATATTGTTTACCATCTTGGTCAAATTTTTTTGTCCAACCCATATTTCCTCTCCAATTAATTTTTATCCAATCATTTTTATATTCAATTACCAAAAAAATATCATCTGGATTCATGTAATATAATATGTCAGATGTAAAATTTGGATTTTTCCAAATTTTATACAATGAATTGTTCATGTTTTTGTATTTCCAGATATTTTTTTCAAAAAAACTGAAATTTTCAAGTATATTTTTTGAGGTTATTTTATTGTTTTTTTTGTCAGTTTTAACATTAATATTACCATTCTTAAAAATTTTAGTTATTGTTCCACAATATTCAAAATTTTTTATTTTGTATGAAATTTTATCACCAATATTTATAATAGAATTTTTAATAATATTTTTAATATTTCGATGTTTTCCAATTTCATTCAAGTACATATATATTGCCAATTGTAAATAATGTATATCCTCTAATTTGTTCGTACACTTAAATTCATAAATGTTATTTTTACTCACACAATCAAAATAACCTATAATTTTTTTGCTTGATAATTCATCCTCATTTTCTACCACAATTTCCTTCTCAAATATGGATTTTTTTGATATATTTAATTTATTCACTCTGATAATACATTTTGTTAAATTTTCTTTTGATAACCAATTATAATTAATGATTTGATTCAACTTAAACACATAACCATTTTTTTGAAAATTCCATAAAGTTGATATGTACAATAATTCATTTTCGTTGATATTTTCTAGTTTAATGTTATGTAAATTAATTTTTTTGTGATTTGTACCATTTGTATTATCTTCATCATCACTATCCAGTAACAAACATTCATCAAGTTTATTTAGTTCATATTTATCATTTTTAACTTCAAAAACTTTTTCGCTTAATTTTTTGAAAAATGATATTTCTTTTTTCAACTCATATTCAATTTTAGCAGGAACAGCAATACCTGTAATTTCACAAACACATTCATATCCAAATTTTTGTTTTGTTTTTGTTGGAATATTAATTTTTTTGCTTGGTTTTTTTACATTTTCTATTTGGACATATGACAAACATTTCTCAATAATATCTTGTGGCAAAAATTTAACAAGATTTGTTACGGAAATATCCATATTTTTATTTTTATTTTTCGTGATGCGTAATTTATAATTTTCAACATGACAAAATTCATTAATGTTATTTTTATTCAGAAATGACAAATAATCATTTTTACAGTGATGAAACAATGTTAAATGTTCCAAACCTCTTGTTACAGCAACATATAATTCGTTTGGACAAATTTTTTGATTAGCATTTTTTTTGTAATATGTAAAATATGAATTGTCAAAATTAAATATAATAATTATTTTTCTTTCCAATCCTTTTGTTTGATGAAATGTCGAAAAAACTATTTTTCCTTCTAAAATATCCTTGTCTAATATTTCATCGTCTGATACAGGAACATAAATAGGTATTCCACAATTTGATATTTTATTTGCAAATCGTCTGATAGGTGATTTACTTCCTTTAACAGAAGGTGCTAACACAAAAATATCATTATAAGAATATTTTCCCATACTCAAATAATATTTAATTTCATCAAAAGTTCTTGTCGAAGTTCCCAATTTATCTCCGAAACAATCACAAATAATATATCTTGGTTTATTATGAGTTTTTTTTTTTGATTTTATTCTGTCGAAATTCAACACACAATTATTGATAAATTCAGACATTTCTTGTGTAATTCTAAAACTTTCGGATAATCTACACTTTTTCCATGATAAATTATTAAAATTAAATAACTTATCAGCATGAATTATGAAACGTTCATCTGCTTTATTGAAATTATAAATACTTTGAAATTTATCACCTATAACACATATTTTAGAAGTTTTTTTATTCTCATTATCTTTATATATTTTGCATATAAGTTCATAGTACAAAGGTGAAATATCTTGCGATTCATCAAAAATAAACAAGTCATAATTAAAGCTATATAATTTTTTACTATCTAATTTTAATATTTTATACATTATTTTGTCTGTGAAACATTTGTGGTGATAATATCTCACACAAAAAGAGTGATAACTATGAACTTCTAAATTTTGTAATCCTAATTCAATAATTTTTTCTCTGGTTTCCATTTTTAGTTTAGCATTATAAGTTAATAATAATATTTTTGAATTATTAAATTTTTTAGCAATATATAAACTAGTCGTTGTTTTGCCACTACCAGCAACAGAATCAGTTACAACATTATTATTTTCTAATTGTTCCAAAATATTATTTTGTTCATTTGATAATTTAGGTAATTTCATATTGACTTATGACATGATTCTAAATTTTAAGTTAGTATAAATTTGTGTTGTTAAAAACCATTGATAAAACCATTTATTTATAACTAAACAATTATATTGATAATGACTATTTACACCGATGAAGATTTAAAACGCCGTTTTTACATATTGTTTAATTCTTTAAAGTTTGACCGTTTCAGGCCGTGTAAATTTTGGTTTTGGAGATTATCTTAAAAGATAATGGATTAGCAACTTCATACCGTGACCCTCTAACTAACACTTAAAGGTGAACTCCTGACAGCAGTGGTCATACTGCTTCGTCTGCTAAATGGTTATATTTCTTTGGTGATTAACATCTAGCAATGTTTTATACGTCTTAAACCCTAACCAGAAATACAACACGAAGAATGCATATGGATGAGCATAGCGAATAGGACGATTAATCCTCATAACCATACTTCTGCATCCAGTAAAATAGTTTTATTTATAAAAACGGCGTTTTAAATCTTCATAGGTGTAAAGACAAATATTTCTTGATTTAAATTTATTCAACAGTTTTGGTTAAATTTTCAGAAGTGTTTATTTTAAAAGTTTTCTGTTTTTTATTCACATATTTTTTATTATTTCTGCTAAAACATACAGAATTAGAATTTTCATTTAGTGCTGTGGCTTCTGACGATACATTTTTTAAATGACATTGTTGTTTTTCATGACTCCAATAAAATGATTGACAATTTGGATCATTTTTACACAAATCATAACAATGTTTGAATGTTTGAACATTAGCATCATTGGAATAATTTTCTAGCTTGTTTTTGTTTTTTTTTAAACCACAACCTGTCCCAACTTTACTAAAACCACAAATATTGTATTTGTTATCCACAACATGTGTCATGTTATGTCTGGACAAATTTTTTAATGTGACATATTTCCAAGAACCATCATCTACCTTAAATTTACATGAATTTTTGTCATCACAACAACCACCACCATATATTTTTAATACATGAATGCCTCTGGTCAAAGTTTTGGTGAAATCCAAATCTTTACTATTTTTTAATTTTGTGGTTGTTTTTCTAACCACTGAATTATCCAATACAACCATTCCACCTTTCTCAAAATCCATTCCAATGTCAAAAGAATAGGTTGATGTTTTAATAACGGGAAATACTATGGTGTATTGAAAACCAATATTTTTGTTTAAACCAGAACAAACACTTCTATTATTTACATTTGTTATATGTGATATTCTTTTTGTACAATAACCATATCCTAATTTATGAAAAATAGCTTTTGGAATTATTTGTTTTTTAGAACTATTTGGTACTTTCCACCATAATTGAACATAAGGTTTCTCATCCCATTCATGATATTGTAATTCAAATCTTATGGATATATTTTTTTTTAAATAAATTTCAGTTCCACCTGATAATTTATTTGGTTGTTCCCATCCATTAGAATATAAATATTTTTTCCCTGTGTCTCTATAGAAATATAATTTAGCACCATTATTTGCTTTTGTCCAAAATTTATAATTTCCAGTTTTTTTAGGAGTGATTAATCCCTTAAAAATTATTCCTATTTTATTGGCAGAATTATTTTTTAGCTTAACTAAACTTTTTGTTTTGAGATTGATAAATTGAATATTTTTGGTCTCTAACAAATCTTCAAATAATCCATTTGAATTTGAAATATCATATATTTCCACATCTATCCCTTGTTTATTTTTTTTCTCAAAAATAGTTTCCCATTCACTTAATTTAGATGGATTTTGTGTAAGATTAACAGTTTTCACAAATATTTCTGGATTAGCTAATTTTGTTATTTTTTCACTTATTTCGATATCTTTACATGAAACATCTGTTTTACATTCTTTTGGTATTTTTCTACAAAAAGATGAAGTTTTAAATTTCTCTTTTAAATCATTTTTAACATTATTTTTCATTAGTAATGTTAAAAAAAATATCAAAATTCCTAAAACCCAATATGTTTTTATCATTGTACTATTACAACATAATTATACCAACTTGTAAATCAAATTAAACCATATTAAAATGTCTTTTTACAATTACCCACTCAAAAAAATTTCAAAGTTTAGGTATTTCAACCTCATATAAAGTTAATTCTGTTACTGGTTCGCTTCGCTTCGCTCACCACTCCGCCTTATGGACAAAGACCGATGAAGTTTGCTTAAGTGTTTAAAAATACTTTGATTGGAAAACATTGTACATGTTAAGAGTATCTACTATCATTTGATGAACTTTAGTATGTTCATATAATGATTTCAATTAATATTTGTCGAAAAATATATTTATTTAACTT
>Ga0114933_10003465_pt1 | contig 15337 bp, 16 predicted proteins | sample 4SBtaG_FD_89691 | JGI IMG/M metagenome (GOLD analysis project Ga0114933, IMG submission 89691) | Deep subsurface microbial communities from Kolumbo volcano to uncover new lineages of life (NeLLi) - 4SBTROV12_W25 metaG | ecosystem: Environmental > Aquatic > Marine > Volcanic | place: Kolumbo... | reverse complement strand
TCAGATAATATTTGACATGCCTGAATTTATTAATAATAATTTCAAAGTCAAGCCACAGATCATTGAAGATAATCTTAATTTTGTGAAATTTTACATTGATGGCAATGAACTAGAAAATGAGACACCCCAATGTCATGAGTGTAATATAGTATGGAAGTTAAATGATGGTCAGCATAAATTACGTATACATGCAAGCGATATACTTGAAAATGATGTTGACAAGACATTCTCTTTCATTGTTGATAATGTTCCTCCCAAAATCACTCTAGGCTTGCCAAAGCATAATACAACAGTATCACATTCATTAGAAATTGATTTTAAGGTTAGTGACAAGAATCTGAGTGAAACAGGAGCAATCCAAATTTTACTGCCTCAAGGTGATTCGTATGAGGATATAACATCTCTTTCGTATAATACAACTAATGTTTTTGCTGGTACATATGATCTGAAGATAGTTGCTAAAGATCTTGCCGGTAATGAGGCAGTAGAAACGGTTCCATTTACCGTCGATCATTCATTTATCCAGAAACCTGTAGAGTATGCCAAACCAGAGACTCCGGAATCAAATATGTTAATAATCGTGATCGGTATTGTCATAATCACAATTATTATAGCTTCTGTTGCAATTAAAAAAGCCAGAAGCAAACATGATCAGGATAAAACCTTGAAACAAGATTTATAACCAATTTGTCGACATTTGAGCTTGAATGTCTGAGCAGGAAAAAGGACCTGGTGGAATGTCCAGGCGAGATTTTCTTAAGCTTTTGGGTGCTGCAGGAACATCTATGGCGTTTGCACCTTTCGTTCCATGGGGCAAGTTTATGCCAAATCCATCATCTGTCACTTTATCAAAAGTACCTGTAATTTTGCCTGATGGCACACAAGCCAATCTTAACACTTATCCAATTAACCATGCTGAAGTTATTACTTATCCAGAGACATCTGATGAAGTTCTGAATGAGGAGGCTTTTAGAAAATGGCAGTTTATCAGACTTCCTGAAAAATTTGGTGGAGGAAGAAAAGATGTTTCTGCATTTAGAGCATATAGTATGGTATGCCTTCATTTGTGGTGTCTGTGGAAGTATTGGCCAGAGGAAGGACGTATGAGAGGGGAATGCCCATGCCATGGAAGCATGTATGATGTTAGAACTGGTACTTCCTTTATAGGACCTGCATCACTGCAAGCACCTCCTTCCAATTCACTTCCAAAACTTGATTTCGAGGCTGATTCAGATGGTTTTATGTTTATTTCTCCACCAAAGTGGGGCGTTAATGATAATGGAGTGGTAGGTTATGGCCGTTTCGCTTGAAAGACGTAACAGTACAGCCAATTTCCTTTATTGGATTTGGAATGAGTTAGACAGAACAATTTTTACTGCAATAAAATTTTCATTTCCGTCACGATTCGTAAGCCCCTTTGGATTTTTGGGCATGCTGACATTCATCATGTTTGTTACCTTAGGTCTAACTGGAGCTCTATTGATGTTCTATTACGAACCAATCATGACTAGGTCATGGGATAGTGTGCAGTTCATCAACGACGAAGTGCCATTTGGATTTCATATCAGAAATCTTCACTACCACGGTTCAAATGCAATGGTTATGTTGGCTATTCTTCATATGTATTATCAGTACTTTAGTGGCAGATACAAAATAAGAAATGAAATTTTGTGGGTAACAGGTGTCATACTTGGTACTGTAACAATTCTCGAAGCCTTTACTGGATATGATGTAATCTTTAGTGAGAGAGCAGAACTTGCAATTAGCATTGCTGCATCACTTACAAACTCTATACCGGTTGCTGGTCCTATGATTCGTGATCTTGCGTTTGGTGCGGGCTTTCATGATTTTGTGCTTCGGTTTTATGCACAACATGTTTTCATCCTGCCGCTTGTTATGCTTGGATTAATGGCTGTACACTTTCCAAGATTCTTAGTATTTGATGTTCCAATGGTAATGGCAATATGTGGTGCTATGTGTTTAGCAGGAGGTGTATTTCCTGTTGACTTAGGTTTCAAGTTTGAACCTACTGTACCACCAGGCATTACAGTTCCCGAATGGTATCTTACAGGTTTGTATGCATTTTTGAGGACACAGTACGATAAATTCTTAACAGGAGTTTTGTGGCCCGCTTTATTCATACTGGCTTTACTGATAACACCGTTCATAGACAGGTATAAAAAATTCTCATGGAAGGATCGCCCGTGGATTACAGCTATAGGAATTACTGGCATATCACAGATATTGGTCACTACGTACTGGGGATTTTATATCCCACCAGATACTACAATTCCACTTGTAGAGAGATTGGTAATTGATCCAATTTACCTTTATACGGTTATGATACTCTTGGTGCCACTAAGCTTTGGATTTACCTTGATGATGATTCACCTTGCAAAAGATGCAGAAAGAAAGGCCAAACTTGCCAAAGAGAGTGCACCACATAAAGTATCACCAATCAATCTGTCCGTAAAATGGACTAATTGGATGCTTGTAGCGTTGCTTGCCTTCCAGGTTTTCCTGAATATAGCTGCCTATAACGCGTTTCTGTCTGGTATGAATAATGTTAATTTGTGGTTGACAGGAGTAATCCTCATCACTTTTGCAGGATTTTTCCATCTTTATAGATATGGTATGGCACAGTCAAAACAAATACCAAAACCACCTTCATTTTCTACTACTAAGGCCGTAGAAAGTACGCAAAAGTCATTACCACCGACTAGTGAGTCAGAGGAATCAACTTCAGAAAAACCATCGAGGCAGGAACATTGAGTAGTACAGTTTCTTCCGGTCATCAATATGGTGTAGGATTACTAACAGTATTAATTGCTGCATCAGTAGGAATTGGTTATTATCAAATGTATTATCTTCCCGAACAACTTGCAATACCTGATGTTGATGAACATGTTTTGCATCCTGATAAATCTACACATATAGAAATGATTGTTGGTTCAGCTGATCCTGATCAGCAGGATAATTATGTACCAAAATTAGTTAACGTACAATTGACTATCGATAATCATGTAATATGGACTAATGTAGATGATGTTCCGCATACCGTTACACCTGATCATCGTTATAGCGATGGATACAGTGGGGACTTTGGTTCTTCTGGTGTAGTCAAATCAGGAGAAACATACGAATTTTTGTTTACAGAGGCACCACCAAACATTGCTGTAGAAATAAAATATCATTGTGATCCACATCCATGGATGACAGGGACACTTCTAATAGGACAGGCTAGATTCTAGACTGTTAATTTAGCAAACAACTGATCACTTTCTACTTCTTTATGTTGCTCTATTATTGATGCACGAAACTTAACATCATGCGAGTGTTCAGGTTCAAACTCGATCATGGCAGTAAACTCTGCTTTATTTTCACTCATATGATCTTTGCTTATGAATAACCGTGACACATTTTCAGAAATTTGTTTTCCATTAAATGATTTGTAAACAATTAGCTTGTTAGAACCTATAATCTGAGTATTGATTACAACACCATCATATTTTCCTGTATAATGGACTACAACAAATCCTTTAATCTCAGAATATGATTTTATATCATCATCATCTAATCGTAACTCTATATCTTTCATAACTAATTGAATCATTTATGAGAATAAATAATTTTGTTAAAAAATAATGGGCCCAAAGGGCTTCGATCCCTTGACCATTGGATTAGAAGTCCAACACTCTATCCAAGCTGAGCTATGAGCCCAAGAACCAAAAATTTTTTACTCTATTAAGGGTTTTACAACCACTTTTTTTCATGCAAATCCCTTTCCATTTTGAAGAGAAATTGCTGTGCATAACCTGCATGACTCCCAAAATAGTCTACAGCCTTTTGATGAATCATATCATATTTTCTTGGTGTGATAGTTTTTGTGTCAATATCAAATTTATCTGAATAATATTTTTCTAGAATTTTTAACATCCATACATCTAGCGGAAATGCTTCTAATTTTTCAAGTGAATATAACATTATACAATCAGCAACTTTATTTCCTATCCCAGGAATTTTTACAAGTGATTCTTTTGCTGTCTGATAATCAGTTTTTTTTAGAAAATTAAAATTAATTTCGCCTGATAGAACAGCACGAGATGCATCCATTACATATGATGATCTGTATCCTAATCCACAACTCTGTAATTCTTGTAATGTAGCATCTGCCAGACTTTGAGGTTTAGGAAATAAAAAAAAATCCTTATTTTTGAATTGGATTTTAGTACCAAATCTTCTACATAACTTTTCTAAACACATTCTAATTTTTACTATATTTGAATTCGCTGAGGCGATAAACGAAATGTAACATTGAAATGGATCTTGTCGTGTAATACGAAGTTCAGGAGAGTGTTTTATGGCCTTTTTCACAATTTTATCTTTTGATATACTTTTCACAATTTTGCTGAAATCATCATGATCTCTTAAAAAATTTCTAGCTTTTTTTGATAATATCACAGTTTGAGAGGGTTTATGACTAATCTGAATTATATTTTGGCCATCGATTCCAAACCATACATTTTCATGGTTTTGCCATAAGAAAACTTGGCCACTGTTAATAGTATCATGGATATTATATGCTAATTTCTTCACCTAGTTTAGGTGCATGTGCATCAAGACCAAATTTTTGCTGAATTTCTTCTGAAAATTTTGTACACGATTCGCGGTCCCCATGGACAGTTAAAATCTTTGGATTACCTTTAATATTTTTGATCATTTCAAACAATGAATCTCTATCTGCATGTCCAGAAAACTCGAATCGTTTTACAGTTGCTTTTACGTTCGCATCTTTTCCTTTCAACGATATCTTACCAGTTTCTAATAATTTTTTTCCAGGTGTACCTTCTCCTTGGTATGAAACCATAGCAACTCCATTCTTATCATTTGACGCAAGATTTTGCATATAGTATACAGCATTACCACCTACCAGCATACCTGCGGGAGAAATGACAACACATGGTTCTGAAATAGCCCTTTTTCTATCACTATGATTTCTGATCAGAGTGGCACCATTAATTGCATCACTGAATATGTTGACATTTTTCAAATATTCAGGATAACGAAACATAATATCATTTACCTTTAATGCCATTCCATCCATAATTATTGGATACTTGAAGTTTGCATTCTTTAACACACATGCAATTTCTTGTGATCTTTCAACAGAAAATGATGGAATGAATAAAACACCTTTTCTATCCATAACCTCGCTAGCAAATTCGAGTAAGCCTTTCTCAGATTCAGCTCGTGGCATTTGTTGTGCTTGCGAATAAGTGCTTTCAGTAATCAAAAGATCGATATCGCCTATATCCAAATCAGCTGGAGGCAGCATACGTGAACCCCTCAGATTGATATCTCCTGTATAAAACAATCGTTTACCTTTTGCCTCAACAATAACTGTACTACCACCTATAACATGTCCAGAAGATCTTAATTCAAATTTTACATCACCAACATTTACCGGTTGCCTGTAACCAATCTCCTTAGAGTTTCGAATCATACTGTTGACATGACGCAAATCAAACTCATGCTGGTTTTTTTCAATTTTGAGCATATCTTCAATAAGTAATACACTCAGATCAATAGTAGGTGGAGTAGAGTAAACATCAGCATTTCCTCCGTTAAATAAAGAAGGAATACATCCTGAATGATCTAGATGTGCGTGAGTGATAACTGCAGCATCAACTTCTTTTGGTTTTACATGTAATGGATATGAAGGAGGTTCAGTACGTTTTCTAGCAAACATGACACCATAATCTAAAAGAAGATTTGTGTTGTCAGAATTTACTAAAAATCCAGACCTACCAACTTCATTTGCAGCTCCTAAAATCTTAATCTTCACGGAAAACATCTTCAGCAACTACATTAAAAACTTCGTAGTATAACCGATCAAATTACAAATGGGAAAATATCCATAACCTTTAATTAGGCAAACCTAAGATCGATCTCTCATGGGAAGAAGTTATGATGAGTGGTTAAAACAGCAAGATCAGGCTCTTGTAGCTAAGGTCAGAGCTGGTGACGAGTCACAAAAACCACTTCTTAATCAGATAAACTGGATTTGGGTTGCTAATTTGATGAATCAAAAAGCAGATCTAAATCCTTCATCTGCAGAATTACTTGACTGGGTAACCTCTGGTCAGATTGATGCAATGAGAAAATAAAGCGTGTAACCATCACGTTTCTTTTTGTTTTTTTATTAGTTTCGCCTAACGATCTATTCTATAACAGGGTTATAGATTTCAATCATGGTTTAAATAGCAAAGTGTGACTGGATGATCAGTGAAATAAATGCCAATAGCAATACTTCCAGACGTAGATGAACAGAGATGTATCGGATGTGCACTTTGTGTAGAAATTTGTACAACTCTTGGACCTGACGTACTCCGTGTAAAACCTGTTGAAGGTTGGAAGAGAGGAAAAGCATTTGTATTTTATCCTGAGAGATGTATCTCTGATGGAGCATGCATTGGAGTGTGCCCTACAAAGTCAATCTTTTGGATGAGACCAATGAACTATACTGCAGGACAACCTGTACCTCTTCACAAAAACGGTGTATTCGTAAAAGGTTGGGCAGAAGACGCAGCACTATAATCTGTATCTTCCCACTAAACTTTTTTTTTATTATTTTTCTAAGAATTTCCTTTTGATATTTTTTGGTAATATTTTCACAAAATACTTTATGAACGGATCTTTTTTTGATATGTATAAAACATCAAAGTTATTTTTGGAAAAGAAAGCGTCCCATACTTGAGTAAACACTGGAAAATCCTCTGGCATAAAATTACTTCTTGGCATTTCATAATGTGATGCTGGATAGATATCTGATAATTCTAATGGTATTATGCCAAGAAATGGATTATAATAACAAAATTGAACTGATTCATCATCTTTGAATTTTTTCTTCATATTCATATATTCATTTGAAAGATAGGCAGGTTTAGTACTAGTATTTTTTGTTATAACTATACTTTTTTTCCTGGTTTTGAATTTTTTGACAATATTCTGATAAGCAAGAATTTCTGGCCTATATTGATCTTCTTTTGAAAACAAAAAGACCGCTCTTTTCTTAAATTTTGGAGTAGTGCTAAGAAAAAAATCAGAATTCTTTGTGAAAACATCAATTGCTTCAAATAGCTTTGGATGAGCACGCATCTTCATCATAACATACTCCCAAAGCCTTCCCTGCATGATTGATTCTTTTACTCTATCCACTTCAGATTTAATGGCGAATAGGTTATGAAGCGCAATTTTGTTTATTTTATCTTCAGATTTCAATGACAGAATTTCTTTTGGCTTAAATTTTGTGCATACTTCACATAGGCATGAAAAATGCTTTATATCTGCCAAATGAGTCGTTTTATCATCTTCTATGTATCTGTCATGTTTGGCGTATAGTATGTATGATGCAGAATCAAAAGTATCACATCCAAGCGCTACAGCCAAAGGAATTGTCAAAGGATGACCAGCTCCAAAAAGATGTAATGGTATATTATTAGGAATTTGTTTTTTAGCTGTTATTATCATTGATGCTAGGAGTTTATACTCATACGATTCCATAAATTCCACAGGGCTACCAAGGGCTAACATAGGAAACCCATAGTCGATTAGATGTTTTGTTGAACTCTTTACCAGTTCTTGATGTTCACCACCTTGTATTGGACCCAACCAAATCTGCCCATTATCTTTTCTACTGTCTAGTGTTTTTTTAGAATCCTTCAGAGTTTGATTAACATATGATTTTGCTATCTTTTTACTTAGACCATAACCTGTTGGTTTGTCAAGAGGTATAGCAAAGTCTGTCATTATCTTCCTTTCAAAGTCAGCCATATCAGGAGGTGCAACGTCAACGTCACCATATTCTAATACTTGGTATCCACCAGAATCCGTCATTATAGCACCATCAAAACCTATCACATCATGAATTCCTCTTTTGATTGCATCTTCCCCATATCTTTTCATTGTTATGTATGCATTAGTGATTACAAGATCAAAACCCATCTCACGAATTTTTTTAGTTGGTATTGTCTGCTTTACAGGATGAATAACCGGAACATAAGCGGGAGTTTCAATTTTCCCATGATTAGAATGTAAAATACCGATCCTACCCGCCAAATCACTATATTTTATTTCAAACATTTGTTAGCATACCTTTTGTGCATTATTAAATTAATATTCAAAAAATGTCTTCCAGTCATTTTTTTCTTGAATTAATGTGAGCCAATCAATATTATCGCCATTATCTTTTCCATAGAATATGTCATGGATTCTTACAGCAAGTTCTTTTGGTGTATGATCTGTTGTATCCACCTGAAATGTTTTTTCCCGACCAAAATTCTTTATTGCATCATTTGTAATTATTCCTAAAATCTCACTACCAAGATTATCTTTTATCTTCTTTTCAGTATATCCCCTTTTTTTGTAAATATCAAGTAGTTTGTATGGATTTTTTCTGAGTACTATGCAGGGATGAGCATGTTTTACATCTATTACATATGGTGCTAAATGACCTACTATCAGACCAGTCCTTCCACCCCAGTGAAGTCCTGGAATGTCTGAGACTATGGGCTTGAGATGTTTTTTCAGTTTGTTTACATCCACTTCAATTACATCCTGATTCTGTTCAACAAGCCCAGCATCGATTGCAGTTTTGTTAATATCTATTAGTTCACTAATTTTCCATGTTCGCTCTATCTCCTTGGCGATCGTATGTTTGCCAACCCCTGGATTACCAGTTATAACTATGCTCATACTGGCAATTAATTTGTTCTAAATTAAATTATTATGTAATACTAATATGATCATTTGAGACTATCATTTTATGCAAATTGGTCTGCTTGGAAAAGCTAACGTTGGGAAATCAACATTTTTCTCTGCTGCAACAGAAACTCCAGTTCAGATTGGAAATTTTCCCTTCACAACAATTAAGCCAAATATTGGTGTTGCATATGTGAACACTACATGTGCTTGCAAACATTTTAGAATCGAGCATGATAATCCATTATGCATTTCTGGAATTCGATTTGTACCAATCAAGCTTATTGATGTTGCCGGTCTTGTACCAGGAGCACATGAAGGTAAAGGACTAGGAAACCAATTTCTAGATGATGCTAGACAAGCAGAAGCACTCATTCATGTTGTAGATATTTCTGGTTCTACTGATATACAGGGACAGCAGGTAAGTGTGGGTACACATGATCCCAATGAAGATATTAAATTTGTTGAAGAGGAATTCGATTTATGGTTCAAACAAATACTTGAACGTGAATGGCCAAAACTTTCAACTGAGATAGAGAAAAAATCAACCAAACCAGTTGATGCTATTACGGAGCGTTTTAGTGGATTGGGTGTTAAAACTCATCATGTTCACCATGTTTTACAAAATCTGAATCTGTTAACCAAAAAGCCGAAAGAATGGGATAATTCTGATCTTGTCATGTTTGCGCAGATGTTAAGAAAAAATACCAAACCCATGTTAATTGCTGCAAACAAGGCTGATCTGTGTGAAGATTTGGGAATAACAGATGAAATCCACAAAAATAGAGATGTTGTAAATTGTAGTGCAGAAACTGAATTAGTCTTAAAAAAAGCTGCTAAAGCAAATATGATTGATTACATACCTGGAAATGAAAAGTTTGTTCTAAACAAAAATATGAATATGTCTTCAGCACAAAAAGAAGCATTGAATCTGGTAGAAAATGTTTTGTCAAAATTAAATTCCACTGGAATACAAACTGCACTAAATTATGCAGTATTTAGAACACTGAAAATGATTGTTGTTTTTCCCGTAGAGGACGAAACGAAATTATCTAATAAGGATGGTGAAATTATCCCTGATGCTAAACTGTTACCTGATAATGCCACTGCAAAAAATCTTGCAGAAGTAATACATCAAGATATTGCAAAAGGATTTTTGTTTGCTATAGATGTTAAAACAAAACAGAGAATTGGTGCTGATCACCAATTAAAACACGGCGATGTCATTAAAATTGTTTCAAGCTTGAGTAGAGGATGAAATGATCTGTCTTGGAATTGAAAGTACAGCACACACTTTCTCATGCGCAATATTGGATACAAAGGGAAAACACAGTAAAATTCTTTCTGATATACGTGACATTTACCTTCCCCCTGAAGGTGAGGGAATTCATCCAAGAGAGGCCTCTAGACATCATGTTGAAAAAAGTAGTAATACATTACATGAAGCTATGAAGAAAGCCAAGATATCTGTAAAAGATATTGATATAATATCATATGCCGCTGGTCCAGGTCTTGGTCCATGTTTGCGCGTAGGCGCAGTAGTAGCTAGAACACTTTCATCTTTCTATAAAATCCCAATCTATCCGGTTAATCATGCTATTGGTCATATTGAATTAGGAAAAATGTTGACTGGTGCAAAAAATCCTCTTGTTCTGCTGGTTTCAGGTGGACATACAATGTTACTAGCCTTTTTGGCAGGAAGATGGAGAGTTTTTGGTGAAACATTAGATATCACTCTAGGACAATTACTTGATCAGTTTGGTAGATCTCTTGGATTTCCATCACCATGTGGACAAAAACTTGAGAAGCTTGCAGAAAAAGGAACAAACTACATTCCTCTTCCTTATTCAGTACGAGGAAATGACGTATCATTTTCTGGGCTACTTTCTGCGACAAAATCGGTTGTTGATAAAAGCACGGAAGACATATGTTTTTCACTTCAGGAGACTGCATTTGCGATGATTTGCGAGGCTACAGAGCGTGCTCTATCTTTTACCAAAAAAAATGAACTAATGATTGTCGGTGGTGTAGCAGCAAATAAAAGATTGTCAACTATGCTTCAAAGTATATCCAAAAGACAAAAATGCAAATTTTTTGCGGTTCCCATAAAATTTGCTGGTGACTGTGGAGCCCAAATTGCTTGCTTGGGATTACTTGAGGCATCTGTCAAAAAAGGAACTGATTTGAAAAACACTTTCGTGAAGCAGTCATGGAGACTTGACACGGTTGATGTTTCCTACTAATTATGATAAATGATTTTTTATAAAATCAATTGAAGAAACAGGTGATGGATCAGTACCATTCAAAATTGAGTGGTATATTGTTGTAAAGTCCAATAAATAAATGAGGTTGATTATTTTGGAAACGATACTTCCTTGAACTGAAACTATTTCTTTACACTCAATCTCATTTTTTTCAAAAAATGATTTTAGAATTTCCCATCGTTCCACAGTTTTAACAAAATCATCTTGCCCTCTAATCAAAACAGGCTGAACATTTGTCTTTTTTTCCCAAGCAACTATACCATTATGACAAGCTTCAATCACATCTTCAGCCATCGCATGTGATTTGGCATTTTCCTGAAACGAGTTTTTAAAACGAATGGCTGCAGCCTTAAGACCCCACGGATAGTATATTACTGGTATTCCAACAATCCATTCAGCTAGAGAAACAGCAGGGTTTGTATCTGAAAGATTTTCAGATGATATTTTGGCATGTTGATTTTTTAGATGTGCGATTGATTCTAACACATCATTTTTTTCAATCGGTAAAATGGGCTTTAGAGTGTTAAGCATCGAATACAAGAAAGCAGGAAATGAAGAACGTGGTGAATGTATTTGTTCAATCTTTCGACATTCAATTTTATTTTTTATACAATACTCTTCCATTTTATTACCAGAAGTGAATCCAATCACTTTACAACTTTGTTTAGTTGCAGAATTTAACACAGAAAGAGTTTCGGTAGTATTCCCAGATATAGTGGTTGTTACAACAAGTGTATCTGAATTTACAGTTTTTGGCAAATGATAACCTTTTACTACAGATACATGAATATTGGATTTTGATAATATTGCAGAAAAGATATCGCTCAATGATCCAGATCCTCCCATACCAGCAAAAACAATATGATCTATCTTATCATATTCAATTGGCTCAGAATCCATATTGAAGCTTGATTCTGCTATCTCTGGCCATTTATCATAAACTTTACACATTCCCAAAGAATCTACCTTATCCAATCTTGAACGATTAATCAATCTACTTTACGATTTCTTCTGGCAATAAAATGCTTAACTAATTATTCATACTAGATTGGGCAAGTATTATAACCTCTTTTAGGATTTTCTGAAGGTATATGACACTGAGAACAATAGAATGGAAAAATAATGAAGTAATAATGATAGATCAAACCAAACTGCCAAATGAATTAGTTTTTGTAAAATTTACTGATTATAATGATGTAGCTGAAGCAATTAGAACACTGGTAGTCCGTGGTGCTCCCGCTATTGGTGTATCAGGAGCATTTGGAATGGCATTAGCGGGATTACAAAGCAAGGCGGAAACTAAAGAAGAGTTGTTATCTGATTTAGAAAAAGCACAAAAAATTCTCTTTATGACAAGGCCCACTGCTGTCAATTTAGTTTGGGGCTTGGAGCAAATAATGAAAGTTGCAAAAGAAAATGACTCTGTAGACGAGATCAAAGAATCCATAATTGATAAGGCAAAACAAATGGCTGATGAGGATATCAAAATTAACCAAGAGATGGGAAAACATGGTTCTCAGTTATTCAAAAATAATGATTCGGTAATGACGCATTGTAATGCTGGTGCATTAGCTACTGTGGGATATGGTACAGCTTTAGGTGTTATTAGAGCCACAAAGGAAAGTGGAAAAAATGTCAAAGTAATTGCAACGGAAACTAGACCTGTACAACAAGGATCAAGACTAACCGCGTTTGAGTTAAAACATGATGGGATTGATGTTACTATTATTCCAGACACAGCAGTAGGTTATACTATGGCAAATAATCTTGTAAACAGAGTTGTAGTTGGAGCAGATCGAATATTACGAACTGGTCACGTGTATAACAAAATTGGCACATATCAGGTAGCTACAATGGCAAAACAACATAATATTCCATTTTATGTTGCAGCACCACTCTCAACATTTGATTTGAAAAGCAATACTGATGACGTTATTATAGAACAAAGAAACGCAAGTGAAGTGACAGGTATTGGAGATAAAAAAACTGCACCTGATGATATAAGCGTAATTAACCCAGCTTTTGATCTCACCACACCTGATTTGATTTCTGGGATTATTACAGAAAAAGGTGTGATAAAACCTCCATATGAGGAATCTATAACAAAATTATTCGAAGCTAATTAATAGAAAGTTTTTATTTATTCTATTATATCAAATAAAAAATGGACAATATAACAATAGACCAAGTTAGGTCATCTCTAAAACAATGCATGGATCCTGAAGTTCCTCTATCAATTGTTGATATGGGCTTAGTTTATGGTATTGATATTTCTGATAATAATGATGTGAATATCAAAATGACCATGACAACCAAAGGCTGTCCACTTCATGATACAATGGTTGATGATGTTAAAAGATATACAAAAAAAGTTCCGGGAGTAAATAATGTAAATGTCGATATAGTATGGGATCCTCCTTGGTCGATGGATAAAATGTCTGATGAAGCAAAAGCATTAATGAAAAATATGGGAGCAAAAGCAACACCTGCACCAATTAATTATGAAACTGCTTTACCACAGGGTGTAGGCTCGGTAGTTAAACAGGAGGATGGTTCTCTGGTTCTGGCAAATGAACATGAACAAGGATTTATGGTGAACCAAGCAATTATTGATTTTTGGCGTTCATGTAATGGCAAACGAAAGGTTACGGAATTGGTAGAAATTTTTGCACAAACCACTGGTCTTCAACGTACACAAGTAGAGAAAGAAGTAATGCAGTTAATCCAACAGTTACATGGTGGTGGTTTACTTATCATTCCAAATCAAGAGTCTGCACCGAACGTTGATTTTAAGATTAGTTAAATTTCTTTAATTTCCGTTATACTAGCTAAAACAGAATCCATTTTAATTATTGCACGTTTGTCTTGCCAACCTAATGCAACATACCAATCTCCTGCATCATCATCATATTTTGTCTCCAAGATCTCAATTTTTTCAGATTCTGTTTTGTATTTTTTCAAAATACCAGACATTGCTAATGATGTGGCATCTTTTTCTGTCTTCAATCGTCTATCCATCAGGCCAATTCCCGGACTCATAAAATATTTTGCAAATTATCTTTAATATACTTGATTATTAAAAAAAGGACCCGAAGGGATTCGAACCCTTGACCTGGTGGTCCGAAGCCACCCGCACTATCCAGGCTATGCAACGGGTCCAAACAAGTAAGAATTAAACTAGTCTAAATATCTGTCTGAGTTATGAAAGTATCAAAAAAGGTTGCAGGTGTTGAATACGCTATACGGGATATTGTTTCTGCTGCTAGAGAAATTGAAAAACAAGGTAAAACTGTAGACTATCTAAATATTGGTGATCCTGTACAGTTTGGTTTTCAACCACCAGAAAATGTAAAACGTGCATTGATTAATGCAGTTAATGATGGAAATAATTTTTACACACAATCTGAGGGTCTTCCAGAATTATTGAATGCTATAGCAAAAAAAGAAAATTCTAAGGGATTATCAATTAGTTCTGAGCACGTTCTTGTAACTAACGGTGTATCAGAAGGATTAGACATGATTATCTCATCAGTTGTTGAAGATGGGGATGAAGTTTTGTTACCTGGTCCATATTATCCACCATATGCATCATATGTAAGATTACATGGTGGAAAACCAATTGAATTTGAAGTTGACTTGGGAACATCTCAACCTAACATTGATGATCTCAAATCAAAAATTTCTTCAAAGACAGTTGCAATATGTTTGATCACTCCAAACAACCCAACTGGTTTGATATTTAATGAAAAATCATTAAAAGAAATTGTTGATATAGCAAATGAACATGATCTGTACATTATTTGTGATGAAATATATGATAAAATAGTATTTGATGAAAAATTTACAGGTATTGGAAAAGTTTCTGGTGACGCACCAGTCATTCTTCTAAACGGATTTTCTAAAGTACATCTGATGTCTGGATGGCGAATCGGTTACATTGTTTTTAACGATTCACCAAAATTAGATTTAATCAGAGAAAATCTACCTAAACTAGCTAGAGTAAGAATCTCAACTAATCTTCCTGTGCAACATGCAGCGTTGGAATCATTACGTGGACCACAAGACTATATCACAAATTTTGTGGCAGAACTAAAAAAACGCAGAGATTATGTTATCAACAGATTAAATTCTATGAATAATATATCATGTTCAAATCCAAAAGGTGCATTTTATGCATTTCCTAAAATAGAAAATAATAGATTTGAATCTGATAAAGAATTTGTTTTAGAGTTATTAAAACAGAAAAATGTTCTAACAGTTCATGGTTCTGGTTTTGGTACCAAATATGGAAGTGGTCATTTTAGAATTGTCTA
>Ga0114933_10003463_pt1 | contig 15345 bp, 22 predicted proteins | sample 4SBtaG_FD_89691 | JGI IMG/M metagenome (GOLD analysis project Ga0114933, IMG submission 89691) | Deep subsurface microbial communities from Kolumbo volcano to uncover new lineages of life (NeLLi) - 4SBTROV12_W25 metaG | ecosystem: Environmental > Aquatic > Marine > Volcanic | place: Kolumbo... | reverse complement strand
TAAAGAAAGAGATTAAAAACTCTAAGGATAACGGGAAAGAAATCAAGAAGGAAATTGAAAAGATTGATAAGAAGAAAAAGGAGATTATAAAGAATGTTAAGAAATTGGATAAAGCTGACCTTAGTTCTGCTATTGGCGATTGGTATAAGTCAAGAAAGTAACGAAATTTGTATCCCCGAAGACCAAGCTATGGCACTTCTAACTGATGCACAGTTATATAAAGTATGTGAGGAGGACATTCTTCTGACATTAGAAATGATTAAAGGATTAGAATTTCAAATAGAAAATTATGACTCTTTGGTAACTATTCAGACAGAACATATAGCTTATCAGGATTCAATAATACAAGAATTACAGCCCAGTAGTAACTTACTACTTAAAGTAAGTTACTTTTTAATGGGTTTAGTGTCAACAAAATTAATAGATAACTTAGGAGAATAGACAAATGGCAGTAACACATAAAAATATGGGAACGATCATAGAATCTCGTGCAAAAGAAATAATAAACTCTAGTAAATATAATGATGGAAGTTTCAGTACATGGTCCCTGGACGCTGCAGTAGGTTTAATGAGTGATATAGCTACTGAAAATCAACAATTTCATGATAATTTAATAGTAGGAAGCTCAGATTCTGGCTATACTGACATAGAAAACGAAGTCCCAGCAGGACACCGTATCAGTGCTTTTGGAGCAAATAGTCTTTATATCAGACAAAGTAGCTTAAAAGGAGCACCAGCATCTAGGCTATTCTTTGCACTAATACAAGGAACTGCTTATAAATTTGTCAACAAAGAACAGAGCGTAGCATGGTATAATTTATTTATTACATATATAACAATAAGTCACTTACAAGATTTACAAGCAACCAATCCAAACACAACTAGAGCTTCTCTAATATCACAACGTCAAACACAAGTTGCTGCTGACATTGTTGTATTCTGCGCAGACGCAACAGCTTCGTATGACACACGAACTGGGTTTGACCTGGGAGTAGATATACAAACGTTTGATCCTACAATTACTGTTGGAGATTAATGGAAAAACTATTATCTATTCTTGCTAAAGTCTTAACTTCTTTTTTAAAGTCAAACAAAGATGTAATAACTATAGAAAAGAAGAAGAAGACTGAAGTTGAATTTGAAGTAGAAAGTAACATAGATAAAGAAAATAGATTATCTATCTATTTTACCTTAGAAGAAGTAATTAAATCCGAAACTGCTACAAGAAAAGGTATCACAAATATACCTAGCGAAGAGCAAATAATGCAAATTCAGCAATTATGTTCAGTAATTTTAGATCCAATAAGAGAACACTATGGGAAAGCAATTAGAGTAACCTCAGGGTACAGGGGACCTAAATTAAATAAAGCCATAGGAGGCAGTAGTCGTTCTCAGCATCAAGCACTAAACGAAGACGCCGCTATTGACTTTCAATTCTATGATAAAAGTATCAATTTAGAATCAGTATTTAACTGGATAACACAGCTTTCTAATTTACCATTTGATCAATGTATTGCTGAATTCCTACCAGAAGGTTGGATTCATATTAGTTATAAAATTGGGAATAAAAATAGGGGGAAGATTACTAGGGCCGTAAAAGCGAAAGGAAGGACTGTCTACGAGCAAAAAGGACAGGCTGAATGGATGGCATAAAATGGCTCGACAAAGTAAAGCCGCATTTTCTAAAATTAGTCCTAGAAAAAAAGGACTACCCTCTAAAAGAATACAGTTAGGACCTCGTCTTACTTTAAAAAAAGGAAGATGTTCCAAGTCTCAGCTCAGAACTGCTTTAGTTATTTCGCACATACTTTGTGGGGAAAAGTACGTAATGGAAACCACATGGGACTGGTTACTTAGTGACAAAAATACAACTATGTACTTAGATATATACTTCCCGGCTTTAAAACTTGCTGTGGAATACCACGGAGAACAACATTTTAAATTCCCTAACTTCTTTCATAAAACTCAAAAAGAATTTAAAGATGCACAAAAACGTGACTCTATTAAAAAGAAGTTACTTAAAAAACATAACATAAAGTTAATAGAATGGAAGTATAATGAAACAATTACCGAAGAAAAAGCCTATACTAAGTTAATAGCAGCAGGGGTGCCGAAGTCAAAACTAAGAACACCCCAAGCTTTTAAGACTAAGAAAAGAAGTAAGGTGACTAAGATTCTTCCTCGTCGTCGGTAAAATCCCTAAGTTCTTCTATGAACTCTTCTGGATAGTTATTAACTGTCACCGTAACAATAGCACTACTTAGAATCATCATAGCACTTGCCGCAAAGAAAGCCCCTGATAAAAATCCTATACTTTTTCCTAGCATTCCAATATATGTACCTACTCCAAGAGCACTTCCATATAAAAAGTGTCTGTAGAATATATAATAATTACCTAATTTAAACATGTTTCATTTTCCTTATATAATTTGGAGGTATACCCTCTATAAATTCAGACCTACCAGTTGCAACACGTTTGCCAAAGATTACCCTAGTCTCCGCATGGGAAACATGGGCGATTTCTTCAGCACGTGTTATAGCAACATAAAACAAACGCCTCTCTTCTTCGTATTGGGCGTATGTATTGCACTTTAAAGGAAAGACATCTCTCTCAGTACCTACAATAAACACAATAGGAAACTCAAGCCCCTTAGAAGCATGTACTGTCATAAGATTAATTGAGTTTTTTACATTAATCGAAGGGTCAGATGCTAGAGAAACAAACTCTAGAAACCCATCAGTGTCCTGACTCTCCTTAGTATAATATACTTTAGACATCTCTACAAATTGGACAATTCTATCTAACCTTAACCCGTCATCATTGTTAGAACTATCTTGCCAGTATTTATCAATAGAGAAGTCTGATATAATAGATAAAAGTAATTGCTCTATATTATCTATTTCTTGCAATTCGCTCAGCTTATTGATAAAAGAAATTAACAGAGGGTCTTTTTTACATACACTAAATAACGTAGTGCCAAACTCTTTCGCCTTATCTTTTAATTCTGCTAACTTTTTCGCCCCAACCTTTCGGGGAGGAAAGTTTATTATTCTCTCTAAAGAGATACTATCCCTTTCATTTTTAATAATCTTTAAAAATGCAATTAAATCCTTTATCTCTTTCCTTTGGTAGAAAGTTGTCCCCTTCACAATATTATGAGGCAAACACTCCCTAACTAAGGCCTCTTCGAAAGGCCTACTTTGTGCGTTTGTTCTATAAAGAATTGCAATATCTTTATAGTCATATTTTTTAAGATATTTATTCTTTATAGCGGATACTACAAAATCGGCTTCCTCATACATAGTACGGGAACTCATTTCATAGATTTTATGCTTATTGTTTTTATTATAAGCAGTCAGACCTTTATCTGTTCTATTACTATTTAGTTTTATAATTTCAGAAGCTGAGTCTACGATTATGGGTGTTGATCTATAATTAGTTTCTAGGTAAAATTCCTTTACTTCGGGAAACCAGTACTTAAAATTAATAATATAATCAACATTAGATCCCCTCCACCCATAAATAGCTTGATAATCATCGCCTACCACGCATACATTATTGTATTTATTAACAAGTTTTTGAATTAATTCAAATTGAGAATTATTAGTATCTTGAAATTCATCAACAAAAACATATCTAAACCTATCCTGCCAGTACTCTAGTAAATCAGGACTGTTAAAAACAGTTAATACATGTAATATTAAATTATCAAAATCAACAGCATTATTAAGTAATAACATCTCCTCATACAGTTTATAAATATTTGACAATTCAATCTCAACTAGGTCCCGTGCAACACTAAGGGAGTTAGAGGGCGATATTTGTTTACTTTTTTGATCAGCTATATAATCCTTAGCCTCCTTAACATCACTATATAAGGAGTTGCTTTCTATTATATTTTTAATTAATTTACCCTGATCAACATCATCGTAGATAGTAAAACCACTCCGAAGCCCGACGCAGGAATAATCTTTTTTTAATATAATATAACAAAGGGAGTGGAAAGTACGTGCAGTAATCTGGCTGGCGCCTTCACCTACTAGTTCCTCGATTCGCTCTCTCATCTCTGCGGCCGCCTTATTAGTAAAAGTAATAGCAAGAATATTATTAGGATTGATTTTTTGATCAACCAAATGCGCTATTTTATGTGTTAAGGTTCTGGTTTTACCAGAGCCGGCGCCGGCCAGTATGAGCTGAGGACCCTCTATTTGCTCAGCTGCTTTCCTTTGCTGCTCATTGAGGTTATTTAAAATACTACTCATATCACTCCATATTATTGTTATAAAAGAAAAAAGGGGCGAGAGTCTATTGGCCCCGCCCCTTTGGCATCTACCTATGTTTATTCACTTACTTTTTTGTAGTAGTGAACATGCCGATTAAAATCAGCATTGAAACTACACCGGCAAAGCCAGCGGAGCCCACTTGAGTAACTATGTTAGTGATGTTTCCAATCACATTAGCACCGAAAGGTCCGGTACCAAATAAGATTTCTGACATCACTCCCAATGCAACTAAACCACCGAATAAATTCACTAGTCCAGTAACCCAAGATCCTATAGTATTAAATACAATTTTCGTATTCATTCTATCTCCTTATTTTATTTTGATTGTTTTGGTATATACTTCAGGTACATATTTTGGTAATGTAACCGTCAGCAAACCGTTCTCACACACTGCCTCAATTCCTTCTACGTCTATAGTTTCCGATAAGGAATACTTCTTAGTGAAACCACTAAGCGACTTATCTGAATTCTCCTCAGCTGTGAGATATAAGACATTATCTTCAACTTTGATGGTAATATCTTTCTTAGAGTAGCCAGGGACCTGGCCCTTAACTACAATACTTTCATCAGTAGATGTACTCTTAAACCTTATACCACTTAAATTATAATTATTAAAATAAGTTTTAGGTTCAAGGTTTTTAAATACTGATTCCATTTCCTGCAATACATCATTAAAACTTTCTTTATAATACATTATTATTCTCCTATTATTTCTTTAAATTCTACATCAATAATCTCTCTCAAAACCCAGTATTGCTCTTTATTAGCTAATACTAAATCCGCCCCATAAGACTTTCTAAGGCTAGCTTGATTAGTTACTGTGTGTTTAAATAGCTTAGCTATAACATGATAAAGCTTATCTTCGTATGTAACTCGTTCAATCATGCTAATACTGTTGCATAAATAATGCCACTATAAGGAAATAAGTGAGTATGTGACATTATAACACATACTCACTTTCTAGGCATGACAAAATGACCTAGTATTTCTCAGACTCTCGTCTGTAATAATAAGTACCACCTGCTACTGCCATATCGGTAACTTGAATATATTCAAAGTTAGTTGACTTAGTGGATGGGTTTATATACGCAATCATAAATCCATTTTGCCACATATCATCCGAGTTGGTATAAGAAGCACGTCTCTTATGTCCAGCTCCTACTTGATGCCATTCATAGGCCCCATAAGTGGGACTATAGAAAGGAGTTACAATATGCTTATGATGATGCCCATGCCATCCCGGCATCCCCATTCTCTGTCCTATAGGAAAGTGATGGGCTAATGCAGAATCATGATAAACCTTCCAGTTCTTTTTCACCTCTTTTTTGATATTAGCTTTCGTAAATGCTGCTGCATTTGCTTTTGCAACATAGTTAATCTCAAATTTATCTAATCCAAGTAACCATTTTATATCTTTACCATGTAGACCATGTAACAATGCTAAAGCACCTGTCCAATCAGAGCCTTCCCGTACTAATCTATATTCATGATTACCTTCTAGTAGATCAAAGTTAGCCTCAGGGCAACTTTCTCTAAGAGGTTTAAATATATTATTGTGCACAAATTGCACACGTTCAGCCGGTCTAAATTCTCTAGGGTCCTGTTTGTAACTTCCAAATTCAGGAAAATCAAAAATATCCCCATTAAAGCATATATCTGTCGGGTCTAGCCTCTTAGCTACATCTAACAATACTCTAAGATAAAAGGGATCGATATGCTCATCGTGTAAATCTGTACAAACTAGTACTGTTTTCTCCTTACGAGCTGAATCCTTTTTATAAGCATCACCCCACTCATGTCGTTCATTTAAATTACGATAATGATCAACACTAGCGTGTTTAGCAATGTGTCGTCCACGAGCTTGTTGTTGTCTAGTAAGCACAACACCTGCTTGCTTTTTAAACTCACTAAAGGTACCAAAATATCTATTCCAAGTTGATTCAGAAATATCTGAATTAACCCTAAAGAAATTCCTAGTTAAAGCTTTTTCTGGATGTTCTTCCGCAATTCGACGCAATTCTTGCACGCATTGCTCAGCACTCCAGTCTTCTTTAAACTTATCTGAGTCCTCGGATAGAGGAACACCATTTATTAGATTATCTTTATATGTTTTCTTTTTTCCCATTACTTACCTCCTGGGGGCTGTGGCTGAGAACCTTGCTCTGCTTCTAATCTCTGCAATTCCTCTACCAGTTTCACTAATAAAGTTGCAACAAATGCTGCATCTGAGCCCTTAATAGTTGCACTATCTAATGCCCCTTTAAGGGTAAATAATTCCTGTAATGTTAATTTCACTATATAACCTCCAGTTTAATGTGTAATTTATACCTTTTCATAAGACAAATCCAAGGAATAAAGTACATTCCTAATCTTTTCTTGAAGTAACTCAAGTGTCTCATCATTATCTATTGAAAAATTAATAGAAGAGGCAAAAGATTGCCTCTCTGTCTCTGAGGTAGTAGCATCTGCAACAGAGGGAATCCACCCCCGCCTTACTTTTGTAGAGTAAGAACTATTTATTTCTAATAAAACAAATAATTTACTATTTTTTGTAAAATAATCAACCTCATTTCTAAAGCGAATATCAGGAATAACTAAGGATAAGTTTTGGTGGGTTTTGTGTAACTCTTCACACCACCAATCCTCATTATCCGAACGCCTTACTGCTCCCAAAGTAATTAAGCCCATTCTGTGCTTTTCTTTCTCGATACCCTGAGTATACAGTGTATCCAAGGAAATACCCATTAAATCCGCATATTGGATTTTTATAGGATCTGCAAGAGAAGTAACCTTAGCTCCGCATAAATCTTGTAGAATCAATGCTGCTGTATCCTTACCAGATAATCTAGAACCGGATATCCCAATCACTACATTTAGTAATTTCATGCATTGTTCTCCTTCTTATTTTTAGGAAGAGGATAAGAACAAGCAATATGAAGCTCTGGGTCATACTCAGTTATCCCAGTCACACTATATCCTAACTCTTCAAAGAGAATAGAATAATCAGCGTCACTTAATTCATCTAAAGTTTTAAATGAATCTATTTTATTGGGTATGTCTAATCCCCCTTCAATAAAGAAACTATTTATAATGACTCTCCACTCCCTTTCTTGAAAAAAAGCGGTATGAATAATATCATCTTCATCAATTCGTATTACCTCCATAACTCGTGACACTTATTTTCTCCTTATTAATTGTGATATAGTCATATGCTCAGTTGTAGCTCTTCGGTACTGCAAGTATAATGTAAATAGAATACAAAAAGTACCCGCGCTAATAAGCGTGACTAGCCCCACTACTGGCAAAAAAGTATAAGCAATCATTGTTCCAATAATATCGGTAAATAAATAATGTCCAATTAATAATTTTTTAATAACAGGGCTACTCTTTTCAATTAACATAATAAAGCCAAAAACAGTCATACATCCTACTAATATTCCTACTAAAATAATATCCATCTAGCTCCCTCCTAATGCCATAGCCATCTTTATCCCAGGGTTCTCAACGCAGTTAGCAAATACTGTTAAATTCTGAGAACTAGGAATAGTTTTAAGTAATTTAAATATAGAATTTAAAGCATCCCTATTACCCGACTCAATTAGGGTAACTTTATTAACATTATTAAATAAAGAATCAGGAACCTCTGTTAATACTTTTTGAAAGGGAATCATATACCATGAACACCATTCTTCTAGTTTTTTATTTACTTCAGTTAAAATTACTAAATCAGACCGTAACATACAGTATTGTAAATTTATATCTTTATTATATGAATTTGTATAAATTATTTGATTAATGGTTTTATTAACTAAAGATGTCTCAGGAGAAGTATATAATACGCTACTTATCATTTATTTTCCTTACCATTCTAAGTTTATAACTATTAACAGCAGTAACATCATACATCTCAACATTAACATGTTCCTTATCAAAAGAGTGTACACGTCCTTGTCGGATTTTCATAGTAGACATATCCATAGTAATTACTTCGTCATGTATTTTTAAACTATTCTTTTTCATCCCCGTCCTCTTCCTGCATAATTTCAAAAATAAAAGAAGAGCCAAATAGATTAGACACACGATTTGGCGATAGTCCGTGTGCTTTAACTCTTTTTCTTATTCTTCTTTTAACCTTATTTAATACTGATTTTATATATTTAGGGTTTTTACCTACAATTTTACCTAGTCCCCGGAAACTATGATCATAAGCAAAAATTGCTATAAAAATAAACTGATCCAAAGAACTGAACTCTGCTAGAGTTTTTTTAATTATGTCCCATATATCTACATAACCATTATTGCTCGGTATCATTATTAAATTTCCCAAGATACCCGGCCCACGTCATAGGGCACTGGGTACATATATCACATTGTTTATTAGGTTTCATATAATATGTCTCTTTCTCTATTAAATTAGCGATATGCTCATAACCTGATTCTGTATTATATAATACAGAATACTCAACTCCTATTAAAGGAAAAAAGTAAGACAGTTGCATAGGCCTTTGGTTGGTTAAAATTTCAAACGCTCTTGCGTTCCACTGTGCTTTTTCTATAAATATAGTAAAATCATCCATACTGGGCAGGACTGAATCATAACAAAACCATACAAGTTGTATTCTACTAGCTTTTGATTTAAACCTAGCTATATCAATAGTAAAGTCCATGTTAGAAACAGTCCCGCAGATATCCTTATCAATAAGAGTATCTTCACTAGAATGCTTTACTCTCCATATACCAAAATTAACTAATGACCGATGAAGGTCTCTAGTAATGGAATTAGAAGATAACCCTCTACGAATCCTAGACACGTCCATCTGCTGAATAGCAGAAGTGACAATGTCTACTTTAGGATCTTCTTTAAAGGCATCTAATAAAGTAGAGTGTAAATATCCCCTAAGCACCGTCGAACACTCTGACGGAGGCAACAGGGCATCTGTCCTTTTCCTTAAAGGACAGTCATTCGTATACCAATATGCCTGATCAAAAGTAGCCAATGTCTAGTCTTCCTCTAGAGCTGCTACAGTTGCGAGTGAAACAACTGTAAACCTATCTTGATACAAAGAATTACCTATTGTATCATTAAAGGCTTTGGCCATTTTCATCAGTCTCCTCCCTTTCTCGTAATCTGATACGAGTAACCGTATCCCTTTACGAGTTAGTTTTCTTACTACTTGTATCCCTACTTCCTCAAAAGATATATTATTTCTATATACTGCATTATTAAGAATTTCATAACACTGTTTCTTTTGACCATTGATTAAACAAGTAACAAACTTATCAGTGAGAGTAAATGATTTATTCACACCTAGGATAAGTCCAGTATCCTCCAATGTCACAATATCGTGTTTTGGAGTTGCTTGTTCAAGGATGCCCTGTAACAATGTAATAGCATGTCTTAAAGACAAATTAGATTTCTCAATTATCTTTCCAAGAACGTCCCTATTAATTTTAGGGCGCCCTCTTAAAGTATGCTCATTTCTATTAATATCAATGAGTATATTGAAAATATCTTGAGGTGTCCACTGCTGTAAGTTAATATCAAGTATCCTACTTTTCCAAGCTTTATTTGAAAATAATGAATCTGATTCTGAGGAAGTAAGAAATAAGTGAATTCGTGGTCGTTTAGGATTTGTTAAAGTATTCTCTACAGGTAGCAACAAGTTCTCAATTCCCTTAGGGGTTAAGTTATGTGCTTCCTCTAAACAAAGAACCTTAGTTCCTCCCTTACGACTGACTAAGGATGTTCCACCATTGATATCAGTTGCAACCATATTAATAACATCATCTACTTTCATATTAGCACTGTTACGTACAATATAAAAAGGATTTGTTCCCTCAAATGCGCGGTCTAAAATACCTTTACACCTGGCACATTCTAAACATGGTTCAATATTATGGCCTTCTCCGTCGTCTTGTGGATCTAAGCAATTTAAAGCTAATGCTATTATATGAGCTAATGTGGTTTTACCTGTCCCAGAAGGACCAGTAAACGCTACGGCAGGATTTGGAAGTTTTCCATTATTTGCTAATAATGCTTTTTTAAGACCATCCCCTGCAACTTTAGTAGATCCATATAACTCAGAAAATCTAAGCGGACGATAAGCAGAATAAAGACTTGAACCATCGACAGGTCCTCGTCGTACTAAGCGTTCTGTCTCGCTTACTTTCATACTTTTTATATCCATTTATTTCTCCTTATCTTATTAATCTATAATACCATGCTTCCATCTTATCGGTTAAATCCGTATACCTAATAGATGTTCCCGATGTTTTAATTGCTTTAATAATATCCAAATCAGTTGATACAAGAACACATACTTTCTTTGCTCTTGTTATTCCTGTATAAAGAAGATTTCTAGTTAACATTCTTCTAGAAATATAATTATCAGGAAGCACTACTACAACTGCTTCTGCTTGTGATCCTTGTGCTTTGTGAATTGTACTACACCAAGCATGTACTAATGATTTTGCTTCCATGTATTCAAAGTTTACCTCTATGCCGTAGAACTCCACCTTAAGGGAACCTTGATGGCCCTTCCGTGGAGGATCCGCTGACACGACATATCCGACATCTCCATTAAACACATCTTTAGAATAATCATTACGTGTTTGCATAACTTTGTCCCCAACCCGCAAATCAATAAATGGGATTCCTAGTTTTTGTCCAAAAGGATTAACTAAGGATTGTATTTCTTCATTAAGAACAGTACAGTTTAAATCTCCATATTTCTTACGCATAGGTGTGAGGATTAAAGTATCATCCATACTTATTCCATAATTATTTGGAATATGTTTCTGCACCAAACTTAGTACAGTTTGTTTACTTACCTTTTTAGTAATGTAAAAGTCTTCAGTTCCCCAGGACTTTCCTCCTGTTAAGGGGTGACTGTTTTGTTTAGAATGTCCTGCATTTATAATTTGTGCATTAGTAACTAACAAAGAACCTTTACCTTGTCTAAATATCTGACGTAATTCAACAGTGTTAACTTTACCTGACTTAATTACATCATCTAAAACATTACCAGCTGAAACAGATTGAAGTTGATCTTTATCTCCAACCAATATCAACTTAGTATTGCTTTTTATTGCATTTAATAAAGAATTCATAAGCATAACATCTATCATAGAGACCTCGTCTACTATAATAACATCCGTATTATATTTATTATCTTTATCATATTGGAACTTAAAGTCTCCTCCAGTGCCAAATCCAAGTAATCTATGAATAGTACTTGCTTCCATATTAGATGTTTCCTGCATACGTTTAGCTGCACGCCCTGTGGGCGCCGCTAATGCTACTGACATTTCTAATTCATCAAAGACATGAATAATAGCTGATATTGTTGAGGTCTTCCCCGTTCCCGGAGAACCTGTAATAACAGTTACATTATCCATTACTGAACGTATGATAGCCGTACGCTGGTCATCTGTTAATGTAAATCCTTCTGAGGATTGCCACTTATCTAATATAGGAATTATTTCATCTGAAGGTATACTCGTAGTAGTATCTAGGGACCGCTGTATTAAATCTTTTGCAATAGCCTCTTCCGCCATGGCGTATTTAGCTAAGTGTACTCCCTTGTCGTCTGATACTACTCTATGTATAATTGATAATGCTTTTAAAGCATCTTCGAATAAAATAGTTTTATTTAGATTAGCATCCTTGAATTGTATTAATTCATCGAATTTATCGTATAGTAAATCTTTGGGTAAATATGTGTTACCCTCCGACTGTTCGCTAAGAATATAAATTAAGGATTCCTGCACTCTACTTGGGTGCGTGTCCTCTATTCCTAGTAATTTAGCAAATACATCAGCTCTTCTAAAACCTACGCCGGGTAGTTTCATTAGTTTATATGGATTCTTTTCAATGACTTCTAAAGAAGAATCATTAAAATGAGAAATAATACGCTGTATCATTCCCCTAGTAAAACCTGCATTAACTAAAGTTCCTACTAGTCTCTCCTTTCCATAGAATTGGTGATACTGAGTGCAGATTTGTGCCCTTAGTTTTTTACCAATACCTGGAACTTCTTGTAGTGCTTTATCTTGGTTTTTAATCATATCCAAAACTCGCACACCGAAGTGGTCAACCATCCATTGAGCCCTTTGTGACCCAATTCCTTTAAGCAAACCGGAACCCAGTAAAGCAATTACACCTTCCTTAGTAGTGGGAACATATCTAGTATAACTATCAACCTTAATCTGATCCCCATAAGTAGGGTTATTAGTTGACTTTCCTGTTATCTTTAAGTGCTCGCCCGCGACTACATTCATATAGCCAACTACTGTATGTGACGCGTTTGTTGCGTCTTCCGTAAAGATTGCTACTGTCCATCCATCATTTGAATAAATCAGTCTCGAGACTATCCCAACTACTTCTGTCATCTGTATACCTCAAATAATTTAATAATAATTTAATAATTGCCTGGTTTACGTAAGAATGTTTTGCTATATTCTTTTGTTTTTCCTCAGGGGTATAAAGAGAGCCTAGTCTACGAGCCTCGCCGCACACATCTACTCCTATTATATTTTTACCAAAATAAGTTGCTGAATTTAATAGACATTCAAATAATTGATTATCGGACATTAGTCCAGCATCCCAATCTGTAATTACAATATCTTCATTTAATACATCTTTATCTATACTTAAGAAAACATCTATCTCAGGATCTATCTCCTTTAAAGCTTCCTTATAGGAAGAAGTTATTTCCTCCTTCTTAGAGATTACTTTAAAATTAAAGTTCTTCTTTAGATAGCGAACATCTTGAAAGATTTCCTTAAAGAAACCTGTATTCACACCAACCATAGTAATACCTGTACAGTATTCTAGATGCGCTGCAGAGTATACCCAAGAACTAAAATCATATTCTATTTCATTTGTTTTCTTGAATCTAAATGTCCCTGTATCATAATGATGATCAAATACTATTAAATGAAAAGGCTTAGTTAACCGCTGTAATTGCATTAAAGTTAAATGATGAAAATCACCAGAACCATAAAAAGAAATATGAAAACCTTTTGGGGTTTGTACGTCTATTGTGGCCCGAAGTATATTAACCATATTAGAATCGTTAGGTATATATTTAGCTATCTGCTGTTCGTACTTCCTACAATCAACTGTGCGGGTAGAATGAAAAGCATTTAAATGCTGTTTCATCAAAGTTCCATCAATATCATATATAAGTATAGAGGGAGTGCTCATTTTCTCCCCCTATACTTAAACTTAAGTTTTAACAAAAACCAATTAATTTCTATTAAAAGCTTTAATTTATTATATTGATTGGTTATTATTTCTTTCAAACGGTGTTTGGTAATCATCACTAGCTCCACTTAATAGACTTTTAAGAAAATCATCAGCACTCTTAGATTCACTAGAATCTTCAGAATTTAGATTATCTAAATCTAAATCTTCTTCTTCTAATTCATCCTCTACAAAATCAGAAACTTCCTCTTCTAAATAGTCGAGTAAAGTATCCTGCTGAGGATCAGGGATATTTTCAAGATCTTCCATAACCTCTACTTCTGCTTCTGTGAACTCTGACTCTTCTATAACGACTTCGTCTACCGTTTCTTCTTCTTGAATGTCATCAAAGTCAGAACAATTTGCATTTATTTGATTATTATGCTCACATAAATCCTCATTATCTTCTTGTATAGAATCCATGAATACTAATTCATTTGGAACATGATTATATTCCTCAACTTCTAATGAATCAAAATCAATATCTTCATCTACTTTGACATTCATAACAATAAGTTCAGGATCTTTAAGCATTTCCACATGATCACCTTTATACTCTATGTACTTTGCGTGAACACCAGGTAACAAGGAAGCAGGTGCAACCTCTAAAAACTCTGCCATCGCAAATAACATACTTAACTTAGGTGTTCTCACACCTTTAAGATAATGATTAATAGATGATCTACTTTTTGGTAGAAATGGATAATTATTAGTAAAATAATCTAACATATCCTTAACAGTGGTTCCTTTCTTTTTCATAATAAAAGAAAGTCGTTCAGGAAACGTTGACGTTTCATCTATACTATCCGTAGTATCAGAATCTCTAAACATTTGATATTTTAAATCTTTATCTGATTTTAAAATAGTATTTATTTGTTCACTTGTAAGTGTTATATTCATATATCTCCTTTATTAATGTGGTGCCTGAGTGGCACCTTCTATTTCAATTGCGGATTCACATGTATCATTTCCACAAAACTTCTCTATATCGGCTTCTTCCCCTTTAATATTAGATAAGGATAGCTTACTTAATTTAGCTAACATATTATGATAAGTTTCCTCATCAATAGCTTCATAAGGCATTTGAGGATAAGCACCGGCTGCAACTCTTGGTAAAAATGACACAGATTTAAGCTTATATTGATAAAAATCTAAAGCTTTTTCTATGTCTTTACCCTCTGTTTCAGGATCAAAGGTTATGGTAACACTCACAGCGTTATCAGCCCAATGCTCTCCCATAAAGGCAGCTAACTCTAATTGTTCCCACATAGTAAGTTCTTTAGCAGTTCTTATACCTTCTCCTACGTCAACAGGAATCTCTACTACGACAGTAGACTCTTCTTGTCCTACGGCTGGTTCTAGGGTATATCCTGCCTTTTCTAAAGGTTTAACTAAGTCGCTGTTTGAAGCTAGTCTCATTCGTCTAATATAGAACCTACTTTCAGGAAAATGTATTCCTGGAGTACTTCCATTTAATAAACTAATTGAGCCACTAGGCTTATTTGTACTTAGTCTAATACTCCTAGGTATAGCAAACCAGTCTGAATATAGTTTATCATAAGACTTTAATGCGTCGTAGCCGTCATTTAACCAATCTCTTAAAGTTTTTAAACTATTTTTGGATAGAAATTGTGCTACACCACTTACGCTTGTGCCTACTCTTCTGTTTCGCAACATAACTCTATTAGTACCAGGCCAGTGAGTGTCTAATAAGGTGATAGTCTTAGAGTATAAGTATGCATATTTTAGAGACTGTATAAAATCTTCTTTTGAATCATGCTTGTCTGGGAAAACTTCTACCAAGTTACACAATT
>Ga0114933_10003461_pt1 | contig 15352 bp, 11 predicted proteins | sample 4SBtaG_FD_89691 | JGI IMG/M metagenome (GOLD analysis project Ga0114933, IMG submission 89691) | Deep subsurface microbial communities from Kolumbo volcano to uncover new lineages of life (NeLLi) - 4SBTROV12_W25 metaG | ecosystem: Environmental > Aquatic > Marine > Volcanic | place: Kolumbo... | reverse complement strand
GGGCTAGCGCGAGCGTGTGGAACTCGAAGTCGGAGGTCGCCGAGCCCGCGTGACACTCCGCGCAGCCGAGCTCGTAGAACATGATCCCTGCCTCTACCGCCGCGCCGGGTATGGCCTCGTCATCTCCGTCGACGAAGCGATTCCACGGGCTGTCGCGCGTATCGAAGGCTCGGATCTCGAAAGCCGCGATCGCGTTCGCTGCGTGAGCGAAGCTCATCTCGGGGAAGCGATCCCCAGGGTAGGCCGCCTCGAACATCTCGACATACTCCGGGACCTCCCCGAGTCGCGTCATGAGCGCCGCCCAGATCCCCGTGAAGTCATCTTCGTCGAGATCCGCGAGGTCGTTGGTGCCGGGTGCGCCGCGCATCTCCAGCGCGTCCGTGACGGGAAACATGGCTTGCGCCGAGACCACGCCGAAGTCGAACACCGCGATCATCTCGGGCGTGAGCTGATCGCCCGCGGGCGTCGAGTACGAACCGGCGGGATCGCGCTCGACGCGGCCATCCCAGAACATGTTGTCGTAGAGGTGCAGGTTGAAGAGCGACTGTGCGTTCCGCCCGATGAACTCGCCGCCCGAACGTTCCGCGCCGAGGCCCGTCCCACCTGCGCCGTGCGAGAGCACGAGGTCGTCGTCGCTGCCGAGCGACGGGTGGTGGCAGGTCAGACACGAAATGTCTCGGTTGCCGCTGAGCACCTTGTCGAACGCCAGCGCCCGTCCCAGCTCGTAGAGGCTGTCTGAGATCTCGGGCGGCGCCGCCAGGGGTTCGACCGCGTTGTCCTCGAGGAGCGATCGAAGCACCTGGACCAGCTCGCTCGTGCTTCGGGGCGGACCCCCGTCGTCATCGGAGGCGCCGCCGTCCCGGTCCCGGGCATCGCGGGGCGGGCCCGAACATGCAGCGACCATGACGAGGAGGAGGGGGAATGAGCAGCTCGAGAGACGTCGAAACACAGCGCGACTCCTTTGATGCTCAGTCTTGTGGCAACCGGCGTCAGGCCGTCTCACAGCTTTTGCGCGGTCAGTGGCGCGTGGGCGGTGAGAACGTCGTGTCTTCGATCGCGTACCGAAGCTTGCGACCGTCGCGCTGCACCTTGCAGACGCCCTCGCTCGCCAACGCCTTGAGCGCGTGCTGCGCGGTGCGCACGGGGATTTGCAAGCGAGCGGCGGCCTCCTTCGCGGAGGTGCTGCCGAGCTGGGCGAGCAGCGCCAGCAGGTGACTTTCGGGGGCAGGGCGCATGCGTGGATCGGGTGCGAGCACCGGTCCGTCGAGCTCGATGGAGATCCCGGCTTCGTCGCGCACGAGCCGACCGATGCCCTCGAGCCGCTGCCGCATCCTGTAGTAGAGCGTGTCACGGGCGCCGCGGTGCACGGCGCTCTTGTACGCGAAGCCGTAGAGCTGCTCGAAGAAGCCGAGCTCGGGCATGGGGGCTGAGGCGAAGAGCAACGTGGCGATCGCCCCGTCCGTACGGACGAGCCCGCGGGCCCCTGACTCGATGCGCTGGCAAGGGCTCACGGTCTCGAGTCCGAGGTTGAGCAGGCGGCGGGCCTGGCCGGGGGCGGCCGTCACCCAGACCGGCTCAGCGGCCAGCGCAGCGTCTCGGTGGTGCTGCGCCAGGCCGACGAGGCCGCGCGGAACCGGCGTGGGCGCGCCCCGCTCGAGCCAGTCGGCCAGCGAGGCCGGCGCGGCCGCGGCCGGGCTGATGAGCGCGGCCGTGGCCTCCGCGTCCTCTCGCAGGCCGTTGAAGGGACGGGCGACGTCCAGCCAGGCGGCCGCGGAGGCGGGCGTGTGAAGGCTCGTCACCAGCGCGCTGATCGCGGGGCCATCGCAGGAAGCCTGCGCGTCTCCGGCGAGCACACGTTCGACCGTGATTCGTTCCCTCCAGCCGGCCGGCGCGATCGACGCGAGCGCCCGAAGAATGTGGATCGACAGGTGTGGCTTGCCGGCCAGGCGCCGGAAGCGGGCGAGCACCAAGTTGGCGAGGTAGCCGGGCTGCGGCAGACCCTCCGTGCGCGCCATGCGAGAGCCGACACGCGCGGCGCTCATGGCTTCGTCCAGGTCGAGCCCGAGCAGCGCGCCGAGCGCGGTGGCTTCGACGACCAGGTGCGGCCGGCTCAGCTCCCTCGCGCGTCGCACGATCGGCGCTGCCTCGGGCGCGCGGCCTCCGCCGCCCAGGCCCACCCACCAGAGGTGGGCGACGTCCCGCTCGACGGCGAGCCAGGGGCTCGGCTCCGCGGGAACGAGCTGAGCGAGCAGCTCGAAGGCAGCGCGAGCCGTCGGGGCGTCGAGGCGGATCAGGGCGTCGCGAAGCCGCTCGACCGCTGCGAGGCTCGCGACCTCTCGGGTCGCGAGATCCGACGTCAGGGCCCACCGAAGGTCATCCAGTGGCGGCGCTCCCACGCGCTCCGGCTCAGCGCGAGCGCGCTGCGCGGCCCACGCGAGCGCCCAGGCGCGCTCGAGGTCGGTCTGCGCGTCGCCGACCGGGTCGAAGTACCCTTCCGTGCCACGGCGGTAGCGGTCGTGGCCGTCGCTCATCCAACGTTCGATGCTAGCATCAGGTGGATGCTGCTTGGTGCTCCCCCCCAGCGCACGAGTCGGTCGTCCTCCTATCGCTCGCTCTTCGAACTCGGCGTCGGCGGGATGGCGCGTGTCGATCTCGCTGTTCGGAGCGTGGGCCAGTTCGAGCGTCTCTATGCCGTCAAGCGGCTGCATCCTCACCTGCGTCCAGACGAGGGCGTCCGTGCCATGTTCGCCGAGGAGGCGCGGGTCGCCGGGCTGCTCACCCACCCGAACGTGGTGGGCGTGCTCGACGTCGGCGAGGACCTCGACGGGCCGTTTCTGGTGATGGCCTACATCTCGGGTCTCACGCTCGGGGAGCTCATGGCATGCGCCTCAGACCAAGGCTACGAGCTGCCGGTGAGTGTCGCCTGTCAGGTCACCTTGCAGCTCGCGCGGGCGTTGCGCTGTGTGCACACCGCGACGGACACGTCGGGGGCTCCGCTCGGGCTCGTTCACCGCGACGTTTCGCCGAAGAACGTGCTCGTCGGGTTCGATGGGAGCGTTCGCCTGACGGACTTTGGAATCGCTCGCGCCGCCGACCGAGCCATCGCGACGACGATGGGCTTGCTCAAGGGCACGCCGGGTTATGTCGCGCCGGAGAGGCTGCGCTTCGAGACACCGGATCTGCGCGCAGACCTCTTCAGCCTGGGCATCGTGCTCTACGAGTTGCTCGCGGGTGAGCGGCTTTACTCCGACCACGATCCGCGCCGAATCGTCGACGAGCCTGCCCCGGACATCGGCGAGCTTCGAACGGACGTGCCGTCTGCCTTGACGGAGCTGCTCTTCGAGCTGCTCGCGAAAGCGCCCGACGCGCGACCGAGGAGCGCGAGCGCGGTGGAGACGCGACTCGTCGCGCTCTGTGCAGAGCTCGAGGTCGCGGAGGCGCCGGTGACGATCGAAGAGCTCGTGTCGATCGTCGCGGCCGATGTGGCTGAAGAACGAGAGGCGCGGGTTCGGCAGGCGCTCGAGCGAGCCGCCAAGCCCGCTCCTGCTTCCCCTGGGTTGGCGCGCCGCGGGTGGCTCGCGGCCGGGCTGGTGCTGGGCCTGGGCGCGCTGGGCGCCGGCCTCGCCGCTCATGGGGCGACGGAGCCCGCCGCGCCCGTCGAGTCGGTCGCTGCGCCGCCGGAGCCGGCCGCGCCGGAGGCAGCCCCGACGGTTCGAGAGCCGCAGCCCGCGCCGCCCGTGCGCGTACCAGAGCCGCCGGAGCGCGCGTCGACCCCGCCGGCGACGCCCGAGGCGACGGCCGAGGCGACGCCTGAGCCGCCCCCCCGCCGACGGCCCCGCCGCGCCCGGCGCTCCGAGCGCGCATCCGGGCCGACCGCCGCGCCGCCTGCCGCGACGCGTGAAGCCGCCCCGGCGCCCCGTCGCGCTGATTCGTTCCCACAGGAGATGGGCTGGAACGGGGATCTCCAATGATCGCCCTCCGGTGGGCGGGCGGGCTGATCGTTGCGCTTGCCCTCGGGCTCGCGGCGGCCCCTGCTCGGGCGGACTGCCCGGACGGGGAGGTGGCCCGGGAGGCTTTTGTGGAGGCGCAGCGCCTCGCTGCCGAGCGTCGGCTCGCGGCGGCGCGTGAAGCCTACGCGCGCTCGCTGGCGGCCTGCCCTCGCGTCCCGACCGCCTACAACCTTGCGGTTGTCGAGCTCCAGCTCGGCGCGTTTGCCGCTGCGCTCGATCGAGCGGAGCGCCTCGCCGAGGCCGAGCTCGGACCGCTCTCGGAAGGGCAGGCGGCGGCGGTGGAGCAGGTGCGGGACGAGGCGCAGCGCCGCGTCGCATTCCTCGACGTGACCGTGGCCGGCGCATCGGATGCGGCGGTTCGCCTCGACGGTCGCTCGGTCGGCGCCGCACCGCTGGCGCTCACGGTCGACCCTGGCGTGCATCGGCTGGAGGCGGAGGCCGCAGACGGTCGGAGGACGTCGAGCCAGGTCGAGGCGTCCGCGGGTCGGCTGGCCGTGAGCCTCAGGCTGCCCGCCGCGGGCCAACCCTTGGAGCAGAGCCCTTGGCTGTGGACGAGCGTCATCCTCGTCGCCATCGCGGCGGTCGTGGTGCCGATCACAGTGGTGGAGCTCACCCGGCCGAGCCCGATCGAGGACGAGTTTTGGGGGCGGGCTGGCCTGGATGTCACGCCGTGAACCATCGGGTGGTCGCGGTCGCGCTCCTGCTCCTCGCGTGTGAGCCGACGCCCTCGCAGGTCATCGCCTTCGTCGCGATCGAGCCTGCGCTCAGCGAGGACACCGCGCGACTGCGCGTGCGCGTGTGTGCCCCTGACGCCGCGCCGACGTGCGCCGGTGGCTACGAACGAACCCGGGCGCTCGAAGACACGCCGCTCCCGGCGCGGATCCCCATCGGCCCGCCCGCGTCGCTCGGCGACCGCTATTGGATCGAGGCGACGGCGCTCGGGTCGGGCGACGAGGTCCTGGCGACGGTGCGCGCCGAAGGCGGGTTCACCGAGGGGAGCGTGCGCGAGATCCGTCTCCTTCTCGAGGCGGCGTGCGCCGGCACCGAGTGCTCACCGCAGAGAAGCTGCGCAGGCGGCGTGTGCGGCGACCTCTGCGTGACCGATGACCCGTTGGCCGACGGGCGAGGGGCGCCGAGCGCGCGCGTCCGATGTTCGGACGAGCGACCGGATGGCGGCGTGTCCTGCGACTGCCCCTGTGGTGACGACACGTGTGTTGACGGTCAATGCGTTCCCGCGGTCGCTCTCCGTCACCTGGCTGCCGGCACCGATCACACCTGCGCGGCGAGCGACGACGCGGTCTACTGCTGGGGCAACAACCGTTGGGGCCAGCTCGGGCTCGGCGAGGGTGAGTCCGTTGGAACGCCGACCCGGGTCGGGCTCTCGCTCGATGCCGCCGTGGGTCACCTCGAGGCGGGAGACCGCAACACGTGTGTCGTGAGCGGGGGCCAACTCCACTGCTGGGGCGACGCGTCGGACGGGCGTCTCGGCGTCGAGGGGGACGCGGCGACGCCGGTCCGGATCGGCGAGACGATGAGCGTGGAGTGGGCGCGCGTGAGCCAGAGCACGTCGCACACCTGCGGACTGACGCTCGGCGGTCGGGTCTTCTGCTGGGGGCGCGCGGATGTCGGTCAGATCGGCGTGTTCTCGGAGCCGCTTCCCGAGTCGGTGACGGAACCCCAGCGCGTCGGCGGCATGTTCACGGACATCGTCGTGGGCTGGAGCTTCGCCTGCGGGCTTACGCTGACCGGCAGCGTGCAGTGCTGGGGGGCCAATGGCAGCGGTCAGGTCGGCCAGCCATCCGAGGTCCCGCGCGTGACGTCACCGACGTCTGTCGACGCCCAACGCTACGCTCAACTCTCGGCCGAGGAGCACCGTATCTGTGGCCTCTGGCAGTCCGGCGAAGTGCACTGCTGGGGCGTCAACACGGGCAACCGGTCCGGGCTCGAGGAGCCGGCTGACCGCAACGTCTACACCCCGACGCCGGTGGACGCGGACCTCTCGTTCCGAAGGCTGAGCATCGGGCAGGAGCACTCGTGTGCGATCACCTCCGACGGTCTCCTGAGCTGCTGGGGCTTCAACGTGCACGGACAGCTCGGCCTCGGCGACGTCGCTCCGCGCCTCACCCCGACCATGGTCGGCGACGAGACGGACTGGGCCGCCATCGACGCCGGGCGCTTCCACACCTGCGCAGCCAAGACGGATGGTCGAGTGTTCTGCTGGGGGCTCGGAACGAGCCGGCAGTTGGGCGACGCCTGCGGGTTGGCGGGCGTGGATGCGCCCTGTCGCGTTTGTTTCTAGTTCGCACGTGTGGCCTCTGCCGTTCGGAGCGGCCGGCCCTGAGCCCGGGTCCGAGTGCGAATCTCTGGAACACGGTCAGGGCGCGGCTCCCTACTCCTCGGTGAGGTGCCCGCCTCGTGTGATCGATGAGGCCTTGCGCAAAGCCGAGCCGGCCCCAGAGACTCGCGTTCCATGACGCAGAACATCGAGACGCTTCACCTGGACACGGTCATCGCCGAACACACCCAGGACATGACGGGCCGGACGGCCGCCATCACGGGTACGACGAGCGGAACCGGGTACGTGTGTGCCCGGGAGCTCGCCAAACGAGGCGCCACCGTGCTCCTGCTCAACCGGGCCAGTCCTCGCGCGGAGGCCTCGCTCGCGAAGCTCCAGGCGGAGGTTCCCGGAGGCGTGTTCGACGCGATCGAGTGCGACCTCCAGTCCCTCGCGAGCGTGCGCGTCGCCATCGGTCAGATTCAGGCCAAGTACGAGAAGCTCGACGTGCTCTGCAACAACGCCGGCGTCATGGCGCTGAAGGACGCCGCAACCGAAGACGGCTACGACGTGCAGATGCAGACCAACTGCATCTCGCACTTCCTGCTCACCAGGGACTTGATGCCTCTGCTCGAGAAGAGTGACGACGCTCGCATCGTCAATCACTCTTCCGGCGCACGACTGGGGCCTCCCCTCGAGCCGAAGTACTTCGGCAAGAACGGCGGAGACCTCGGTGGGGACGGGACCGACGCGGAGAACGCGAGCTTCCGGGGCCCGCGTTGGATGCGCTATCACCAGACCAAGCTGGCGAACGCAGTCTTCACTTATGGGCTGCAGGCCAAGCTGGAGAAGGCAGGCCTCACCCAGGTCAAGGCGCTGCTCGCGCACCCGGGTTTGGCGCGGACGAACCTCCAGACGACGACCGCCGAGACGGGCGGCATGGACGCCGACGGCGAGTTCATGCAACAGGCTCAGTCTCCCGAAGATGGAGCGCTCGGCATCATTCGTGGGTGCATGGACCCGGAGGCCGTGTCTGGCAACTTCTACGGCCCCAAGGGCTGGACCGGGTTCCCGGAGCTCTTGCCGCCGGAGGACCTCTTGCTCGACCCCCAGAACATCGAGGTCAATTGGGCGGGCTGCGAAGCCGCCGTCGGGTCGTTCACGATCTGAGCGTCGCAGCGTCCGCGGGACCGACCGAGGACGCCTCGGGCCCGCGGCGATCCCCTGCTCCGCTGGCCGCGTATCGAGCGCCGCATTCTGTCTTCACCGTCGGCGATCGCCTGCGCCTCTGCGCTTGGTCGGTCCGTGAGCTGACGGTCGCGAGCGGCCGGGCGCGCCCGTCCCACGCCCGGGCGTGCCCGCTCTACGAGAGCCCGAATCGTTGTCGAGGTTCCTGCTTCTGACTTGGCACGCGAGGTGCTGTGCGTCGGGTGTCGCTCGGCGGTCAGGTCCCCCTCGGACAGGGGAGGCTCGAGTCAGGGCGCGGGATCGTCATCGAGAAGGAGGGCAACGACGGTCTCTGCCTCGAGGGGCTGACGCTCTTGGTCGACGGCCAGCCGCTCTACGAGCAGAGCTTCTCCGGAACCGCAGCGGGCTGTCAGTGGATCGACGGGGACGACGGGCACCAGCCGAGCTTCGCGGTGAGTCACGCCACGCTTCGAGCCCACCCGCTCTGGCGCACTTACGTGCCGACCTACCCGGTGAACGGGGTCACGGCAGAGGACATCGAGCTCCGCCTCGAGAGCGTGTTCGGCTGGCTCGTGGGCGCGGACCCAGGCGCAGAATGGGGTCAGCCACACGCGGGTGAGTACGTCGAGGTCGAGCGCGTCGATCGCAACACCGTGCGAGCGTCCGTGCACCTGTCCCCTGCGACCGTACGCGACGCCGACCCGAGCATCCCGGACCCGCAGATCGAGCTGAGCTTCGAACTGCATTTCGAGTTCATCGACGCGCTCACGATCACCTCTGAAGGTCGGGAGCTCGAGGTCACCGTGCGCGACTTGCACGTGGAACCGAGTTTCGCTTGGGACCCCGAGGTGGCCGGTGCGGCGAGCCCCTGCGACTACGTCGCGCGTTGGATCTCGGATCCGCGCGCCCAGGATTGCTCGGATCTGCTCGTGTTCTGGATTCGCCACGCGGGATTCGAGCGCTGGTTCGAGGCCTTCAACTGGGAGCTGGAACAAGGCAACACGGTCTGCGGGGACAGCAGCTACCCCCAGGTCGACGTGAGCGCTTGGAGCGACGTGCGTTTCGAGTGCCGACCGGAAGGCAGCGACGCCGAGGTGGTCTGGCAACGAGACGACGGACAGATCACCTACTGGACCTCGGTGGACGACCGGGCCAGCGCTTCGTACGACGTGTACAGCCCCGTTCACTGGGCCTGGACGCCGCGCGCTCTGGGAGACATCAACGGCGACGGCACCGACGACCTCATCTTCCGGCGCAACGACGGCCAGGTGCACGTCTGGTTGATGGTCGCTGGTGAACGCGTGCACGCGTATGACATCGCCGGTCCCATCCCCGCTTCCTGGACGATCGAGGGGGTGGGCGACATCGACGGCGACGGCACCGACGACATCATCTGGAGGAACGAAGACGACGGACGGCCGCACGGGTGGCGCATGCGTGATGGGGGCATAGCGTCCTACGGAGACCTCTACGGGCCCGTGGGCAGCGCGTGGGAGCTGGTGGGGGTCGGCGACCTGGATGGCGACGGGACCGACGATCTCCTCTGGCAAGACAACCGCGGCCGGGTGCACGGCTGGGCGATGTCCGAGTGGCGTCGGCTCTACGGCTACGACATCGGCGTGCCCGTCGAGGGCGGCGCGCGCGTCGCGACGGTCGGCGACATGAACGGCGACGGCACCGACGACGTCGTTTTCGGGTACGGCGACCATCTCCACTACTGGCCGATGCACGCCGGCCGTCCCGGTAGCGGAGTCGACCTCGAGTCCTCACACATGCCCTTCGAGCCGTCGTGGCGCCTGATTGGAGTGGGGCGGGTTCACGACTGAGGGCTTGGCCTCGACTCGAGGGAACAACGGAGCCGCGGCGCGCGCTGAGCGTCCAGCGGTCTTGCGTCAGCCCCGCGAGCGAGTCTGAGGAAGGCAGTCTTGCCCCAGAGCGTACGACTCACCGTCCGGCCGGCCTGTGTCGAGAGGAGCGTCGATGAGTCGAGTCAGCCACGAAACCGAGAGCGTCTTCAGCGAGCTCGCGACGGATCGCTCGCGCCAGTGGCTGGGCGAGAACATCGTACGAATCCTCGAGGCAGTCCGGGAGTTTCATGGCGTGGTGCTCTCGGGCGAGCTCGCGCTCGACATGTGCGAGAGGTTCATGTCCGCCCTCGAAGCTGCGGACGCTGCGGTTGCGGGTTCCGCCGCGCGTCAACACATCAGCGCCGCGGTAAACGAAGCGGAGCGGCACTCGAGAGCCGATCGACTGATGCAAAACGCTTGTTATCCGATCAAGAGCCACAGGCGAGCGCAGAGCGTCCCTCAGGAGCTCTTGCTGAGCCTCGCCGCAGCTTGCGCGCGAGCGGCCGACGAGGGGTGGACGTTCCCGCGTTTCTTTCCCCGGCGCCGCGCTCGATTGTGGGATTGGCCGCACGTAGCGCGCCACTTCGAGAGCGCCTTCTACGAACTCCAACGGGAGCCGGACACAGAGAGAAGGGGCGCTGGCGCGCTCCTCCTCCTCGAGAGCGTCGCCGACGTCTTTGGCGATGAGAGCGACCCTCGCAGCCGGGACGACTTGGTCTCCCGGGAGGGGGATCTCGTCAAGCACCTCCGCCCCAGGGTGGCCTCGATCGTGGCTGAACTGGCTACCGAGATCGCCGACGCAGAGGTCCCCAGGGAGATGCGGCTGGCCTGGAACGAGCGTCTCCTGACGCTGCTGCGCACCACTTGGCCCCGCGTGTTCGTCGGGCTCGAACGAGCACTGGAAGGCCAGGCCGAGCAAGGCGACGTGCGCGCGCTGCTCGAGGAGGTGACCGCGGCGCCGCTCGGGGTCCCTCGGTCACAGCGTTCCGCCTGCTTCGCTTTGGCTGAGCGATGCGCGCTCCCCTCGGTCATGGCGAAGAACTTGCCCGAGCGTGACGCGGCGGCCCGAGCTCGAGGCGACGCTGATGTCCGATGGCTGGCGGAGCTCCGTGTGGTCGCCGCCTTCGAGGCGGCAGAACGAACAGAGGAGGCGCTCGCCTTCCTCCGCGGCGCAACTCCGGGGCATGAGCGGCAGGTCCGGGTGCGCGAGCTGCTCATCCGTCTCGGTCACGTGAGCGAGGCGCTGAGCGGAGCCCACATCGAACCCCACAACGTGCACGAGCTCGCAGCAGAGCTGGGCCTGCCGGTCGGCGTCGTCGTCGAAGCGGGCATCGCGCAGGCAAAGGACAAGAGCCCTTGGCTCGCCAAAGCGATCAGCGCTGGCGCGTTTGAGCAGGCCGAGTCGCTCGCGGGCTCCACGTTCCACCCTCGCGAGCTGCCGACGCTGCTCTCTTCGCACCCGGCCGTCCCGGCGCCGCTCGCCAAGAAGCTGATCGAACAGGCCTTGAAGCTCTGCTTCGGAGGAAACACGCCTTGGCTTCCTTCCGACGACCCGAGAGCCGTATTGCGCACCATCGTCGCTTCGGCCGAGGACCTCGACCCCAGCAAGGCCACGAAGGTCCGAGCTCGGTACGTGAAGAAGCTGGAGAAGGCGGCGGGCAAGACGGCGGCCTACTCGATGCGAGAGGCGGCCTTCGACGTTGTGGACGAGCTCGCGCGAGCCTAGGACTCGCGCGTCGGCAGGGCCGTGTCAGAGGCGGGACGTCTCATGTGCCGCCGCGACGCCGAGCGACCAGCGTCTGTCCGACGACTCTGAGATCGATGTCGTGAGCCTCTGCGATCACTCGCATCGCATCGAGCGGACGCACGCGACGAAGATCCACCGTGATGGGGCGTTCGAGGCCCGCGCCGATGACGATGCTGAGGTCCGCCGCGTCCGCGAGCAGGCGAAAGGCGTTGCTCAGAGGCGCTTGCTCGAGGCGCACGTCGACGCGCGGCCCACGGCGCGCGAGGCGGGCTCTCGGGGGTGGTGGGGTCACGCGTACAGTCTCGAAGCGCGAGCGGCCCACGACCGTGCTCGGCGTGGCCTCACCGTCGTGCGGGTCGCAAGCCCACGCGTCGAGCGCCGCCGCGCTCGTCGGGGTCATGGGCGCTGGCGCCGCCGCGCAGGCGCCGACGAAGAGGAGGGCTGAAGCCGAGAGGATGGAACGCACACCTGCACTATAGCGAGGCGATTCGGGCGCTGCCGCGTCGTGGGCTGCAGCGTCGTGGGCTGCAGAGCCATGGGCGCCGGCTCGGAGTGCAATGACGCCAGCGCTCCTCCTACCCATCCACCTCACCATCGGTTCCCCAACGACGGGCATAGAGCAACGACAAGTCATCTTGAAGCCTGCCGGACGGCAGGCGCGCTGCGTTCACGAGTCCCCAAGGAAAGTCGGCACCTTCGCTCTCGAGCAGCGCGAGGGCCTCATCCCACTTCACGTACTTCGACAGACCGTCCGAACACACGAGCAAGCGACTCGTGGGAGCATGATCGAAGGGCTCAGGGACTGCACGTCCGCTCCCGAGCAGCGGTTTTCGCACCTGGCCGTCTGTCAGCTCAGACCAAGTTTCGCTGGCTGAGACCCAAGCCTCGCTGTCTCCCACCGACGCGCCGTGTAGCGCGCCGTCGGGGGAGAGATGAACCACCACGGCTGTGCTCTGACCGCCGCTCGTCTGGGCCAGGTGCAGGTCGAGCCTGCCGAGCAACGCGGTGGGGCTCTCGGTTCGGAGGGCCCGGGCTTCCGCTGCCACCGACTCCGCCGCTTCGCGCCCGCCCGAAGTGCCACCAGCGCCGTCTGCGAGGGCGAGAATCAAGTGCCCTGGGCGCACTGCCAAGATAACTCGGTCTTGGTCTGCCGACGCGGGCTCCTCGACCGAGTCCACGAGCCACTGAGACTCGCCGAGTCGCACGGCGGCGCGGCGGCAGAGCGTCCGGTCGAAATTCCAGTCCTGGGGCAAGTCGCGGCCGCACTCCGCACACTCGAAGACACCCTCCTTGATGAGCGAACACCCCCAACATCCTGGACAGCGGCGGAACTCGAAACACGCCGACCACCCGCCTGGATCTTCGAGTCCGGCAGCCTCGAGCGCTCGCGCCACGGCGGGCCAGCACTCCACCTCGGGGCAGAACCCGGTGGACTGATTCGTCACGTGGGTGACGGCCCCATCTGAATCGACCGTGATCTCGCCCGCAGCCATGGCAGGACCTCCACCCGCGCACGCGATGTGCTCGCTCGAGCGATCGGAGAGCCGCAGCGTTCCTACGTGATCCACCACGAAGGTGCAGGTCACTGAGTCGCGCGTCGTTCCGGCGATCGAGGTCAGCGCCCTTCGCAGGTCGTCCGAGTTGCGCACGGGAGCACCCCTTGGGAAGTCTCGTTGCTCCTCCGCGATCTCGGGTGGGCCGACGTAGCGGTAGAGACGTGTGAGGCCCGGTTGCATCACGCACCTTCGCATGATCGCACCGAGCCTGCTTGTCGATGGGTCACCTCCCTTTGTCAGTCGCTCACGACGCTCGCTTCATCTGGGCTTGCTCCCCTCCGGTGTGAAGTGCAGCTCTGCTTGCGATGCACGGTCGACGCTCCCGAAGCAGTTCGGCCATTTGCGCCGTCGTCGACCATCGAGGGCTGCCGCCATTTGCTCAGCGCGTCCGAGAGAGTGTGCGCGAGCCTTGGGCGAACGCCTGCGACGCCCCCGCGAGCTCACTCAGCGTCGCAGAGGTGACAGCCTTCGGCCATCTCGCGCCAGGGGCAGGCGCTCCGATCGTGCGAGGCGAGGAGCCGCGTTCGGTACCCCGCCAGCCCGCCGATGGGGGCGCCGGCCATGTCTTCCTGCGCCTCCACGAACTCCTTGAAGTCCTCGTAGAGTTCGCCGTAGTGCCCGTTGAAGAAGCAGTGCAGGCACGTGACGGAGCTGCCACTCCACCCCACTTGTAGCGTTGGGTCATCCTCGAAGAACCGACCGCAGCTCTCACACGAGAAGAGGTCGTCCGAGTCGGGCTCGACCAGGCCGTCGCCGCGCTTCGTCATGGCAGGAGTGTGCCACGGGTTGCTATCGAATGATTATGGCGAGCTCGGCCAGGCCGAGCTGGCCTTCGAGGCCCTCGCGATTCCGCTGTCGCGTGATCGTGGAGCACCCGGGCTGCGCCCCCAACCACGGTAAGTTGGCAGCCCACTGAGGGAGCGAGCCCGAATCGCATCGGGGACCAGCGGAAGCCCCGGGTCGAGCTCGGCGTGAACGCGCAGAGCCCACGCTCGGAGGCGGCGCCGACGAAGGAGACCGTCTCCACCCGTGAGACCGAGCTCGTAGCCGAGCGCGATGGGACCGTAGGCCGAGAGGTCGGCGATGCTCAATGAGCTGCGCCCGCACAGGAAGGGCCCCGCAGCGAGCTCACGATGGAGGCGTGCGCTGATGTGCCGCGCCGTGTCCAGGATGCTCACTCCGGGCGCGCGCTCGGCTTCACGGCGCACGAAGGGGGCCCAACGAAGAACGAGTGGCCACGCGAACCTGCGCCAACCGATGGCGCCGTTGGGGACAGTGCGATTCATCGCCCGACCGAGTCGCCATGCGTTGGTGAGCTGCACCGGGAGCGCGGGTGAAAGCGCGGGCCGCCCGAGCTTGAAGTTCGCGGGGATCATGCAGTGCTGCACCCACTCGTCGAACTCGGCGACACAGGGCCCGGCACTCGGCGGAGACAGGGGGCGATCGGGAAAGCGCTCATCGAGCCATCGAGCGATCGCCTGCGAGTCGTTGCGGCTCTCACCGTCGATGCTCAGCACCGGCACGGTACTCCCCACCGGCAGCACCCGCGCCATGTTGAAGGGGTCGACGTATACGGTCTCGTAGGGGATGCGTTTGTACGCGAGGTAGGCCTGCACCTTGAGCCCATAGGGACTCGTTGCGAATGTATGGAGAGTGACCTTCGGCATGGGATCAGCCGTGGTCGAAGACCAGGTGCCCAGGGCCGCTGCGGAGTGCCTCGGCGCCAGAGACCTTCTTCATGCACGGGATCACGACGGCTCATTGTCGCCGATTCCTGCGATGCAGTCGAAGAGCACCTCGCCTGTTTGGCCGAGGCGCCCAAACGTGCCGACCGTTCATCGCGACCGGCCGGCGCGGACTGGGACCGAAGGCGCACCACCGCGGCGCCCACCGGGCCGGCTCCCCTACGGCTGGCTTCCCCGCACGCCCGAGCCTCCTGCTTCCGCGGACCACGCCTGGCGAAACTGATCTGCATCGGGCACGCGACCTTGATCACGCAATGTGCGCTCGTATCGTTCGGCGAGCCCTCGCGCTTCACTGGCAGAGCTCACCAGGCGTCGGATGGTGTGCACGACCTCCGCGGGCGACCGGCTCGTGTGCGTCAGCACGAGCATGAGGTCGCGGGCGGCCTGGCGAGGGAGGTTGCGCAGCGATGGGTCGGTTGACGTCGCGTGCGCGAGCTCGAGCTCCCGCGCCGCCGCGTCGAAGCGCTGCAAGTTGAAGAACGTCCACCCGAGCTTGTAGTGAACGTACCCGCCGTGAATCCAGGTGCTGGGCGCCGACCGCAGCGCCTCGAGGTAGTGTGTTTGCGCCAGCGCGAGCGACGCCGCCGCGAACGCTCGCTCGCCGATGTGCATGTGCGCCTCGGGGACCTCGGCGCAGGCGGGGCAGTCCTCGATGATGCGGAGCGCTGCGTCGTGAGCCGTCGACTCGTACGCCGGACTGCCGGACAGCCGCATCAACGTGTGCAGGGCCGTCACGACGACGGGAGAGGGAGGTGTGTGCAGGTTCCGGGTGATGAGGTCGAGCTGAGTGAACGCTCTTTCTCGGGCCCGGCGCTCACGCTCGCCGAGCGCTCGCCGTCGACGCTCCACTCGAGCCAACGTGGGCGGGTCGCGCCGACGTCGCGCGAGAAGCATCTCCTCTTCTGCCTCCATCCGAGTGCGAAACAACTGGTCCGCTCGCTGAAGCAACAACTGCGCTGCACGGAGACGCACAGCCGGGGGGCC
>Ga0114933_10003460_pt1 | contig 15357 bp, 24 predicted proteins | sample 4SBtaG_FD_89691 | JGI IMG/M metagenome (GOLD analysis project Ga0114933, IMG submission 89691) | Deep subsurface microbial communities from Kolumbo volcano to uncover new lineages of life (NeLLi) - 4SBTROV12_W25 metaG | ecosystem: Environmental > Aquatic > Marine > Volcanic | place: Kolumbo... | reverse complement strand
TGGTCCTCCACCACCTGTAGCACCTTGAGCACCTTGAGCACCTGTAGAACCTTGAGCACCTGTTGGCCCTGTAGGTCCTGTTGGTCCACCTGTTCCAGTCTGGAGAGTGGTCTCTTTCCTGACTGCGTTAAACGGTAAACTTTTTAAATTACGATTATATCTCATAGGACCTCAATAATAAAATTGGGGAGTTTAACCCACTCCCCGAGGGTGTAAAAAACCTTAGAACAATCTAAGCGTTGATTACAATTGAACCGACTTCAGGCCTAACGATTTTTAATCCATATCTCATAGACATGTATGAACCGATAATTCCGAATCCGGGGTTTGCTTCTTCAACAGTTAGAGGTCTTCTTTCTACGTAAGCCATTGGCTTGGTTGAAAGGTCGAACACTCCAATTCTGTCAGATGGTACCCATGCGTTAGATATAACGGTTAACCCATATATATTTCCTACGACGCCGTAATTCTGATTGGCACCGGCTAAGAAAGAGTTGTCCATCATTGCACCAGTTGAAGCTCCTGCATTACCAGAGGCGTTTAGAGTGCCTACTGCTCCACCTTGTCCTCCGTAGAAGATTGTAGTGAAATCTGCAAGGTCCATTAAGGACTTCATGTGTGCTGGTGATATGAAAACGTGGGTTGCGTTGTAACCGTGAGCTGCGATTCTATCGATAGCTGAGGTTATATCTCCAACTGCGATGTTTCCTGCTGTAGCAGATGCGCCATTGAAGTACATGTCCCTGATTAATCTAGTGGAACTTTCGTTACCATAAGAATTTACTCTTGAACCTGTAGCATCAATATCTCCGGCTGAAATACCTGCTCCTAGGAAACCACCGTATGGGTTGGTTGAGAATGTCGTGATGTCAGCTTCAGTTGTAGAAGCGTCAATTGCGATTGTTCCGAATGTTGAGTCTGCTGCACCACCGAATATAACTTTAATTACATGTTCGGTCATGTGGCGGTCAACTGCTCTGCGAGCTTCGTTCAATGCCATTTCTACTTCGTTGAATCTTGAATCTTCAATCATTCTTCGGGTTACACCTACTGCTATACCCCACTCTTTAACTGATACTCTCTCGGAGCGTAGTTTTGTGTGTTGGTATTGCGGAGTGTTACCTTCGTCTAGCTGTTCTAGCTTCATGCTAGGTCTGTTAAAAGTAATATCAATATTACCGCCTGTGTCTGTAGTCATTGGGTCTGCAAAGAGGCTCATTACAGGAAGGTCTGTGACCTTGTAATCCATAATTGCATCTTTGTAGTCAATTAAGACTCTCTCACCGAGTCCGCCGTTGACGGAGCCAGTGTTTAGGCTTGTTAGTATACCGGGAGTTGCGTCGACCATTTAAATCACTTTAGTTCCTCATTAAACATTTGACCATGCGTACATCTGTTCCAGTACCAAGTTCCAAACATACTGCGTATGATGTTCCTGATAATGCTAATGTAGCGTCTGTTCCAGTTACTAAGACACCATTGGCTGTAACTTTTAATAACTTACCTTCATCCATGGTTCCTGAGACAGCCACGTTTAAAATTACACCTTTACCTGTTACAACACTCATGATGTCTCCATCAGCAGCAGCATCTGTTAATGCTACTCCTATAGCGTTGTGTGCATTGACTCCACTGTGGTCGACTTTTCCGTCGCCTGCTAGTGTAACCAATCGTCCAGCTGTTACTGCTGAACCTGCGGTAAATGGTAATATACGTGCTGGTGCTCCACCATCGTTTACTAATACTTCTGTTGCCATTTTTAGTCACCTCTTAGTACTTCTCGGTCAAGGGTAATTTTACCATTGACCATTTTTACTCCGAACTTTCTTTCGGTAGTTTCTGGAACTGCTTCACCTTCGTTAGCTTTTCCTTTACCGAATGAACGTTCTACTTGTTCTGGCTCTGGCATTAATGCCAAAGCTTCGCTGAATCCAGTCAGCTTGTTCTCATCCCATGTGGAAATTTCCTCAACACGTGATTCAGACTTGTCCTCAGAAAGAGTTCCGAGTAAGACTTCGCGAGAAATAACAGACTTTACTAAGTCGGTCTTTCTTGCTAATGCTTCTTCTTCTGCTCTTTTTTCTTCAGCTTCTTTAAACTCAGCAATCATTTTCTCAGCTGCTTTGTAAGCATCTTGCTGTTCCTTGATTGTTGCCTGAGCTTCTTCCAACTGTGTCTTAAGGGAAGCGAATTCACGCTCGACAATTTCCTCTGCATCGGATTTTACATTGGTTTCTTCTGTCATAGTTTCTACCTCTGTCCCGCCTGTGCATTCACAATTTTCTTTTTCAGTACCACAACAACTGTCATGGGCATCTTTAGAATCAGGTGAATCACATTCGTCCTTGTTGTCGATTGTGCATTCCTTGCAGACGGGGTCCATCTTTTCATTGTCTATGAATGAGACTTCCGTGGGACGTATGTTAGTGGCGAATGTATCGCCCATCACATCAATATCGTTGGAAAACCAATCAATACTAACGTGTGTCATATCCCCGTCTTTCACTTTTTCCATTGCTTCTTCACCGCGATTATGTTTACTAGATATTGTTGCCAACATCTTAACCGCAGTCTTTCCATTATCCATCTCTATTACCTGAGGGTCAGTAGCCATGCCGATTAAATCCTCGGGGGTTCGTTGATGGTCAACATAAATAGGTAGCTCTGTAAAAGAGTCTACCGCTTTTGTTAATATACTAGGTTCAATATGAACCTTTCGGTCAATTCCGTCTTCCTCATATTCATGAGGTCCGGATGTAATGGCTATAACGGGGAAAGTCACGGTAGATTCCCCATCATCAGCCTTGTTAAGCGTAAAATCAGAACCTTCTTGAATTTGTAATCCAAAAGACCTTCGTTTAGGTTCTGCCGATGTAGTCCTACCAAACTCCCGCTCTACGCCATTTTCGTCTGCCCAGATGGTACACATCGAAGCAGCGACTTGGTCATGGTCATCAAGACCACGTTCTTTTAGCGATTTGCTAACAGTTGTTACACATTTTTTATAACTCATGTTCTATCTCCTGTCGCGTTTGCGGAGGGTTTGTTACCTCTATTTTGTTCTCTAGCAGATTCTTCTTTCTTATCTTCGTTCTTTCCACCAGATATGTTTACATTCTTATCACTCTTTTCTTGTTCAATAGGAGAAGCTTTAATGTCTTCAGAAGTTTCCATATCTAATTCTGTAACTCCTTCAGGGTCTAATCCTCTCTCTTCTCTAACTTCACCGGGTGATAATACTCCTTCTGATAAATAAATCATATCAGTCTTAGCTTTAGTGAATGCGTCGTCAACATTAATTTGCCTGAATTTAAACTTTGCCTCTCCATTTTCTAATAAAGGCATTAGTTGTGCGTTCATAGCGGCTTCGACCATTGTTTGTAAATATCTTACATATGGTTCGAAAATAGGTCTTGCTTTGTCTGGGTCTGTCCACATAGTCTTTGGTACTTTCAAAGCCATGTGTATTTTATCCAATAAATCATCTGTATACTTTCCATATTCAAATGCTCGTTGTGTTCCTTGTAGTTCCTTTATAACAATATCATTTCCGTGTATAATATCTTCACCGGGTTCTAATGCGTTAAATGCATCAACTACTTCATTAATTTTATCTGGACCATAGGGCATATCAGGTAAACCACAAGAGATATCAAATCTAGATGTAGCATATTTATTTAATGCTGCACCTATATCTCTTTCTGCAAAGTCTTTTAAATCTACCAAATATAAAATTGGATGTATATCAGATAAGCCATACGCATAATCATCAAATGGGTTATTCTTTAATTCAATTATTTCATCTTCTTCGAATCTTACATTTTCTTTATCATCGCCTACGTCTTGGTAGTAGTACATGATTTGTCCATGTTCGTTTCTTTGAACATACATATTTTGACTGGAACGTAAAACAAGATTATCTCCTGTCCATTCTAAATAACCTGTTCCAAAAATACGTGCGTTACGAATCCAATTGTACATTGTGTTTTCAATATTAATATCTCTAAACATCTCTTCAATTGTTTCTCGTAAGTCGTCATCCTCTGTTACAATATCATAACTATCTTTAACTGCGTAAAAACATGGTAAATCAACTAAACTTCTGACTAAAGGGTCTCCAAGGTATACATTCATGTAAGTACGTGGACTACCTATGTGGTCTTCATACTTTTTGAATTTCATACCATTTTGATTTTCGAGTTTAATTCTTCTAATGATACCCTCACCAAATGAGCGGGGTTCGTCTTCCTTTACTGGTGGATTACTTCCAATGGAAGCAAAGCGCCTTCTAATATTGTCTACGAATGACATGGCTATTTATAACTTACGATTGCCGAGTATATAAAGCTTATGGCAAAATATATATGATTATAGCTTAAAACCGAGTTTATTTAATCTTTTTGAACCTCTACGTGTAGTAAAAAGACCAGTTCCACTATATCCTCTAGCTTTTTCTTTTCTAACTAGAGCACGTGGTTTACTAGAACCTGCACCCGAACTTCCGAATGTACCACCAGATGGTAACATTGATAGTGTAGCATGTATACCTATTACACTACTATCACAAAAATCATCGTGCTTTCCTGAAGGTGCAGCTATCTTTTCTGTTTTATTAGCTACATCCATAGTATATTCTAAATCTATATGTTCTCTTAACCACTTATTGACTAACTTTGACGCATTTTGGTCCAAATTGTCTGGATTAGGAACTCTAACCCTATTTTGTTGTATAAAAGATTGATAGTCTCTGTACGCTTGTGTCTTAGTACCTTTTGGACCACCAGTAAAAACGAACGGTATAAAATGTATAGAAGCATTTATACACGCCATCCTAATGTCTTGCTCAATCGCACCACCAATACCAGTAGCATCAATGACAACACGACTTGCCCCAAGTTGGTGTGCAACGTCCATGATTCTCCTACGTTGATATGGAATGTCGTGGCCGCCAGTTCTAGCATTAATTTCTTCAATATATATAAGCCGTGCAATATTATCCTTTTCTCCCTTTTCCAACTGCCAACCAGTGATAACAGTAGAATTAACTGACTTACCAATGTCAACACCAACAGTAATAGGTAAATTGCTTTTTCCTCCTTCGGCCAATCTTTCGGCAGTAAGAACCTCATAGTCATCACAACACGCTTTAATTTTTTCTGGATTAAATACATTCGCTACACTTTCTACAAATTCACATTCGTACTCTGTCCTCCAGTAGATAGAATCTTCACCCCACTCTATCATTTTCTCTAGCATCTCTTCTTCAGTATAAGGAGCCGAATAGGCATCTCCTTTTTTCACTGCATCACGCCAACTAAAATGCATCCTCGTAAACGTTTCTGCATAGTTATCGTCATAAAGATAACGCCACATATGGTTGTCTTTTGACTTTGGTGTACCTAAATTTATGAACGGGGCCCTATTTGAAACTATCGCTGGTTCTACGTTATCTACAAACAAATTGTCGTCTATCAGTGGACTTTCGTCGACAATACAGAATGTAGGGTGCTGTCCACGAATGGCCTGCCCCTGATTACTTGGCGCTAATGGAGCACGCCTCATTACGGTCCCTCCTTTCATAGTAATGCTTGGTTTATTGTGGAACCTGTAATTATCTACTAAGCTATCTAAAACAGGGCTATCTGCCATGTGTCTATAAACATAATTAAAAATAAGTGCTGCTTGGTCTTCAGATGGAGCTAAAACAAATATTAAGTCTCTAAATCTTTTAAAGAACATATAAATAGTGACAGCGACTGATAGAGCATATGACTTTCCACTACCACGTGGAGCTAATATAGCAACTTTCTTTTGTCGGTCATCACTTCTTAGAGTTAGTGTTTCTACTATTATCTCTTCTTGTAATGGTCTGAGTTTCAGTGGTTGTTGTTTTTGGTCAACTAAGTACGCTGCACAGAACGCACGAACCAATTTTAACATTTTAGTCTTATCGTGTCTAACCCTTTCGAATATATTCTCTAAAGCTCTTGAATCATATGCGCTCTTTCCCGTCAGGGCTTTCTGTAGGTTCTTCATTTCCACTGTCATCTGTTAAATCTCCTAAAAAACTAGCGAAGTCCTCAGTTCTTTGTTCCGCCATAGATGGGACTTCTATATTCAACGCTCGGAACTCAGTATGTATGTCACGAACGATTGAATTTCTTTGGCGCAAGAGCTCTGTTCTGCGGTGTACATCCCGAAGATGTAAAGTAATTTCTTCCCACAGCACGTCTTCAAGAGCAAGATTGCGCGCCAGAAGACGGACAAGCTCTTTATGCCTAGCATATTCACTTTCTCCTACCCTCTGACGTAATCGCTCTTCGTATTCCTCGACGTTCAAAGTGATTTGCCTTCATCAAGGGCTGATTTGACTTTAGACTTAACTAATGCTGCAAGTTCGTCGTCTTTCTCATCCCATGCTGTTATCAATACATTTCGAACTAATGAGTCTTTTACATGCTTCTGAGCTGTTTCATCCAGCTTCTCGAAAGCTTTCATCTGTGCTTTTGTTAGATTTTTATCTAGCATATCCATTAATTCAGCTTCATTATTTTTTATATATTTAAAAACTAATTCTTTAACTGCTGGTACGGTATAGGCTACATAACCACCTAAACCTAATACTAAAGCGGCTAATGCCATAAGTAATGGGTCGTCCATTAAAGCGTCTAACATTCCAGATTCTTCTACAGTCTCGATGAGTGCAGTGAGATTACCGTCGTCGGTTGTCTCGTTGGTTGCAGTCTCATTGGCTGCTGTTTCATTGTTTGTATTATTCATATGTTGATATCTCCATATTGTCGGGTTGACCTCTTGGACACTTGCGTAAGCATCTCTGGAGCCTTGGCCCTAACGAGGTCGCCCTTAATAATTAGGACACCGGAGTATATAAAGGTTACCATTTAACTTTATTAGCCCAGTAAGCAGCAGACATCTTTCCCTTCTTAATGTTCTTAGCGTGGCGCGCTTTAAAACTCTTTCTTCGGGCTTTAGATTTTTTATCTGTTTTCTTACCGGCTGTACTAACCCCTTGTTGACCAAATCTAATAAGTTTAGTCTTACCACCTTCTTTAGCTACAACTACGTGTGACTTCTTAGGGTGGCTAGGGGTTCTTTTAGGTTTATTGTAACCTGATACTCCTGCTCTTGTTAATTTAGCATCCTTTTTCTTTTTAGGTGCCATTAATTACTTTTTCCTTTTATAAGTTCTTTTCTTGGCAGTTTTAGCTGCTCTTTTGAATTGTTTAGATGTTGGGCGCCCTTTAGCTCCTTTCTTCTTCATCTTTTCACCTGAACCTGCTTTGATGCGTTTTCTTTTAGCATGTATGTTGGCATACAAGCCTTTCTTCTTTTTAACTGCCATGTTTACTTATATTTATTTTTAGTGTGTTGTTTAGCACCTATATTTTTATGATGCCTGCTTCTTTCGCTTAACTCTACTTCTGTAACATCTCTTATTTGTTTAACAGCTGTTTCCTTAGAAATAGGTTTCTTTTCTAGTGCATGGGTTTTACCACCTTCATGACTAAAAACTTTAACACCTTTACCACTCTTACGAACAGTTAAGGTCTTATCTATATTCTCTTTGCGATTCTTTTTGTAGGGTGTACTAGCCATCTAATCACCTACAATGTGTTCTTCTTGTCACCAGCAACATAGTTCTTCTTGTCATCTATAAAATCAGCGTTAGGTGTTGACATAACGTCACTACCGTCCATGTATATAGGTTTTGCTTTTGCAGCATCTGACATGTTTTGTTGAGCTTCTTTGTATGAGGTAATCGGTTGATGATGACCCATCATATCAATTTCTGCTTTGTCTGGTTTAGGGAAGTCTAGTTTCATATCAGGGTTGTTCTTGTGAAAGTGTTCCCCTTTTAATTCTGTATCTACCATAGTTTCTCCTTATAGGATTATATCCTTTAGTCCAATGTCTCCGTTGATGTGACCTAATACTTCAGTCTCTGGGACTGTCATTTTATATCGTTCACCATTTTTGACATTAAATCGTAATACTTCAACCATAGCTACTTCTACCTTTGCTTCTGGTTTCGGTTCTGCCTTTTTTGCAGTCTTTTTAGGCTCAGCCTTTTTTGCGGTTTGTTTCTTTTTAGCCATTACTTGCCTCCTTTATTTTCCATCTTATGTTCTTGTTCTTGTGCTTTAGATTCTATCATCTGGGATTGTTTCTGCATACTATCATTATAATCAATAACAGCTTGTGCTTTTGTTTTATAGAATGCAGTCTTCTCTGCTTGTTCTTGTTTCCAAACATCTAGAGCATCTTTGATAATAAGTAGAGCTGGTCCACCTAGTATAGCTATCAAAGTAGTATATGCTTCGATGTTTTCAAGGACAGCTGAGTTGTTGAGTCCGGTGTGTATAACGAACCCTGCAAACCCTACCCAGAGTAAAACTAATGGCACTGCAATCATAAACATAAATATGTCGTTGAAAGTTACTCCTTCACCTTTTTCTTTACTCATTCTTGGTTTCTCCTGTTCTTTTGTTTTCGTTTGCACTACATTCGCTTTTGTTTTTGTAAGACCGTATACGAACCATCGAACAAAGTGCACAAGTACCGCGAAAGCATATGCAACTGATATTGCCGCCATTGCGACTGCTAATATCTCTAACACTTCTATCCATGTACTTTTCACTCCTCCTCACCCTCGTAGTTTTCTTTAAAGTCATCATTAACTGCTTGTCTAATCATTGCTTTTAAGTCATCTACTTCTGATATAATTTTAGCTAGCATATTTGTAAGGATAAGCATTTCACGAGCTTTCACTCTGCGTCCTCCTCACCTAGTGCTTCTAAAAGTTTTTTATACCTGTTCATTGTTCCTCCAGTGTTATATCGTCTACCCACCATGAGGTTACATACTCATATGTTCCATTCCTTCCCCAGTCTGCATAAAGGCTAGTATAGATTGTATACCAACCAGTATAGGGGTTTGTAAAATATTCTGGACCAGAACTTAACACATATTCGTTTGCTTCCCATCCAGTAACATTAAAAAAGTAATTGTTGTACATGTAACCATTCCATACTGTTTCGTTATCTTCTATCTTTATATGACCTACGTCATACCATACCACTACAGGTAAAGTATCTTGGTCACAATTGGTATCAATGTCTACAGTAATATTTAAAGAGTTGTCTTCTCTAGAGAAGTTTCCATACTGCATACCATTGTAATAATAAGTTTGATTTGAAGTACAGTTGTATTCTTCGTACTCACAACTTCCATCATCTTCCTCAGCTCGGTCATTGTAGTTCTGAGCCTCTACGTCCATACACCCATAAACTGTCTCGTTTGTCTGTGTCTCATTGTTATTTGTGTTGTTGTTAGGACTCCCACCGAGAAATTGACATCGCCCATTATCATGGGTAGCCTGTGGGTTATAATTATCCGCATCTGGATTAGTACAACCATACACAACAGGAGGAGGGAATACACAACTACCATTATCAAAAGTTGCATCACTTTTATAATTTACAGCTGAAATGTCCATGCATCCACCCTTTGCGATGGGCTCTTCCTCTCCTCCAAAAATATCTTGTAATATGGCGACGTCTACAGTACCACTACCAAACATTGCTAAAATTAAGACTGTTAGAATAGAACCTAACTTTTTACCTAACTGAGTTTCCCCTAGTTTATCTCCTGCTTTACCAATGGTCTCAAAAAGACCTTCTTCTTCTTCGTCTGGTCTTCTATCTCCTATCCCTAATGCTTCACGTTCTTCATCAGAGATTACAGAGATAGCTCCATAATCATCGCGCGCCATGTATTATTTTACATGACGCTAGTATTTAAAGATTACCCTCAATCGAAGTCAGGGAATTGATTTTGAGCGTCAACATCAATCATATCTTTAAGACTTTTACTAATATCTGAATAGTTCTCTTTTTTACGCTTCTTGTATTTAGGCTCCCATTTAGGAATCTCTGCGTCACAAGGACCACCCTGTGATTTATGAAACGAACACCACTTACATAAATTCTGGGGTACTTGTTCATACTTATCTTCAAATTCTTCACGCTCTTTAATAGCATCGTGTACAAATTTAATAAGGTCACGGGCTTCATCAAGCTCGCTCTGTCCTATCTTTACAAAAAAGGTATCATCAAAGCGTAGATAGTTAACCCCTACAAAATTAGGCATCTCACCCATCTCTAATGTATACAAAAATGCATATATAATCAATTGTCTATAATATTCCTCTGGTAAGTAGGGCCCATAGCGTTTAGATGTTTTATAATCGAGAAGAGTGGTGCCACCATCGAAGTCGTTACATACCACGTCAATAACTCCGACAATAGCATAGTCCTTAGACTTAACCCACTTTTCAGCATACTTAGGAGCTACAGCATTCCATGCTTGTTGCTTGTTTCGAAATATCTTCCAGTCAACCATTTCACCTAGTTTTTTGTCGACGGAGTCGACGAAGTTCTGTAACAACGCCTCTGTTTCACGATACATAGCATCCATTTCATCATGGGTGTGTACTTCCCATAACCACTTATGTTTGGCTATCTTTTCTTCCCATCCGGTTTCGAATTGTTCTTGTACCCATTGTTTAGGATATCCTTTCTCCCATTGGGGAAGTGTTTTAAATTTTCTTCTAAATAAATCTTCTAATACTTTGTGAACTAATGTACCACGAAATAAATGTATAGTCTTTTTCTGGGGTAGCTTAGCTATGTAGTTGTAGTAGAATTCGCGGGGGCACTTCTTGTAAGTGTTAATTTTAGAAGGGCTCAACCTCATGTGACTAGGCGTCCATTTAGCTTCACTCATAATAATCTATCCTTCCATTTCTTTAATTTAATATTAAGCTCTAATTTGCGAGCGTGTAACTCTGCAAGTTTGGCTTCGAGTTTATCAATCTTCTTCTCAACTCGAGTTCTCCACTTCTTACCATCAGTCATTATCGCACATCTCCGACTTCTTTTTTATTGAAGTCATCTCATCTCCGGGGTCACTAACAAAGACTGTTACTTTCTCTATCTCTTGGCTCCACGGGGGTACGTAACCTTCGCCTGTATTGGAGATAACTGTACCATCAGGCTCCATACTGCATGTACAATTCATTCTCCCATGTTCACAATTACACATGTAGATAATAGTCTCTTTGCTGCCTCCAGTCTCCCGCGCAATCTTGAGAAGGATTAAATAACCTATGAGGTCATCAAGTGTATCTTCTGTTTCATCATCAAGCCCTGTGTTTTTAATACGACTGAGCTTGTCATCGATACGTGCACAGATAGCCTGTGCATTATCGAGCTTACTAAAAATATTATCTGGGCTTAAGGCACTATCGCCATAAGCTCTGTTCTTGCTCAATAGCAAGTCGCGAATCTCATTACAAGTCCACTTTATGTTGTTTTGTGTTGTCTTTGACATGGTATCACTTTTGTGTATATACTTTTAAACATCGATAGTATATAAGGGTTTCGATATGTTGGGCTCCCCCCAGTGTTTAGTAGAGCTTGCTTAATAGAGCTTATTACTCTATATAGATATATAATATAGACACTTCGTGTTAATAGTATATATTGTCTCTATGGTACTACTTTCAAAAAATGACTCGATTTACAAAGGGGGGTAGACGACGTCTTGAGCCGGTGGGGGTGCCTGCTTTTTAGACGGGGGGATAGTTTTGAAAAAGAGAGAATAAGACATATAGCGCGCGCGCCTCATTTTTTTTTGTATAGCGCGCCCCAAAAACCACGCGCGGGATTTTTTCCTTTATATACCCCAATATAGAAAATGGCGTTTTGTGCTTGGAGCTCGACCCATAGTTATATATGTTAACTCGCGTTGGATAAGTAGCGAGGAAATAATATGAACGAAAAATATTACATATACAAATTAGCCAGACAGGTAGAAAAAACAAGCTACCACCACTATGACGTCATGATGGGCGCCGGAATCAATGAGGGAGCCGTTTATTACGGACTAACTCAAGACCCTCAATCAAGGCTCTCTAAGCACCGGCCTAAAAAAGGTCATGACATTAGCTTAATAGTAATAGCTGAATTTGACAATTGCTGGGAAGCTTTAGAACATGAGGCAAGCTTAGTAGCTCAACACTACCGAGCATATGGCTCAGAGCCAGAATGTCAGGGGATGGCAAACACAGGGCACAGGGGGGCCTAAGGGGGACACCCCCCCCATATAGCGAAAAGCTTATTAAGGCGGTCGCTATAGGAATTACAAGGAGATAAGAAAAATGAATACAAACGAACTAATAAGAATAGGATTCGAAGAATCCGAGTCAGCTAACGACCTAATACAGGATATGTGCGAGTGCTGTAATGATGCAGTCCAAGCCCACAGGGCACGAGGCTACAAGGTATGCCTTGACTGCTTTCATGAATTGGGGGTGTAAATATGACAACCAAAAGTAACTTTAAAAGAATGGTCGAAGAAGTAGAAAACGCACCTGCTTACTCAGAAGAACAACGAAGAGCCGAAGCAAATATTTGGGCTTGGAATGTTTCAAGCAATTTCAGAATTTGGGATGAACTCGCAAAGGATTGCAGAAATAAAACCGAATGGAATAACTTCGCAAAATACGTTTTAAAAGAAATTCAAGAATACGCAGAAATAATGAAGGAGGTAAAAAAATGAAATTCGAAATAACTCTATCAGAAGACGATTGGAAACAAATGTTAAAGAATAAATACGGTCATGACGATGTTTTGACCCGTGGTTATATGCTTGACATATTACATAATATCGTAGACCAAATGCACGAGCATTAGGTATATATAGTCCATTCGCCAGCGAAGGGGGTATATAAACCCCCCTCAAAAAAATTTTTCCACACGTGTGAAAAAAAGCAGCGCCCCAAAAAACGCGAGCGGGATTCTGCCCCTTATATACCCCTGTTTAGGATTTTAGGGTTCACGACGATAGCCCTCACCCAAAGTAATATATGTTACCTCGCGTTGGTATATTAGCGAGGAAAAAACATGAAACAAATACAAAAATGTGAAGACTGTGGCTTGGAAGATATCGAATTATTCGGTGGACTATGTGAAGATTGCGATTCAGAAATGTTCGCAACATTTTGGACCGGTGAGGAATAACCTTATATAGGGACACTCTATTGGTAATACAGAGGAAAACATGACACGAAGACAACATTGGGCAAAGCTAGCAAAAGACTTTAAGAAAAACGGTAGACCATTTCACTACCAATACTTAATCAGAAAAGGAGGTAATTAAATGAATAAATATCAATCATCCTTACTAACATGGTTAGTAGGAATATCATTCGCAACCAGAAAGTTATAAAACATATAACACCTCGCCGGATGGGGAAGATGAAAATAGCAAAATAGTATTGCACCCCATCCAAACGAGATTATGTTCCTTGAGTCCCAGACACTGTAAGATGGTCAGCCGTAGGAGTAGGCGCACCTTTAGGAAGAGGCAAGTGTGAAAGCCAGTCTAATAAACTGCTGGGACAATAGGGGTCGCCTGACAAGTGATGGCGAAGGGCCAGTGACATAAGCCCGCCCGAGCGTTAAACGTAGCGACGCAACCCCAGCCCACTGAGTCGGCCACCTCTAGGTGGTGGGGCAGGTGGGCGCAGGTTACCCCCATAACCGGCTTCTTTTAAGTCGGCGGGGCGCCAGCTTTTCCACACGGGTGAAAAAAAGCTTATATAGACACACCCGTTGGTATATTATGACAAGAAAACATTTTAGAGCAATAGCTCAGCTATTAGCCAAGCATGACGCAGACCTTAACATGGTTCGAGACTTCGCCGGTATGTGTGCAGAACACAACCCACGCTTTGACAGAGAAACCTTTATTAAGGCCTGTTCGTTGGAGTAATATGACTAAAATCATTCACACCGGAATTGACGCAAGAGGAAACACCTATTCATTAGTGAGAACTAAAAACGGAGGGTGTAAATACATTTGGGACGCTGGTCACTGCTGGGCAGACTTTACCCCAGCTCACCGCAACTCTTATATAGACACAGCGGATGGTATAGTATGAGTAAAATACAAGACATGAGAAACGACTTTCGTTTCCGAAGAGCACCACGCAGAACCATACAAAAGAATCAAATCGATTCTGGTGTATTAGACCAACTAACAGCAATCCGCTTAGGATTGGCTGAGGATGTGAGACATGAGTAAAGATGCAACTGAGAGATATATCGAATATCTAAAAAGAATAATGGGGCAGATAAAATGAAAAGTATCTTAGACATCTTAGACGACATGGTCATCTCTGGTATTGACAGCGCAGGAGATTATATTGTCCTGTGCGGGTGTGAAGATGCGCCTTGCTGTGGGTGTAATCTATGAGCTACGACAAACCACTCAAACGCAGTTGGAAAAAACAAACCAATAAGATTATCAAAAAGGCCAACCAATAGCTCGTTTGTTTCAACCTCTAAGGGGGGTATGGCCTCCCCCCGCCCTTTTCCACACGGGTGAAAAAATCTTTATATAGACCCCCACCCTTGGTATTGTATGACTAAAAACTTATGCGGGAAAACCCGAAAGACAGACGACCCATACGAGGTCTGGACTGGCCCACGTGGCTTCGAATGGAGAGTATTAAAGAAATACCAAAACGCTGAGAATGAAGCAAAGAACCCACACGCCCGTTGGTTCTGTGCTGTGAGAAGCGATTTCACTTATGGTTCTTTTGAACTTGGTGATGTCTATGTCAGTGAGATTAAGAGCATGGGGGTAAAGCTTAAATAGGACTACTCTATTGGTATTACAGAGAGAGTTTCAGGGGCCGAATCCCGACTCTCTCATTTATGGTTATCGGCCATAACACCGTGACCTGTGTATTCAGACCAGAATAGACCATACGCCAACAGACGACAAGCAATAACAAACTGACTTGAACAGGTGCTGAACAATCCCTTTCCGGTCGATGCGCATCTTAGTTGATTAACGACGTGTAGCTAAAATTATGTATCACCCTTTGCCTCATTCATTCCCTGTTATAAACTTAAGCGTCTACAGCTGTGAAGTAATTCTCTGTATCTGTCTACTCCATCTTTCGTGAAGGATATCCTTTTGACTGATGGCAGGTCACAACCTAATGGGTTGCTACCTATGAAGATTGTCGCACCCTGTGGCAACCGCTCCTCAAGGTAGGCTTTAAATTCTAATTAGAGCCTTGGGTGAAGTTGCCAATTTATTTTTCCACTCGAGTGAAAAAAGCTTTATATAGGGTGGTGTCCTTGGTAATACATGAGCCAAGCAACTCAAACTAAAAGCTCTTTGCCATGGCAAGGAGCAGGAGAATCTGTCGAATACTTCGTAGAAGTCGGCACGACTCCATACGGTAAGTATGGATTATAC
>Ga0114933_10003459_pt1 | contig 15360 bp, 14 predicted proteins | sample 4SBtaG_FD_89691 | JGI IMG/M metagenome (GOLD analysis project Ga0114933, IMG submission 89691) | Deep subsurface microbial communities from Kolumbo volcano to uncover new lineages of life (NeLLi) - 4SBTROV12_W25 metaG | ecosystem: Environmental > Aquatic > Marine > Volcanic | place: Kolumbo... | reverse complement strand
GAAATTCGATAAGAAAACATTAGGGTATTGGGATTTCCCGTGAGAATTGGATTTAATTTGGCTTCATCTCAAGATACCAAAACGAAAGTTTTTGAAGAATATGAAACTTAATCGTTTCCTGCCTATTTCTATTTTGCTGACAGGTCTTTTGGGGGCATTTTTTTTTGGCTGGACTGAATATATTTCTCTGGAAACAATTAGAACAAATAAAGAAGAGTTAAAACAACTTATCCAAGCTAAATACGCGACTTCAGTCTTCATATTTATTTTAATTTACGCCGTCACGACAGCTTGTTCTATCCCGGGCGCAGCAATACTTTCTTTGACGGGGGGCTACCTTTACGGCGTTTCTCTCGGCGCTATGTTCTCACTAACTGGTGCTACGATCGGCGCATGCTCACTTTATCTTGCCGCCCGAACGGCACTAGGTGATTCTCTTAAATCACGTGCTGGTTCTGCTATAATGAGCATGCAGGACGGCTTTAAAAAAAATAGTTTTAGCTATATGCTATTCCTGAGACTAGTTCCAGTATTCCCGTTTTTCTTGGTCAATCTGGTGCCGGCGTTTCTTCAGGTTAGGTTTTCTATATATTTTTGTGCGTCCGTGATAGGAATGTTTCCAGGAGCAGTAGCGTTTTCCCTCACGGGGGCGGGTCTTGATAAAATATTATTGAATAGCGACAATTTTGATATCTCATTATTGATTACAAACGAATTAATGCTTGGGCTGACTGGGCTCGGGATTCTGGCCCTTTTTCCTGTTTTTTATAGGTTGATAATTAACACGTTGACACGAAAATGAGGATGCTGAAGAAGATTATTTTATTAACTTTTTTGAGTTGGTGGGCTGGTGGAAGAAGCTGATTTTAATAAAGACACAGATAAAAAATTAGACAAAGGAATTCCCTTGGGTCGATATAAGCGGCTTGGGGTCATTGGCCTATGCACAAGTTTTGCTTTTGTAACCCTATATTATGTTTTGGGCATGATTATTGTGCATAAAGTTGACGATGATCTAGATTTCAAGCCGTCCTCAATTAAAGTTGGTGGTAGCCACGCTGTCTCTATGGCTATTGCATTGATCGATCGAGAGGTTAACAGCAACAGTTGGGTCGCAAACGATCCATTCTTTATGCCTGGATACGTTTTGGATAATATGCCTAATTATCAACAAGGGATCATTTATGCCGTATCGAGATTTGTTCTTGAGATGACGGATCAAATTGGACGATCCAGAGGTTCTAGTGAGGTTGATAAAGATTTAGATAAGGCATCAGGGCTTTTAAAATATCCAGGTACTACCTGGATATTCGACTTTTCTACATCTATCGTACCGACAGCATCTTCAGAATCTCAGTATCGGGCGGCCCAGCGTTCTTTATTTTCCTATAACCAACGCTTGGCCAACGGGGATGCTAAGTTTGAGCGCAGAGCAGATAATTTACAGGGAACATTATTGAGATTTACAGCTGATTTAGGGTCAAATTCAGCAGTTATAGATGATCATCTTGCCAAGGCCGGACAATGGGGGATCGATACGAAAGCCGATGATATTTTTTACTCCGCTAAGGGGCGACTTTATGCATATTATTTGATCTTACGGGATTTGGGTAAGGACTTTGAAAGTGTAAATAAAACAAAAGAACTGTCACCGTCTTGGTTATTGATGCTTGCGTCCCTGAAGCAAGCTGCGAGTATGGATCCGTTGGTGGTAGTGAATGGGAAACCAGATGGTTTCATTGGACCAAGTCATTTAGCGGCTCTCGGTTTCTACCTTTTACGTGCTCGGACTCAATTGCGCGAAATTATCAATATATTACAAAAATGATTTCAAAAGACTAAATACAATCGTATTTTAATAGTTAGTAACTAAGATTTTAGGCAGAGATGTGACTGCCCCAAAAAATTAACGTTTGGATAATAAGGACAAAACCAGTGAACGAGGATTTACGATTTAAATTTCAAGCGCTTCACGAAATTGTCGATGCTGCGCGGGGTAAACTCAGTAGAAATATCTGGGATTATTTGCGGGGAGGTACGGAAACGGAGACTACCCTGAAAAGAAACCGAATGGCCCTAGACTCAGTGGCCTTTCGACCTCGAGTACTCAGAGATATGCGGAATGTTGATGCCAGGTCAAATATCTTTGGTCACCCGATGCGATTGCCGGTTTGTCTTGCGCCGATAGGTTCGCTTGAAAGTTTTGATCCGCAGGGTGGTGTTGCGGCTATGAATGCAGCAAGTGAATTTGGGTGTGCGTTGATGCTCAGCTCGGTCAGTACTATTCCAATGGAAGATGTGGCGAAAGCTGCACCGGGATTTAAAATTGCCATGCTATATAAACGAGGGGATGACGAATTTCTTGATTCATACGTCAGTAGAGCCATCGACTCTGGTTACGATGCATTCTGTTTAACGGTTGATAGTGCCAACTACTCCAGAAGGGAACGAGATATTGCTAATCGTTTTGCTAAACCATGGCGAACTGGTTCAGGTGCAGATTGGCAAGCAGCATTAAGTTGGAAAGATGTAGAGCGCTATAAAACAAAATATAAATTGCCTATCATTTTGAAGGGCATAGCAACGGCGGAAGATGCTCTGATGGCAATCGAACATGATGTCGATATGGTCTACGTCTCGAACCATGGGGGGCGTCAACTCGATCATGGATTAGGTTCGTTCGCAGTATTGCCAGAAGTAGTAGATGCTGTGGCTGGAAGAAGTTTAGTGGCTGTCGACGGCGGGTTTTCGAGAGGTACTGACATTGTAAAGGGAATAGCACTTGGAGCAGACCTCATAGGTATTGGCCGACTATTTTGTTATGGTTTGGCCGCTGGTGGAGCAGATGGAGTAGTACGCATGTTGGAGTTATTGGAGGAGGAAACTAAATTAGCACTTGGCCTCCTTGGCGCTACCGACTATTCAAAAATAGAAAAGCAACAATTGTGTCCCGCTGCGCCGGTTAGTTCTCCGGACGTAGCAAGCGCTTTTCCACTATTAGAAGCCGACGATTATAAATATTAACAATAAATAATTTCTACAGGAGAATGTGATGAATGATGTCGTGATAGCCAGCGCCGCAAGAACAGCTATTGGAACTTTTGGAGGTGGTTTAAGTGCACTCACAGGAGCAGAACTCGGAGAAATTGCGATTCGGGAAGCCTTACTTAGAGCCAAGGTTCCGGGGGATGATGTTGATGAGGTAGTGTTGGGCCAAGTTCTTACTGCCGCAACAGGGATGAACCCGGCAAGGCAAGCTTCTATCGCGGCTGGTATCCCTCAAGAACGTACGGCCCTAACCATAAATCAAGTTTGTGGATCTGGTCTTAGGGCAGTTGCACTTGGAGCTCAGGCGATAAAAGCTGCTGACTCAGAGATTGTTGTAGCAGGCGGTCAGGAAAGTATGAGTCAGGCGCCACATGCTCAAAATTTGAGATTGGGTCAGAAAATGGGCGATTTGAAACTCATAGATACCATGATCAAGGATGGTTTATGGGATTATTTTAATGGTTATCATATGGGTAACACAGCTGAGAATGTTGCTAATCAGTGGCAAATTACGAGGGATGATCAGGATGCTTTTGCATTATCATCTCAACATAAGGCAGAGGCGGCCCAAAAGGCGGGTAAATTTGCTGATGAAATTACGCCAGTAACTATAAAGGGAAAGCGTGAAGATACAGTTATAGACGCTGATGAGTATCCTCGTCATGGCGCAACTATTGAGGCCCTCTCCAAGCTCAGGCCGGCGTTTACCAAAGATGGCACGGTAACTGCGGGTAACGCTTCCGGTATAAATGATGGTGCAGCCGCAGTGGTACTGATGACGAAATCAGAGGCAGACAAGCGCGGCATTCAACCGCTGGGCAGGATTGCATCTTTTGCTACAAAAGGCGTAGATCCAGCTATTATGGGCACGGGACCTATCCCTGCCAGTCGGGCAGCTTTAGACAAGGCAGGTTGGTCAGCAAAAGACCTGGATTTGATAGAAGCCAACGAAGCTTTCGCTGCCCAGGCCTGTGCGGTGAATAAGGACATGGGTTGGGATATAGAAAAGGTAAATGTGAACGGGGGCGCAATCGCGTTGGGGCACCCCATTGGAGCTTCTGGTGCCCGCGTTTTGATAACGCTACTCTACGAGATGCAAAAGCGCGATGCTAAAAAAGGGTTAACCACACTTTGCATAGGTGGGGGCATGGGAGTAGCTATGTGTATTGCGCGGGACTAAATTTGTATTCTGTGTGCAATGTTTTTCCGACCATACTCACATTGATTTATCAATTATCGAAACAAGTTAGGTGATAAAATGATCGCTAATCGAAAAATTTGCGTTTTAGGTCTTGGTTCGATGGGAATGGGTGTAGCCCTATCACTTTTGCAGAGGCAATTCGAAGTAATTGGCTTTGATATAAACGATAATGCGATGAAAAATTTAGAAAGTGCGGGCGGCGTAGCAAAGAGCTCTATTAGAGCGGCAGTAGAGGGCTGTTCTGCCGTCATTGTTTTAGTTGTAAATGACAAGCAGGTTGAAGAGGTGCTTTTTGGGAAGGAGGGAGCTGTAGAGGGTTTAAGTTCGGGTGCCGTTGTTGTTCAAAGTAGTACGGTCCCTGCAGCTTATGCAAAGACTTGTGGCGAACGTTTATTAAAGCAAGGGTTTGAAATGATTGACGCGCCGGTAAGCGGAGGTGCAGCTGGGGCAAGATCTGGAAATTTATCGATTATGGCATCAGGCCCAGATTCAGCTTTCGAGCAGGTTGCAGACATGATGGAAGCGATTTCTGGGAAAATTCATCGACTGGGAACGGAACACGGAATTGGCTCAACTGTCAAAACGGTGAACCAATTACTAGCAGGGGTTCACATAGCTGCTGCGGCGGAAGCTATGGCCTTTGGAGTTCGCGCTGGTGCTAACGCAAGGGAGCTATACGATGTGATATCTGGGTCAGCTGGTTCTTCCTGGATGTGGCAAAATCGTGTTCCGCACATTCTTGATGAGGACTACACTCCATTGAGCGCTGTGGATATTTTCGTGAAGGACTTGGGGATTGTGCTCGGGACGGGCCATGAGCTTCGATTTCCGCTTCCATTAACAGCAGCAGCCCATCAACAGTTTTTAGCTGCAGCGTCTTCAGGTTTCGGGAGGGAAGATGATAGTGCTGTATTCAAGGTATTCCAAAAATTATCAGATATAAAAATCAAAGAGCATGAACAGGCAAATGGGTCAACAAATTAGTACTAATTCTTTGATGGTAAAATATTACGACTTATGATTTCCTTCATTATTTCCGAGGAGCCCCCGGCAATGCGCGACATTCGAGCATCTGCCCACGCGCGGGCGATCGAGTATTCCCAACTATAGCCATATCCACCGTGCAATTGAAGACATTCATCGACGCCCTTGTTCAAAGCCTCTGTCGTTTGCAATTTTGCTGCTGCTGCGTCCTCCGAGGTCAAGTTTCCTTTTACATGAAGGCCAATGCATTGATCTGTAAATGCACGGGTAACCATTGCTAATGTTTTTACCTCAGCCAATTTAAATCGAGTATTTTGAAACTCAGATAAGCTTCGCCCAAACACTTTTCTTTCACTAGTATAGGAAATTGTCTCTTCTAGCGATGCTTCCAGTGCGGTTGCACACCGGATTGCTACTACCAAACGTTCCTGGGAGAGCTGCTGCATAAGTTGGGCAAATCCTCTGCCCTCTTGACCTAAAAGGTTAGTTATAGGTACACGCACATTCTCAAAAAAAAGTTCGGATGTGTCTTGGGCTTTATAACCTATTTTTTCCAGGTTTTTTCCACGCTCGAACCCGTCTCGGTTTCCCTCGACCAATATAAGGCTGATGCCTTTAGCGCCTTGATCTGGGTCTGTTTTGCAAGCCAGAATATAAAGATCGGCTATTTGACCATTCGAAATCCAGACTTTCTGTCCGTTTATGACAAAGTGATTCCCATCTCTGTCTGCCCTTGTCTTAATACCTTGCAGATCTGAACCGGCTACTGGTTCTGTCATCCCGATTGCCATAATTGTTTCTCCTGAGACTACTTTTGGCAACCATTCGTTCTTCTGGTCTTCTGATCCATAGGCTTGAAGGTAAGGGACAATAATATCAGAATGGAGTGGAAATGCTGGGCCGGTTGCCCCCACTTTGGCCAACTCCTCATTTACGATCACACTATGTAGAAAATCTCCCCCAGGCCCACCATATTCCTCCGGGACGGTACAACACAACAACCCTTGTTCGCCCGCGGCTCGCCACAGGTCTCTGCTTACTATGCCGTCCTTTTCCCACTGATCGTGGTATGGCACAATTTCCGCCTCTATGAACCTTTTTGTGGCTTCACGAAAAATCTCATGCTCTTCCGAAAATAGTGTCCTTGGCAACATATGCAGGTCTTTCTTATAAAGTCTTGCGCCTTTTCTAAATTGATCATAGGCGTGTTGTTATTTATTTTACGAATGAAGTATTGCTTTCATCATAAAGGTAATGTGAATGTTATAACAAGCCTTGGATGAGATAATGCCAAAGGTAAACCATAAAGTTAATGGAGTAATTATTTATGACGGGTAATAAGCTTTTAGAGGGCAAAGTAGCCCTAATTACTGGTGCGGGTAGAGGGATTGGACGTGACTACGCATTGGCATTTTCAGCAGCTGGAGCCAAGGTTTTAGTGAATGACCTGGGGGGTACCACGCAAGGAGAGGGTGAAGACCGAATCCCCGCTATGGAAGTGGCTAAGGAGATAGAAGATCAGGGAGGCAGAGCGGTAGTAAATTTCAGTAGTGTTGCTGATTTTGGAGCGGCCCAAGATATGGTGAACCAAGCAGTGGAGGAATTAGGGGGTTTAGATATCGTTGTAAATAACGCTGGAATTCTTCGAGATGTCATATTTCATAAAATGACAGAAGACGACTGGGACTCGGTAATTTCAGTACACCTTAAAGGGAGTTTCAATGTTAGCCGTGCGGCTGCTACTGTTTTTAGGGAACAAGAGTCGGGTTCTTTCGTGCATATGACTTCTACATCGGGGTTGATTGGTAACTTTGGCCAGGCAAATTATGCTGCTGCCAAGCTGGGAATTGCTGGGTTGTCAAAGTCGATAGCTCTAGATATGGGGAGGTTCAACGTAAGGTCCAATTGTATTTCTCCATTTGCCTGGAGCCGAATGATAGGCACCATTCCAATTGGTGATGATGCCCAAAGGGCTCGGGTCGAGAAACTCAAGACTATGACCACCGCAAAGATTGCTCCTGTGGCGGTTGCATTATCAGTTCCCGATTCCAAAGTTACAGGTCAGATTTTTGGGGTTCGAAATAACGAAATATTCCTAATGGGGCAATCGAGACCGACGCGTTCGGTTCATCGGGGTGAAGGATGGACACCCGAGACAGTACTGGAGCATGCTATCCCATCTATGGAGGCAGGTTTTTATACCTTAGACCGATCACAGGATGTTTTTAGTTGGGATCCCATTTAACAGGTTAAATACGGCTGACTATTGGATTGTACTTATGACGTTTGAATATGAAAAACTGAAAAACTGGAAATTTGAGGAAGTAACCCAAAATTATACCTCGAGGGATACTATTCTTTATGCCTTAGGTGTTGGCTTGGGTTCTGATCCAATGGATGAAACCCAGCTTCCCTATGTTTTTGAAGAAGCGGAGAATTTTTCCGCGCTACCGACAATGGCGGTTGTACTTGGCAGCCCAGGGTTTTGGTCCAGGGATCCAGAAACAGGTATCGACTGGGTTAAAATACTACATGGGGAGCAAAAATTAGAATTGCACAATCCTCTGCCAACTTCGGCAACCATAAAAGCACAATCAAAAGTAACCGGGTTGGTGGATAAGGGAGCTGGAAAAGGCGCACTAATTCTTACAGAGCGTATTCTTAAAGACGCTGACTCTGGCCTCAAATTGGCGACTTTAACGTCAACAACATTTGCTCGGGGCAACGGTGGGTACGGGGGGCCTAGCGATGAGGCGCCACTACCCCACAAATTACCTGAAAGGCAGCCAGATATGGTTACTGATCTCCCCACATTGGATCGGGCGGCTTTAATTTACCGGCTATCTGGGGATTATAATCCACTTCATGCAAGTCCCTCTGTTGCTAAAGCGGCTGGGTTTGCCAAGCCAATTTTACATGGGTTGTGCTCATTAGGAGTTGCGGGTCATGCCATCCTTAAATCGTGCTGTAATTATGAAGCAAATAGATTTAAATCACTTCAACTCAGATTCTCATCCCCAGTTTACCCTGGAGAAACTATTAGAACAGAGATATGGAAAGATGGTAGTTCAATTTCCTTTAGATCTAAAGTAATCGAGCGCGATACTGTTGTCTTGAATAACGGACTTGCGATAGTTGAACATGAATAAGTAGTATAGTTAAACTCATTTAATATTAGGATGGATTTTCGTTATGGATAACGATCAAAGAGAGTTGCCAAAACCAACCCCAGAGACGCAGCATTTCTGGGATGGGACAAAACAGGGAAAGCTTAGACTTCAGAAATGTAAATCGACCGGTGAAGTTTATTTTCCGCCACGACACTTTTGCCCTTCGAGCGGGGGTACAGATATTGAAATAATTGAAGCATCAGGGCGCGCAACATTACACAGCTATGTAATTAGTCATCTTCCGGCTCCTGGCTTCACTCCGCCCTATGCAATAGCGGTTGTGAAGCTCGAAGAAGGGCCAAAGATGATGTGTAATATAGTGGAATGTGCGCAGACGCCAGAGGCCTTGGTATTAGATATGCCGCTTGAAGTTAGCTTTGAAAAAGTGAACGAAGAAATTACTCTTCCACAATTTAAACCAGCGGGGAAATAGCTCCATGAAACGTAATTCTGTAGCTATCGTTGGTGCCTCTGAGACGACTGAACTTGGTAAGGTTCCCACAATGTCTCAGGTTCAACTACACGCTGATGCAGCTTTGAACGCAATAGCAGATGCAGGTTTGAAGTTATCGGATATCGATGGCGTTGCAACCGGGGGGCATAATGCTGTTGAGATTGCTCATTATTTGGGAATTGTACCTAAGTGGTTGGATGGTACATCTGTTGGAGGCTGCTCCTTTATGCTTCTAGTGAGACATGCAGCGGCTGCGATAAACGAGGGGTTGTGTGAGACGGTTTTAATCACTCATGGTGAGAGTGGCCGATCTAATCTTGGTAGGCATGGCTCCTCAATTTTCCCGTCGTTATTCCAGCAACAATTTGAACGGCCATTTGGTGTGACGCGTCCGCCTACAATGTTCACTATCCCCGTCCTCCGATACATGAAGGACTATGGACTAAGTGAGGAGACACTCGCGATGGTCTCTGTTATTCAGAGAGAATGGGCTAGCAAAAACCCCAGAGCCAGTTTCAAAGATCCAATTAATGTAGATGATGTTCTGAATTCTAAAATGATTTGTTATCCATTCAGATTACTGATGTGTTGTTTGGTTACTGATGGGGGTGGAGCGTTAATATTGACCAAGGCGGATCGAGCTAAAGATTTAAGGCAAAAACCAGTTTACATCCGTGGTACTGGTGAGAGTTGTGAAACTCCTATGATTAGTCAAATGGCAGATTTTACGTCGTCAGCGGCTTTTCGTGTTGCCGGATCAAATGCATTTGAGTCCGCGGGTATTACACACTCCGACGTGGATCATTTAATGATTTATGATGCCTTTGCTCATCTTCCTATTTATGGGTTGGAAGACCTAGGGTTTGTAGAACGAGGGGAGGGTGGTGCATTCATCGCTGACGGTAATACGAGACCTGGTGGAAGCCTTCCACTAAACACAAACGGAGGAGGGCTAAGTTATATGCATTCTGGAATGTACGGTATGTATGCTCTTCAAGAAGGAGTACGACAAATGAGAGGCGTTGCCCCGGCTCAAGTGGAGGGAGCAGAAATCTCTATGGTGCATGGTGTGGGTGGAATGTTTAGTGCAAGTGGCAACATCGTTTTAACAAACGTTAAATAATCACTTAAACACTCGTTTTACATTTGGAAGCTGGGCGTACGGAATTTAAGAGATTTCTTAAACCCGTACTTACCCTGACATATTCACGCCGATGCTCTGCGGCGTCCAGTGGATTACATAAGCTTTAAATTAGTTGCAGCCTGTTTTCCGTTACGACCAACCTCAAGTTCAAAGGACACTTTCGCGCCTTCGTTTAGTGTGTCGATGTTTGATTGTTCAAGTGCTGTGATGTGAACAAATGCATCAGGCCCGCCTTCATCAGGTTGGATAAAGCCATAGCCTTTAGTTGGGTTGAACCATTTTACTGTACCGGTCGCCATTTATAGTCTCCTTGGACGTGCGTATTTACTAGGGCGTTTCAACATGAAATACCCAGGGGTCTTGTTAACAATGTCAGGGGAAAAATTGAGTGAGCTTAAACAACTGATCATTCTGTATTCTCTAGACACTTTTGCAACAACCATCTGATATGTGCGTAGTTTTGCCTTAGGTCAAGACATTTTTACATTTTGTAATTTTAAACTTTATTGTTTTTTAGCAGATGTGCGGATTTCCATTTTTTAATCGGATGTCGAAATATCCTGCTTCGATTTATGAAGCTTAATTTTATCCAGTGCTTATATCCGACACCTATATGTATGCGACTGCTTCTCAATAGCCGGGCACAAATTACTTTTTGTAATGTATTTAAGAATGTTTTTTGAATGAATGTGGTTAAATACAATTTTTTAGCCAGAGGAAATTTTAGTTATTTCAAGATCCATAAAATTGAATGGCTTTAAAACTATTATTTGGTAAGTCAGAGGCTTGTATAAAATCTCAAATTCACTAAAAAACTCCCTAAAACTGCACAAAAACTGGATAAATTCCCATTTTAAATGGAAAAACAAAGAGGATGGCGAACATCAGTGCAGCGAAAACTACTGTTCAGTATTGGGCCTGATGTAATATCGGGAAAATTTTTGAAACTATTAACTGCTAGGTGTAATCGCTTGGCTGAAGATTAATTTTCCTTTATTCCGAGTATGATTATGAAAGTTTGGCAAAAAACTTGAGTATGTATAAATAAAAAAGTTAAATCTGAGCCTGATAACGGTTAATCAGAGGTTGCGCATGCAGTTTATAAGGCGTTAATTGGCACGGAAAATTTTTAGAAGGTTAACTGTCTGGTGTTTTAAGATTTCACATATGTGGTCGCGCTAGTTCTTTAAAATTGCATTTTTAGACAAAGGAAGTTCGTTGGATGATTATTGATACACATGCTCACATGTTACCTCAAAGTACATTGGAGGCCTTTAGTATGGAGAGTGATAATTTTCCATCGATCAACCTTATAAAGTCCGAAGATAAATACCAACTTTCGTTTAATGAAAAAAACCCAACCCGCCCAATAATGCCAAAATTACGAATATTTTCGGAAAGAGAACAATTTCTTTCAAGTAATGGAATAGATCTCCAAATATCCGGTGGGTGGCTGGATAGTTTCGGTTATGAAATCGAGCCAGAGGAAGGTGCCGATTGGAGCCGATTTTTAAATGAAGGAATGTTAGCTGATTGCAAGGATCGTGATGGCTTGGTTCCTTTGGCTACTGTACCGATGCAATCGGGAAAACTTGCTGCAAAAGTTCTTCAAGAAGCAATAAAGGCGGGTATGCCAGGTGCAATGATTGGCACTCAACCGCATGGTAGTTATGGTAATTTAGATGACTCTGATCTTGACGAATTCTGGGAAACAGCCGCGGAACTGCAGGTCCCAATAATAATTCACCCGATGTTTGGTTCGGATGATGCGCGTTTACATGACATGCAAATGATGAATGCAGTTGGACGTGTTTGCGATGTATCCGTGGCCGTTAGCCGAATGCTTTTTAAAGGACATTTAACAAGATATGACGGCCTCAAAATAATTGCGTCCACGGGGGGGGGAGCTTTGCCTTATATGTTGGGCCGATTGGAGCGAAACTTTAAAGCATTCCCTGATCTTGTGGGGGACCCAGTTGAAGAATTCCACAAGTTGTATTTTGATAGCATAGTTTTTCAGCCCGATATTCTCCAATTTTTGTCTAAGAAAGTAGGCGTGGAAAAAATTATGTTGGGATCGGATTACCCATTTCCCATAGGTGATCAAGAGCCAAGGTCTGTTATTGACAAAGCTGGGTTTTCGGAGCGTGATAAGGAACTGATGCTTACTGGAAACGCGCGCGAACTATTTAGCTTATAGATATTATCTCTAGTCTTGTAAGTAGGTCGCCACGCTATTACTTTTTCAGAAGTGAACACGACGGCTAGCTTCGACAATAAATCTATGTGCTGTATTTTCAAATCTAGCTGATTTTAATTGGATGCGTGTTTATCTTGGTTATGGAAACTACGCTGTTATGCCGCCATCGACAGGCATCGCTATACCATTAACAAAAGAAGCTTCATCAGATAATAAAAAAAGTGCAGCGTTAGCAACCTCATCGGGCTGTCCCGGTCTCCCCATTGGACCTGCACCGCCGCGTTTTTTTACCAACTCTTCCTTGTCCAACCCACTTGTAGACTGTTGATCGGGGCGTGCTACAAAAACGCGTAGCATCGGTGTATCAATTGGACCGGGACAGATCGCATTCGCACGGACATTATCTTTTGCAACCCTTTTTGCAAGGGCTTTTACAAAACCAACGACGCCAAATTTTGCCATTGAGTACACTGGACTGAAACCAGACCCCATAAGGCCAGAACTTGATGCTGTATAGAGCAAGGTTCCCCCTCCTCGAATACGAAATTCAGAAAGAGCTGCCTCTGTAGTAACTAAAATTGTTCTCAGATTCAAATCTAGTGTTAACTCAAAGTCTTTCATTTCGATGCCTTCAATCGATGCTGGACCAGGATAACCGACGTGGTTCCAAACAAAGTCCAAACCTTCAAAATGGTTTGCTGTCTCTGTCACGATGCGTTTAGATTCTTCGTCTTTTGTGAGATCGGCAACTATCCCAATTGCATTACCTCCGGCGTCTTTTATTTCTTTAACAACGGCATCGACAGCCTCGGGATTGATATCAACAACACTGACAGATGCACCCTCTCTTGCGAATCTAATTGCTCCAGCTTTCCCCATTCCGGAACCAGCGGCTGTTACTAATCCTATCTTTCCTTGCATTCGCATTTTATTATCCCTTTTGCTTTTTAATACATAATACTTTAGCAAGTGTGAGGATGTGTAAAAGGGATAAATTAATCTAATAGGGGATTTTATCTTCTTGAATTGTACCCATAGTAGAACTCAAAGAATTCTATTATGTCATTAGTTAAAAATAATTTGACCAGAAAGAGAGTGTGGAAATGTCTATTGAGAAGCTTGGCGTGGTTGGAGCCGGTATGATGGGCTCAGAGATTGCTTTGGTATTCGCGATGGCAGGAAAATCTGTACTTCTAGCCGATACTTCAGAAGAAGGATTGAATGCTGCCGTAAAAAAATTATCCGAAGTCCTCGATTCTGGAATAGCCAGAGGGTTTTGGGCAGAGGAAGATAAACCATTGGCGTTATCAAGGATTACGACGACAACGAATCTTGAAGATTTCTCAGATAGAGAGATGGTAATTGAAGCTGTCTTTGAGGATGTGGCTATTAAAAGTGAAGTTTTCGCTAAACTGGATAAAATTTTGCCCACTGCTTGTATTATAGCATCCAATACTTCCAGTATTTCTATAACCGTCTTATCAGCCAGCCTTTCGGACGACCGTCAAGCTGATTTTCTAGGGCTTCACTTTTTTTCTCCGGTTCATCGTATGAAATTAGTAGAAGTAATAAGCGCTATGGATACAAGCCAAAGAGCAACTGAAGTAGCGACAGAGACTTGTACTGACGCTGGTAAAGTTCCAATACAAGTCAAAGATGTTGTCGGATTTGCGGTAAATCGCATGTTATTCGCACTTTGGAATGAAGCGCTTCGTTTGGTTGAGGAGGGCGCCTGCACTCCTGAAGATATTGATATAGGATGTAAACTTGGGTTAGGGCATCCGGTTGGCCCATTTGAACTGATGGATTTAACTAGTAATACATTAAATTTGCAGGTTGGCGAAATTTTGCAAGAAGCTTATGGAGAGAGGTTTTTACCGCGGCCAATCTTGAAGCAAATAGTAGCTGCAGGTCGAGCCGGAAGAAAAACAGGCCGCGGCTGGTATCGATATGATGAGAAAGGGCGTCAAAAAAAGTAATAGTATTAAATCCGATTCAGAACCCCTATATATCGTGTGAAATACTAATTTACTATTTTGAGCGCCGCTTTATTCAATCTTTTGTCTAGCTCGACCCAAGATTGTTTCAATTTTATTAGCTCATCGCCTTTTAATTTGTCTCCGGCTGGCAATCGCACACTCATCGGGTTGGTTTGGCGACCATGCTTTATGACTTCATAATGTAAATGAGGCCCAGTGGACCGGCCTGTTGAACCAACGTAGCCTATTGTACTTCCTTGCTTAACTCGATGGCGCTTTCTTAGGCCTTTTCGAAAACGTGAAAGATGAGCATAAGCGGTTTTATAAACAGAATTGTGTCTTATCCGAATATACTTTCCATAGGCTCCATTGCGGCCAATATATTCAATTACACCATCACCCGCAGCCATAATTGGCACCCCCTTTGGGGCGGCAAAATCAACCCCTTTATGCATTTTGGAATAACCGAGAATTGGGTGGCGACGTTTGCCGTATCTGGAGCTTAGTCTAGCGCCATCGATAGGCGTTCTCATTAACGTTTTTTTTACACTTTTTCCATTACGATCATAATAGTCTTTGAAACCACTTTTAGTTTTATAAGCTGCATACTCCAATTTTTTCCCGCTCAAATTCATTGAGGCCCATGTTATAGTGCCGTTATGGACAACTTTATTTTGCTCATTCCTGTAAATATTAAATAATAGACTAAAGCGATCTCCCCTCTGGATCTCCCTCTGAAAATCAACATCAAAACTAAAAATGCGAATTAATTCAATCAACATATTTGGCGGTAATTGCTGTTCTATTGCGGTTTGATAGAGACTGTGCGTTATAACCCCACTGAAAATTTTATCTTCAATTGCGAGCTTTATTTTTTTCTTTTCCACTCTGAACGACTTATTTTCTTGAAGCTCTGCGACTATTTCAAAATCGAAACTTGGGGTAAAAGATAACCTAATTAATTGTTTATCCGATAAGGTTATGTGGATAATTTGCCCTACAGGAAGTTTTCTTGGTTCATAAATTTTGCGAAGATGGGAGATCAACTGTGCGGCTTGTTCTTTACTCGCTCCAGCGTCAGTGAGAATTGCTATTAGTGTATCCCCTTGTGCAACTGACACTGTTAAAGAACGTATTCTTCTTAAAGGACGGTCTTTTTTGCCTTCCTCTGGTGGAGTTG
>Ga0114933_10003457_pt1 | contig 15370 bp, 13 predicted proteins | sample 4SBtaG_FD_89691 | JGI IMG/M metagenome (GOLD analysis project Ga0114933, IMG submission 89691) | Deep subsurface microbial communities from Kolumbo volcano to uncover new lineages of life (NeLLi) - 4SBTROV12_W25 metaG | ecosystem: Environmental > Aquatic > Marine > Volcanic | place: Kolumbo... | reverse complement strand
CGCCGTCCAGGTCGTTGTCAAAGCCGTCGTAGCACTCGGCGACATCGCCAGCGCCTTCGTGGGTCTCCCCCGGGCCTGTGCAGGCCAGCATCCAGATCAGCATGTTTGGTCCGCGCCCTGCGGCCACAGCATGCCCCGCTACTCGACCCGCGTCCAGACCAAGTCGTGGTCGTCGGCTGTGTAGAAGTAGTAGGGGCCCTCATCCTGGACCAGGCGCCAGTCGATCGAGAGCTCGGTCTCGGAGGCGGTGGTCGTGCGGACGTGAATGCAGTCGTGGCTGCCGCAGTAGCTCAGGTCCGTCACGTGGGCGTAGGTGAACTCCGAGCCGTTCCCATCCACCGCGTTGCGTTCTTCGAGCTGCTCGGGCAGCCACGCGTGGTCGAGGTCGTGGCCGTCGAGGCTCCGTAGCATCCAGTCCCCGTCGTGCTCGAGGACCCAGGTCGAGGCCACCACGCCGTCGATCTCGAGGATGTGGGTGTAGAGACCTTCGGCTTCGGTGGTGGTCAGGGTGGCCAGCTCGTCGCCGCGCTCGAACTCCAGGGAGCCCGTCCGCTCGGGCCACCAGACGGTGTTGGTCTTGTCCCAGGTGTCCGTGTCGCCGTCCGTGTCGGAGTCGATGTCGGTGTCGGAGTCCACGTCGGTGTCGGAGTCGACATCGGTGTCGGAGTCCACGTCTCCCTCGGCGAAGGAGTCCGCGCCCGGGGTTCCTTGGCACGCGAGCATCAGCGCGACCATGTCGAGCCTCCGTAGACGACCTCGAGGGGTACGTCGCCCTCGACGAGCAGCCAGCTGCTGTCCATGCCGTCCAGCGCGTCCTTGCCGTTCAGCTCGAAGCGAAGGCAGGTGCCCACGTCGCAAGCCTCCCAGGTGGCGAAGTACGAGTACCGGTTCCCGTAGCTGACGTTCGTGTCGAGGTAGGTGCTCGTGTCGACCACGGGACTCAGGACCGTGGCGTTGGCGCCCCCGTCACGCAGGATTGCGGCCACCTGCCAGTCGCCTGTGCCCACCCTCCTTCGTTCGAGGATCCAGCCGACCTGGTAGGCCCCGTCGATGGAGAGGTGGTTGACGGTCAGCCGGGGATCCAGCCCATCGACGCGCAGCACCAGCGTGGAGTCGCCGGAGGTGTACGAGGTCGTGCCCTCTTCGACCGGCCACCACAGCGTGAGATCGACCTTCTCCTGGGGGGTGCCCGAGTCGCCGGTCTCCGCCTTCATCGTGGGTGGGGCGTCCGTTCTCGGAGACACGGAGCAGGCGATCAGGAGGGAGAGCATGGGGCCACTGTAGCTGGTAGGTTGAGCCCTTCGGAGATCGACGATGTTCCTTGTGATCCTGGCGTGCACCGGCCCCGAGACCCAGAAGCCCGACCCCGATCCCGACCCCGTCGACAGCTCCCTGGACAGCGTGGCCCCCGAGGGCTGCGGCACCGCCTGGCGCGAGGTCGATTCGGCTTGGATCGAGCTCTCCTGGGATGACGGGACGCCGGCCGCGAACATGTCTCGCCAGAGCTGGGCCATCGACGGCGTCGCGCTGAAGGACGTTCCGCTCTACGAGTCGAGCCGCTTCGAGCTCGATCGGCCGATGCAGATCCACGGCTTCGCGATCAACTACGCGAACGTGCCCGGCGACTGGCCCGAGGGCACCGAGGTCGCCGCGGGTCTGTACCCCGACTTCGGGCACAACGGCTTCGACTTCTGGGCCGAGGACCCCCTGTGGACGGGGACCCGCTGCGTCGAGGAGATCGTCGACGGCGAGTGGACGACCTACGTCTTCGAGGAGCCGGTCGAGACCGAACAGGCCGGGCTGGTCTATGTGAGCCACCTCCGCCAGGACAACGACGACCTCGCGGTGTGGTTCGACGAGGGCAACGGCACCGGCGAGTGCGGGGGCTGGGACGACTGCCACTCGGCGCTGAACACCCCCGAGCACGGCACGAACCTGTACTACCCGGGGTACTCCTTCCCCTTCCAGTACGACTACCTGATCCGTCTGTATGTGACCGTCGCCGAGGACCCGCCCGAGGACAAGGTCTTCGAGGACGCCACGGGGGATCTGAGCGTCGGCTCCCGCCAGTCCTGGGGCGACTTCGACAACGACGGCTGGGATGATCTCAACACGAACTCCCGCGTCTACCGGAACAACGGCGACGGCACCTTCACCCAGACCCAGAACCTCTCGGACGGCGGCGCCAGCGTCTCCGGAGCCGTCTGGGGCGACTACGACAACGACGGCTGCCTGGACCTCTTCGCCTTCTCCGAGTCGACCTCGTACGGGGACACACTGTGGAAGGGAGACTGTACGGGATCCTTCACGGACATGACCGAGTCCGCGGGCATCAGCGACGTCCAGGACTACAACCTCTGCGCCTCGGACGAAGCACAGAATCACCAGCCCTCGGCCGCCGCCGCTTGGTGGGACCTCGACAACGACGGGGACCTGGATCTCTACGTCCCGAACTTCATCTGCTGGACGGACTGGGACTTCTACTACGACCAGATCCTGGTCAACAACGGCGACGGCACCTTCACCGACGTGAGCACCCAGTACGGATTCTCGAGCTGGAAGAACTCCGGCCGCGGGGCCTCGCCGATCGACGCGAACCAGGACGGCTGGGTGGACGTGCTGGTCAACGACTACACGCTTCACCGCAACCTCTTCTACTGGAACCTCGGGACCCCCGAGGCCGAGGACTGGGTCGTCGAGGACAGCATCGCGACGGGCCTGGCCGGCTTCAAGGAGTTCGGCAGCAACTACTACGGGCACAGCATCGGCGCGGCCTGGGGCGACCTCGACGGGGACGGGCAGTTCGACCTCATCGAGGCCAACCTGGCCCACCCCCGCTTCTGGGAGTTCTCCGACAAGACCCGCGTGATGATGAACAACGGGGACGGCACCTGGACCGACGGCCAGGGCGAGTGGGACAGCCCCTACAGCAACCTGGCCGGCGTGCGCTACTCCGAGACCCACTCGGTCCCGGTGCTCGCGGACTTCGACCAGGACGGCGCGCTCGACCTGGTGATCTCGGCCACCTACAGCGGCCGCCCGACCGACTTCTACTGGGGCAACGGAGACGGCACCTTCGAGCTGGATGTGCTCGCCGCGGGCCTCCAGGACGTCACCGGCGCCTGGGGTGTCGCGGTCAGCGACTTCGACCAGGACGGCGACCAGGACCTGACCATCACCAGCCACCTCTTCGAGAACACCGCGTCCGAGGGCCACTGGCTCCAGGTCCGGGCGCTGGGCGGCATCGACAGCAACTGGGGCGCCTACGGGGCCACCGTGCGCGTGATCTCCGGCGACGACACCTGGATCCGCCACGTCACGGGCGGCACGGGCCAGGGCGACCAGGACAGCGCCTACCTGCACTACGGCCTGGGCGACGTCGCCGAGATCGACACGATCGAGGTCGACTTCCCTGGCGGGGGAACGGTGATCTACGAGGGCCCCTGGGACGCGGATCAGCGGATCTGGGTCCTCGAAGACGGATCCGTCGCCACAGGTTGGGCCTGGCCGGAGTAGAGTCCAAGCGGCGCCGACCCCCCCTTGCTGCTCGCTCTCCTCGCATGCTCCGAGTACCCCTCGAAGGCCCTCCCGGCCGTCGAGGACTTCGCGCCCGCTCCTGCGGCGATGCGTCGGCTGACCGAGGACCAGTACCGGAACAGCGTCCAGGACCTGGTCGGCGTGGCCTACGGCGGCGAGCTGCCGGTGGACTACAGCCTGCACGGCTACACCGCCGTCGGGGCCTCCGAGCTGGCCATTCCGCCGCTGGACCTCGAGCTCTACGAGGCCGCCTCGTGGAGCGTGGCGAGCCAGGTGACGCCTCGCTGTTCGGGGGATCCGGTCTGTGTGCGCGGGATCGCCGCGGAGCTCGGCGAGCGGGCCTGGCGTCGACCCCTGGACAGCGCCGAGCTGAACGCTCTCGAGGACCTCTTCGGCGTGGTGGTCGACGCCGGCGCGACCGACGACATCGCCGAGCAGGCTGTGATCGCCGCCATCCTGCAGTCCCCCAACTTCCTCTTCCGGGTCGAGGTCGGCGAGCCCCACCCCTCGGTGGTCGGGCGGGTCGTGTTGACCGAGCACGAGCTGGCCACTCGGCTCGCCTACTTCCTGACCGACTCCGGTCCCGACGACGAGCTGCTCACCCTCGCCGACGAGGGGCGGCTGTCCGAGGAGCTGGAGGGCCAGGCCCGGCGGCTGTTGCGCTCCGAGCGGGCCGAGGAGGCGCTGACCGGCTGGTTCGCCGAGACCCTGGAGCTCGACCGTATCGCCGCCGTCGAGAAGGGCTCCGAGTTCACCGCGACCCTCGGCGACGAGATGATCGACGAGGTCGAGGTGCTCTTCCAGAGCGTCGTCTTCGAGCAGGACGCGGCCTTCGCGACGCTCCTGACCACCGAGGAGACCTGGGTCGGAGCCGAGCTCGCGGCGCTCTACGGCCTGGACGAGGTGGGCTTCACGACGCTGAATCCGGACGAGGAGCGCGGTGGCCTGCTGGGCCGCGCGGCCCTGATGACGCTGTTGAGCCATGTCACGCTGACCTCGCCGACCCGCCGAGGGAAGTGGGTGCGGACGCGCATGCTCTGCCACTCGGTGCCGCCGCCGCCCGAGGGCGTCGAGGCCGACATCTCGGCGCTCTCGGCCGAGGGCAGCATGCGGGATCGGCTCGAGCAGCACCGGGACGACGACGCCTGCCGGGGCTGCCACGAGCTGATGGACCCCATCGGCTACAGCTTCGAGCACTTCGACCCGGTCGGGGCATGGCGTCCCGACGACAACGGCTACACCATCGACGCCACCGGCAGCCTCGACGGGGTGAGCTTCGAGGGCGCCCGCGAGCTGGGCCAGGTCGTGGCCGAGCACCCGGACCTCACCGAGTGCATGGCGCTGCAGATGTACCGCTACGGGGTCGGCACCGCGGAGTCCGAGGTCGAGCTCCCGCTGATCGAGGACCTCGGCCGGACGATGGCCCGGGACGGCCGGCTCACCGAGCTGGCGGTGGCCCTGGTGCTCTCCGAGGGCTTCCGGACCGCCACGGCCCCCGAGGGCGTCGACGCCGCCTCGGTGCGGGAGCGCTGTGACGGCCTCGACCAGGACGACGACGGCGCGGTGGACGAGGGCGTCGAGCGGGCCTGCGATGCGGACTTCGGTCCCGGCACCCAGCTCTGCTTCGGGGGCGCCTGGCACGACTGCGTGGGGCCCGAACCCCCCGACGAGAGCTGCAACAGCCTCGACGATGACCTCGACGGAGCCGTGGACGAGGGCCTCGAGGTCTTCACGCTGGAGATGTCGATCGCGGAGCTCTCGGGCTGGCACGGGGACTGCTCGGCGACCGACGATCCGGTGAGCGGAGCCTGCCGCGCGGCCTCCCATCGGGCCTGCGCCGCCACGGCCTGCGCGAACGCGGGCTTCGGCATCGTCGAGCTCGACACCTTCGACTCGCGGGTGGTCATCGGCTGCACCGCCGACCCGGTCCAGGCGGTGTCCTACAGCGACCTCGCGGCCCAGCACGGCGGCTGCCACAGCGACAACCGCTGGGGACCCGACTGCAACGCGGCCATCTCGCGGTGGTGCTCGGCGACCGGGCAGACCACCGGCTTCGGACCGGTCGAGAACGGCTACGAAACGGCGTACATCGTGTGCAACCCGACCGCGAGCACCCACGGGCTGACCTATACCGAGCTGTCCCAGTACCACTCGAGCTGCGACGGCTCGACCGAGCGCATCGGCGCCCGCTGCGCTCAGGCCATGGACCTGTGGTGCCTCGACCAGGGCGCGCTGGGCGGCCACGGCCCGCTGGAGAACTACTACGACGCCGTGAACGTCGCCTGCTTATGGGGGTCCGAGTGAAGCGGCGCACCTTCCTGCGCGGGCTCGTGGCCGGCACTTCGGTCAGCCTGGGCCTGCCTGTGCTCGAGGTCATGCTGAACTCCAGCGGCGACGCCTGGGCCGACGGCAGCGACCTGCCCGATCGCTTCGGGGTCTGGTTCTGGGGCAACGGCGTGCGCCCCGACTACTGGCTGCCCTCGGGCTCGACGAACTGGTCTCCGAGCGCCGCGCTGCAGCCGCTCGCGGACCTGGTGCCCTACGTCTCGGTCGTCTCGGGCTGCGCCATCAAGACCGCGACCCACCCCCACCACTCCGGCATGACCGGGATCATGACGGGCCAGCACTACCACCAGGTCGGCACGACGCGGGACACCATCGTCACGACCTTTGCCCGCCAGTCGGTGGACCAGGACGCCGCGGACTGGTTCGAGGGGCTGGCGCCCTATCGTTCGCTCGAGGTCGGCGTCACCCGCTACCACGGGACGGACGAGGGCAGCACCTTCCAGCACCTCTCGCACAACGGGCCGAACAACCCGAACCCCTCGGCCTATGACCCGGTGGCGCTGTACCAGCGGCTCTTCACCTCGCCGACCGGGCCCCAGCTGGACCTCGCGCGGCGCAGCGTGCTGGACGCCGTGCACGGCCAGGCCATGGACCTCGCCCGTGACCTCGGCACCGAGGACCGCCAGCGGCTCCAGCAGCACATGGACAGCATCCGGACGCTGGAGACCCGGCTGGCCAGCGAGCCCGGCGAGTGCGTGCCGATCGACGAGCCCTCGGCGGTCGCGGACCTGGCCCAGGGCGAGGACATCGTCACCAAGAACGCGCTGATGACCGAGCTGTTGGTCCTGGCCCTGGCCTGTGACCTGACGCGGTCCTTCTCGGTGCAGTTCTCGACCGCGGGCAGCGGGGTGGTCTGGTGGCAGGTCGGGGCCACGGACGGCCACCACAGCCTCTGCCACTTCGAGGCGCTCCCGCAGTCCACGGTTCAGGGCGCGACCGTCGCGACGATGGAGCAGCTCGGCGTCTTCCTGCGCCGGCTCCGGTCCGCGAGCGAGGGCGACGGCAACCTGCTCGACCGCTGCTCGATCCTGTGCACCACCGAGCTGACCGACGGCTACACCCACAGCAACTCGGACTTCCCCATCCTCATCGCCGGAAAGGGCAACGGGCGACTCCGCGGCGGCGTGCACTACCGAGGCAGCGACGACAACACCTCGGATGCCGTGCTCACGGCCCTTCACGGCGCCGGGGTCGCGCTTGGCAGCTGGGGGGTCGACGCGGGCTACACGACCCGAACGATTAGCGAACTGCTGACCTGAGGAAGTCCCTCAGCGCATCGCGGAAGCGCTCCGGGGCGGCCACGGCGCCCAGCTCGTGGCCTACGCCCTCGAGCACCACGAGCTCGCCTCCGAGGGCACGGGCCTCGTCCAGGCTCACGCGCAGATCCTGCTCGCCCTGCACCACCAGCAGGGGCGCCTCGACGTTCGCGGCGTAGTCCACCGGGTTGTGGGCCCGCGCGTCGATGCCGGCCAGGGCGCCGCCCCAGAACAAGAGCAGCTCGGAGCCCGGGCTCGAGGGGAGCCCCATCGCGTCGAAGCGCACGCGGATGGTGTCCTCGAGGCGGGCGAAGCAGGCCTCGCTCACGACGAAGTCGACATCGAGATTCCGGGCGGCTCGGAGCGCGGCTGCTGCCCCCATTGAGAAGCCGTAGAGGCCGATGGGGCGGGCGTCCTGGGCCTCGAAGACCGCGCGCACGTCCTCGGCCTCGCCCCAGCCCAGGGTGGTCGTGTTGCCGGGGCTGTGGCCGTGGCCGTGGAAGTCCACCGTGACCGTCGCCCAGCCCAGCTCGCGAAAGACCTCGGCGACCGGTTCGACCTGGTCTCGGCTGGCCGAGTAGCCGTGGAAGAGCAGCACCACGCCCTCGGCCGAGGGTCCCGGGACCGCCTCAGTGATCGCGAGCTCGCCGATTCGCCCGTTCGGCTCGGAGCTGGCCGGCTTGGGGATGCGCACGCCGGTCAGGAGCGTGCGCGCCACGTCCAGGCTGCCCAGGTGCTCGGGGTTCGCGGTGCGCTCGCCCTCGGGCAGGAAGCTCAGCATGGCGTGGGCGTGCAGCGCCGCTCCCACATTCGGGAGGACCAGCGCTGCGACGCCGAGTCCGGCCAGCCAGCGCCTCACTTCTTGGGGGTCTTCCGGTGCAGGCGCTCCCGCAACACCGTGCCGCTCTCGTCCGCCAGCTCGAAGGCCTCGGCCTCGGCGCTGGCCTTCTTGCGGGACACCGAGGCGTCAGCCGAGGCCTCCTCGATGACCTCGGCCTGGCGGGCCTCGCGCACGAAGGCTGCGGCTCGACGGGTGCTGGGCGGGTTCACCCACTTCTCCAGCAGATCCCGGCCGAGGGCTTCGCGGGCGTAGGAGTCGACCAGGCCGACCTGGGCCTTCTCGAAGAGGTTCGGGTGGGCGTACAGCTCGGCGCTGTCGAGATCCCCGTCCAGGGCCAGGACGAGTCCGACCACGCCCTCGATCTCTTCGAGCTCGGCGTCGATGGTCCGGCGGGCGCTGTTGATCTGTTCGTCGACGGCCTCGCTCTCCAGGCTGGCTCGGTAGGAGCCGGTCGCCGGTCGCAGGCCGGGCGCGGCGGTCTTGCGGGCCTTCTGCGCGTTCAGCTCGGCCACCTTCTCCCAGGTCGTTCCTTGATCCCTGGAGCCCAGGGCGCGGATCAGGTCGGCCTCGGCCTTGCCGCCGTAGCCGAAGCGCGCGTGGTGGCTTCCATCCCAGCGGCCCTGCTCGACGCAGTTCACGGCGATGCGGACGGGCTCGGCGGTCGGCTCGAGCACGCGGTCCTCGACGAGGACCCGGTCCTGCTTGCCACCGGTGACGACGTCGCCGACGAAGAGCAGCACGGGGTGTTTGCCCTGGTTGTGCACCAGGAGCGTGGGTACCGAGCCGGACTCGTCGACCTCGGTGATCTCGAGCACGCCCTGCTCCAGGGCTTCGTCGAGGGTGAGCCAGCGGCCCTTGGGGCGCTTCGGAGCGCGGGTGTCGACGATGGGAAAGACGGCGAAGCCGCCCTGCTGAATGACGGTGGGGATGACGAGGCGCTCGTCGATGGATGCGGTGTTCATGGTGCAGTTCTAGGGGCAGCGCCTGACGCGGACGGGGCATCGGCGTGCAGATCGAATGCACGCGCACTCGGGGTGCGACAACTGATAGGCTCTCGCGGTCCGGCACCACTGGAGGAGACGTGCTCCTTTCGTTGTGCCTTTCGTTTGCGTCCGCCGAGACCGTCGTCATCGACGATGAAGACGGCGCCCCCGGCTTCACCACGACCGGTGACGACTGGACCACGTGGGCCACCAACGGCTACGGCTTCGACGGCGGAGACTCCAGCTACCACTACACCTCGCACACGGTCGGAGGCAGCGACCGGAGGGGCACGGCGACCTGGACCCCGACGATCTCGACCGCCGGTCTGTACCGGGTCGAGACCCACTTCCGCCGCACCGAGAACCGCACTCACGATGCGGATCACTACCTCTACGGCGCGGACGGGTCGGTCGAGCACATCAGCGTCGACCAGCGCGGCGACGGCGCCTCCGGCTGGCTGGAGCTCGGCGAGATGCAGTGCGACAGCGGCTTCGGCAGCTGCTGGGTCACCCTGGACGCCAACGACGACGACGAGTCCGACGAGGCCAACGCCGTGCGCTTCGTCCTGGTCGAGCCCGGCGACGTCGAGGTCCCCGAGCTCGACTGCTCGGACGAGGTCGGCAGCCACAGCATCGATCTGTGGGCCAGCGTGGCCGACGCGGACGGCTGGTCCTCCTCGTCCTCTGCGACGGGCGAGGCCGACGGCTCCGAGGCCCACTCCGAGAACGTCGACGCCGGCGAGTACCTGCGCGCCTGGGGCTTCGGGGGCTGCTCCGAGGGCACGATCACCGGCGTCGAGTTGGGGGTGCTGAGCCACACCCAGTACGACTCGGGCACCTACGAGCTGGATCTCTCGCTCAGCGCCGGCGGCTCGGCCTCGACGACCTTTGGGAGCACGAACAGCTCGTGGACGACCGTGGATCTCTCCGGCGATCGGGCCTGGACCTGGGGCGATGTCTCCGCGACCGAGGCCACCGTGACCCTGCACGACCACCCCGGCGGCCAGCGCGACTCGGACGCCTGGGTCGACGCCTTCCGGCTGCGCGTGACCTACGTCATCGAGGACACCACCGTGCCCGAGGACACCGGCGAGTCCATCGAGGAGCCCGAGGACACCGGCCTCGAGGACGACATCGGCCCGGAGGACGAAGAGGACGACGGGGACGAGCGGCTGCCCAAGGACCTCTCCGAGGCGGAGAACGAGGACGTCGGTGGATGCTCGACCGTGCCCGTCGTAGGCGGCTGGCTGGCGATCCTGGCCCTGGGGCTCACACGGCGCAGGACTCGATGAGCGCGAGCACGTCCTTGGCCGGGACGACCTCCTTGAACGAGACCACCTGACCGCCGAAGCGGCCGAGGCCCTGCTTGGCGCCCTCGAGCTTGGTCGAGACCGCCAGGATCAGCGTGCCCGGGCCGTGCTTGTCGAGCAGGGCGAGGCGCCGCTTCAGCCACTCCTTGCGCCAGAAGCCGACGACCTCGAGGTGGGCTCGTCGGCCGTCCTTCTCGAAGGTGAACGCCGGGCAGACCACGCCCTGACCGCCCAGGTCCAGGACCGTGCCGTCCCGCACCGTCCAGCCGCTGTCCAGGGCCTCGAAGCGCTCGAGGAACCACTGCTCGGGGCGGGAGCGCCAGGCCCCCGTGTCCCGGTAATGGCTCACCAGTCCGAGCTCGGAGCTAAGGCTCAGCTGCTTGCGGAGGCGGCGCTTGGTCCAGCGGACCTCGGCCTCGATCTGCCAGGCGCCGTCTTGCAGAAGCAGGGCCGGGAACCAGGTCGCCAGGGCCATGCCGTAGCGGGTGTTCAGCCGCAGCAGGCTGGCGGGCCCGTCGAGCTCCAGGCGGATGCCCTGCTCGACCGGAGTGACCCGGTACATCAGCCGGTGGAAGGCCACGCTGCGGAAGAGCTGTCGGAGCCGCTCGGAGCGAGGATTCCTCAGGGTGACCGTGACCTGAGTCGCTTTCAGCAGGACCGCCTGGACCAGGGCGACGTTGTAGCGGCGGACCAACCAGCCGGCGTCCTGGATCGGGCAGGCCTTGATCTGCTGCTCCTCCTTGCGGTCGGCGAAGAGCAGGCGCTTCAGCTCGTCGGGCGTGGAGTCGAGCTCCTGGGCGAGGCGCTTGTAAGTGGCGGCTGCGGCCTGACGGGAAGGGGCCGCGCCGAGCTCGCCGAAGAGCCGCGCGCGGAGCTCGGGCGGGGGCAGCGGCGCCTCGGTCACGAAGTCCGCCTTGTCGGTCACGAGCTTGGCCATGCCGCGCCAGATCTTGTGGTCGGTGGCGTCGCCGACCAGCTCCATGACCGCCTGGTTCAGCTCCTGCCGGGTGTGACCCTGCTCGACCCCCGCGTGGAAGAGCGCCAGCACCTCGGCGGCGCGCTCGAGGGTGCGCTCGTCGACCTTGACGAAGCCAGGGCGCAGGCCGTCCTTGGTGCTGCGGACGCGCACGAGCTCACCGGTAAGCATCGTGCTCGTTCCGGCGCTCGGAGTGCTTGACCTCGGTTGTGCCCTCGGTGACCAGCTCGTACAAGACCGCGCTCTTTCCGGCTGCGGGTCGCAGGATCCGCCCCAGCCGCTGCACGTGCTCCCGCACGGTCGAGGTCCCCGAGAGCACCACACCGACCTGGGCCTCGGGAATGTCGACGCCCTCGTTCAGGACCCGGCTGGTCGCGATGACCGTGTAGCGGCCCGCGCTGAAGCCCTCCAGGACCTCGCGGCGCTCCTCGGTGGGGGTGCGATGGGTGATGCACGGCACGCCGAAGTCGCGGCTGATCTTGTAGACGGTGGCGTTGTCGTTCGTGAAGACGATGAGCCGCTGGCCGCGGTGCTGCTCGAGGATCTCGTCCAGGGCGTCGAGCTTGGCGGGGGTCGCGTGCATCAGGCGCCGGGCCTCGCGATGGGCGCGCAGAGCGGCCCGCCCCTGCTTGCTCCGGGCGGCTTCACGGAGGAAGCGCTGCCAGCCGTTGCGACCGCCCAGGCGGATGCCGCGCGAGGCGATGAAGCCCCGATAGCGCGCCATGTTCTCGTCGTACTCGGCGCGTTGGTCCGGGTGCATGTCGACGTGCACGCGCTCGACTGTGTAGTCGGCGAGGACGTGGCCGGAGAGCTCCTTGATGCCCTTGTGGAAGAGCACCGGGCCCACCAGGGTGTCCAGCCGTTGGTGGCTGCCGTCGGGGCGGTCGACCGTGGCGCTCAGCCCCAGGCGATAGGGCGCCAGCATCATCTCGGCGATCTGGGCGTAGGCGTCGGCGGGCAGGTGGTGGACCTCGTCGAAGACGACCAGCCCGAAGCGGTCGCCGTAGCGCTCCATGTGCAGGTAGGCGGAGTCGTAGGTCGAGACCGTGATGTCCTCGAGCTGGTGCTGGCCCCCGCCCAGGCCGCCGATCGGGCCGCCGAAGGCCACGGCCAGGTTCTTCTGCCACTGGGTGCACAGGTCGATGGTCGGAGCCACGATCAGCGTTGGACGCTTGGTGTCCGCGATGCAGAGCTCGGCGACGAAGCTCTTTCCTGATCCGGTCGGGAGCGAAACGACACCCCGGCGCCCGCCGTCTTGCCACGCTTCGAGGGCCTCGGCCTGGTAGCTGCGCGGGGATTTGTCCGTTCGGTGCGGACGGTCGAGGGTGGCCCACCCGCGTGCCTGGTCTTTGTAGGGGGTGCCTGCGCGGTGCAGGGCCAGGACGGTGTCGTAGTAGAGGCTGGCTTCTCCGCGCGGCTTGCGAACCCGGTCGTCCCACACGAAACCCGCAGGCATCGTGTCTGCGTCGACGCCGTCGAGTAGAAGCGTTCCTCGATCCCAGCGGACGGTGACCATCTCGGGGGTGGCTTATCGCCTGGGTGGAGGGGGATGGAGGAATTGGAGGGGGGGAGGTCAGAAGTTGGATGGGAGCGGGGCTCGGTCGGCTCGGGCCGCGGGATCTCGGTCGGCTCGGGCCGCGGGCCTCGGTGCCACGCGGGCCGGCAGGCCCGCGCGCGACCCGCCGCTGCCCATTTCGTCGACGACGCGAGCGCAGCGAGCGAGTCGATCGAAGGTTCGGGCACGGCGCACCGCAGCGCGCAGCGCGAGGGGCACGAAGTGCGGGGGAAAGCCGAGGCCGCCCCGTGCGGCCTCGGTCCTACGGCGTACGAGGCGGGTCGTCGGCTGCGCCCGTTGTCGGCTCGCCCGCGCGTCCGTCGGCAGACGGCGGGCGAGCCGCACAACGACGGGCGCGGGACACGCGGCGTTCGGCGGCGTAGGCCGCCACCGACAGCACCACCTCCACAGCGAGGTAGAGCTTTCACGGAAGACGCCGACGGTAGCCCCGGCACCCGGGGCGGCGTCGACTGAGCGGGCGAGATCGGGAGCGGAATGGGCCCTCGGTCGGCGAACTTGACCAGACGTCAACTTCACCGAGGCAAGACGGGCCTTGCGGCCCTGAACTTGACGCCTGGTCAAGTCGGGTCTTGGCGACGGGCTCGGTGTCTCGGACCTCGGTCAGCTCGAGGCTTGGTCAGCTCGGGCTCGGAGGTAGTTTGGGCCTACGTCGTGAACCGCTTACCATCAGCGGAAATCGGACCTGCTGAACGAGGGTGGACGACTCTGTTGGGAGATGGCCGTCGCGCTCACGCTGAGTTCTGGCGACTCGTCGCTTTGACGGCAGCGAGAAGGTCCGATGCAGCGACCGGTGATGCGAGGCGTCTGAGCGCGCCGAGACCGAGAGACTTCGCGTTGGGGTGCCTCTCGTTCAGCAGGGCCGTCGACACGACGAAGAACTCCCAAGCCTCGAGCCGTGCCGGGTCGGCCGCCTTGTCCTCGCGTTCAGTGTAGAGGCAGAAGACGAAGATGGTTGCTGCCCTCGCGGGCGCGTCTGCGGAGGTGTTCGTCTTGGCGTCCCAGGCGCGCTTCTTGGCGATGTCGTAGCGAATCGCTGATGGGCGGCGTTGAGGCCAGCTCTGTAGAAACGCCGAGGATTTCACTTCAATCCTCTCGCCTCGCCAGGCCAGGTCGTAGGCGTCCCATTCGACCCTTCCGCGTGACTCCACGCCGAGGAGAGTGCCGACCAACCACTCCGCGAACATCGGTCGCGTCGTGTTCTGGAGAAGGTCGCCGAGTGCCCAGGACCAAAAGTCGCCGAGCGTTTGGCCCTCGAGACCAGGGATGAGGTCGGCAGCGTTGCGGTGACCCTTCATTGCGTCCTCAGTTCAGGATGTGAACCTACTCCACGGGCGGCTGCATCAACGACCATGCGGCATCAAGGTCGGTCGCACTGGCCGAGACCGGGACGAATGGGGTGACCGCCTTGCGGCCCTGAACTTGACGCCTGGTCGACTCGGGTCGTGACGAGGGCTGGTGTCTCGGGCCTCGGTCAGCGCGGTCCTCGGACCTCGGGGTCTCGGTCAGCTCGTGCCTCGGAGCTCGGTCAGCGCGGGCCTCGGTCAGCTCGGGCTCGGGTGGACGCGCAGCGTTCCTGCGGCCGGAGGGCGTCCTGCGGCCGGCTCTCTTCACGAGTGAAGAGCCGGCCTTGAACACCCTCCGGCTTCGGGAGAACTCATGCAAACCAACTACTTCGCCTTCGAACACGCCGACGTCTACCAGCTCGCAGTCGACGTCAATCGCGCCGTGGCCGGCATCACCTGGCCGGTGGGAAGGTCCCACATGAAAGACCAGGCCATTCGGGCTGCCGACAGCATGGCGATCAACATCGCAGAAGGATGGGAACGCAAGCGCGGGACCCGGGCCAGCAAGAACCACTTCTCCATCGCCAAAGGCTCCGCCGGCGAGGTGTTCGCGGTCCTGCACATCCTCAACCTCGAACCCGAAGCACGCACCAAGCTGCAGCGCATCGGCTCGATGTTGAATCGCCTCAGTCGGTAGAGCCAGGGTTCCGGCGTGACCCGCGGGGGTCGCGTCGGTTCCGCTCGCGTCGGGGGCCTCGGCCCTCGGGCCGCGGTGACTCGGACCTCGGCGACTCGGGCCGCGGGAGCTCGGACCTCGGGCCTCGGGAGCTCGGGGCTCGGGCCTCGGCGTCTTCGGCCAGGCCGCCGTCAATGACGCCCAGGTCGACTTCGTGCTCACCGGCGTCCGCCGTGAGGGCGACCTCGGCCTCCTCCAGGCGGTTCAGCTGAGCCACCAGGCCGGCCTTGAGCCTGCGCACGTCGTCCAGGCTGTTCAGGCTGGCCGTGACGCGGGCCTCGATGATGCCGAGACACTGAGGGATCGCGGGCACGCCGCGCTGACTCGCGCGCTTGACCTGCTCATCGCCCATGTGGGCCCTGATGGCGTCGGTGACCTCGACCCAGGGACAGTCGAGCAGGCTTATCCCCACTGGTTCCGGATCCATGAGATCGAGCCGGGAACGCCTGCATCCGTCGAGCTGACGGCGTAGTAGGGCCGATCGTCCGGGATGATCCCGGAGGTGTCGGTCGCGGGTCATCTGGCG
>Ga0114933_10003456_pt1 | contig 15375 bp, 15 predicted proteins | sample 4SBtaG_FD_89691 | JGI IMG/M metagenome (GOLD analysis project Ga0114933, IMG submission 89691) | Deep subsurface microbial communities from Kolumbo volcano to uncover new lineages of life (NeLLi) - 4SBTROV12_W25 metaG | ecosystem: Environmental > Aquatic > Marine > Volcanic | place: Kolumbo... | reverse complement strand
TACGCTACGCCCGCTGTTTCAATTTTTTCTGGAGTGTCATTATTTGTGTCCTTATTTTTAAGTGATGGAAAATGGAAGCAACGAAAAAGCGTAAGATTGATACTCGCCAACTTACGGCGATTAAAGCAACTAAAAATAACGGGAAGCGAGTATTTTACTTCCGCTATTACTGCCCAGATTTGCAAAAGGACAACATAAGGAAGTTCGCCAACACAGAAGCAGAGGCGAAAGTGTTACGGGAACAAATTAAAGAGAAACAGGTGTTGGGGCCATCTAGCCCTGTTTACGGGTTAACATTTGGGAAACTAAAACACATCTTTTTATCGGCGCAACAAAAACGAGCGCACAACAAAGAAATCACAAAAAGTTATTTAAATGATTTTACAAGGCGCTTGGAATATTTTGAACCTGTTTTTGGAAGCGAAACACTCATTGCTGATTTACAACGGCAAGCGATTGCTGACGCGGTATACAACAAGCCAAGCTGACGCGCTTCGCTTAACCGTTGCCACCACGAATAACGTTTGTCTAAAGCAGCAATGCAGATCTCGATGTCGTTGTTGAGCATCAGCATGGCCTCATCTTCACTTATGCCCCGACTATCAAGATTACGCCCAACGCCTATTGAGTTTGCCCCCGCCGTACATTTGTAAACTTTCAACGAGAGCCCTTCATTAGCGATGAGCATTTCTCGCATAGCGTCTAAGTTCATTTGCGACTCTTATCAGCAAACCACCAGGACAGGCATGTACTGGCTAAAAAACAAAGCCTGATTTTTACACAGTAATTGAACTGACATAAATCAAAAATCAGTATGTCATATTGGGCGGTGTACACTGTTATGTCGTTGAGGAAAATTCCTCACACCAAAGTTGTGATCGTATTTGCAACATCAGATATAACGGAGAAACCACATGTTAAAATTGAAAGCAATGCTTACGGCTGCTGCGGTTAGCCTGGCAACGATGGCGACTGCAGTTGCAGAGCCGGTAGAAGTTAACTTTTGGCACGCAATGGGCGGCGCTCTTGGTGAGCGGGTTGATCAAATGACTGCTGATTTTAATGCAAGTCAATCTGATTATAAGGTGAATGCTGTTTACAAGGGTAATTACACTGAAACCATGACGGGTGCGATTGCGGCGTTCCGCGCGAAAGAACAGCCTCATATTGTACAGGTCTTTGAAGTTGGTACCGCAACCATGATGGCTGCAGAGGACAAAGGCGCTGTTTATCCTGTTTACAAACTGATGAAAGATGCTGGCATCAAATTTAATCAATCTGCTTATCTTCCTGCGGTGATTTCCTATTACACAGATACAGACGACAATCTTCTTTCTTTGCCGTTTAATTCATCTACACCTGTTCTTTGGTACAACAAGGACTTGCTGGATAAAGCAGGCGTTGAGGTTCCAACAACATGGACAGAGGTTCAGGAAGCTGCGAAGGCGCTAAAAAAGGTAGGTGTTGAAGCACCTTTGAGTTTTGGTTGGCAGTCTTGGTCCGTTATCGAGAATTACTCGGCTTGGCACAATATTCCGCTGGGCACACAGCAGAACGGTTTTGCTGGCCTTGATACTGAATTCACATTTAACAACGATGCTGTTGTAAACCACATCCAGCGCATTGCGGACATGGGTAAAGAAGGCCTTTTCAAATATGGTGGTCGTCGTGGTGACAGCCGTGGCATGTTCGTAAACGGTGAATGTGCTATGTGGATTAACTCTTCTGCATATTACGGTGGCTTTAAGAAAGACATTAAAGACTTCAAATTCGGTCAAACAATGCTTCCTCTTGACAAGAAAGTTGCTGAGGCGCCGCAGAACTCAATCATTGGCGGTGCTACGCTTTGGGTACTAAACGGGCATGAATCCAAAGAATATAAGGGTGTTGCGCAATTCTTTGAGTTCCTTTCAGCCTCTGGAGAGCAGGCAAAATGGCACCAGAACACAGGCTATGTTCCAATCACAAATGCTGCATACTCACTTAGTAAAGATCAGGGTTTCTACGATTCTGACCCACTTACTGACACAGCGATCAAACAGTTAAGCCTTAACAAGCCAACGCCTGCTTCAAAAGGTCTTCGTTTTGGCAATTTCGTTCAGATTCGCGACGTTATCAACGAAGAGTTGGAAGCAGTTTGGGCTGGTGACAAGGACGCAAAGACGGCACTTGATTCAGCTGTTAAGCGCGGCAATAAGCTACTTCGCAAGTTCGAGGCGGCAAATGGCGGCTCTTAAGTCTCGATAATGAATATCTCGCCGGGCACCAAGCCCGGCGGATCTTTTTCTTATGCAAAAACGCGTTATCTTTCAAAACTTGTGGCTTCCATATCTGCTCGTCCTGCCGCAGATTATCATCACACTTGTATTTTTCATCTGGCCATCATGGCAGGCGCTGACAAGCTCACTTTATATTGAAGACGCATTCGGATTTTCAAAACAGTTTGTCTGGTTTCAAAACTATTCTGAGCTCTTCACAAATCCCGCCTATCTCAAGTCATTCTGGACTACGCTTGTCTTTGGTGTATCTGTTACGTTCCTTGCGATGAGCATTGCCCTTTTGCTTGCAGTCGCAGCAAATCGCGTCATAAAATCCGCAACCGGATATCGCACGCTCCTCATTTGGCCCTATGCTGTAGCGCCAGCACTTGCAGGTGTCATATGGTATTTCCTGCTTAACCCGTCGATCGGGATCGTATCCTATTGGCTTGAAAGTGTTGGCGTTGAATGGAATCACTATGTAAACGGCGGGCAGGCCTTGTTATTGGTCATTGTTGCCTCAGCCTGGAAACAAATCAGCTACAATTTCCTGTTCTTTCTGGCAGGGCTTCAGTCCATTCCAAAATCGCTTCTAGAGGCAGCGGCGATTGACAAGGCCGGACCAATTCGCCGCTTCTGGACGATTACATTTCCGCTTTTGTCACCAACTACATTTTTCTTGCTTATCGTCAATCTGGTGTTTGCCTTCTTCGATACGTTTGCGCTTATTCATGCAACCACAAATGGCGGCCCGGCGGATGCGACATCAGTACTGGTGTTCCGCGTATATAATTCCGGCTTTGTTGGCCAGGACTATGGTTCGTCTGCGGCGCAATCTGTTGTGCTGATGGGGCTTGTTGTTGTTATTACCTTCATTCAGTTCCGATATGTTGAGAGAAGGGTACAGTATTAATGGTCGAAAACCGCCCCTTCCTTAATTTCCTTACCCACGTGGCTCTCATAACAGGTGTGCTGTTTTTGTGTTTCCCTGTCTGGATGGCATTGGTTGCATCAACACACACACCAGAAGCACTGTCCAAGGCACCCATCCCATTGTGGTTCGGCGGTGAGGCGATTGCCAATTATTCGGAGCTTCTAACCGGGGGCGTCTCGGCAGCGGGTGGTGTGCCAGTTAGCACGATGATGTGGAACAGTTTATGGATGGCGCTTGGCATCACCGCTGGCAAAATTGTTGTGTCCATTCTCGCAGCATTCGCCATTGTTTATTTCAAATTTCCGTTTCGCATGGGTTTCTTCTGGATGATTTTTATCACGCTTATGCTGCCGGTCGAAGTTCGTATTCTTCCAACATTTGATGTGATTGCTCGGCTGGAAATGCTCAACACCTGGGCAGGGTTAACGATACCCCTCATGGCATCGGCGACCGCGACATTTCTGTTTCGTCAGTTCTTCCTTACAATACCGGACGAGCTTGTCGAAGCAGCACGTATCGACCGCGCTGGGCCGTTACGGTTTTTCTGGGACATTCTACTCCCGCTTTCGCGCACCAATATCGCAGCACTTTTCATCATTCTCTTTATTTTTGGTTGGAACCAATATCTCTGGCCGCTGCTCATCACCACTGAGCAGGATCTGTATACCATTGTCATGGGTATACAGCGAATGGCGAATGCGGGCGAAAGCCTACCCATTTGGCATCTCGTTATGGGAACAGCCATTCTTGCGCTTCTGCCGCCTGTATTGGTGGTGGTGGGCATGCAGAAACTCTTTGTCAGAGGCCTTGTGGAAACGGAAAAATAGTATGGCTGCAGTTGAACTTGAAAATGTTGGCAAAACCTATCCCGGCAACGTAAAGGCTGTTGAAGGTGCAAATTTCGCGATTGAGAATGGAGAATTTATTGTCCTAGTCGGCCCATCCGGCTGTGGCAAGTCTACTATCTTACGCATGATTGCAGGATTAGAAACGATTACGGAAGGCAATGTGCATATTGGAGGCAGTGTCGTGAATGCACTTGAACCGGGCGAGCGGGATATTGCGATGGTGTTCCAGAACTATGCACTTTACCCGCATATGAGTGTTTACAATAATATGGCATATGGGTTGAAAAACTCTGGCATGCGGCGTAATGAGATCAGGCAGCGTATAGACAAGGCTGCGAGCACATTGCAGCTCGAACCTTACCTTACCCGCAAACCGTCGCAGCTTTCCGGTGGTCAGCGACAGCGTGTTGCCATGGGGCGAGCAATTGTACGCGAGCCGAAAGTGTTCTTGTTTGATGAACCGCTTTCTAACCTCGACGCAAAACTTCGCACCCATATGCGCAGCGAGTTGAAATCATTGCATACGGATTTGGGTGCCACATTCATTTTTGTAACCCATGATCAAGTAGAGGCGATGTCACTGGCAGACCGGATTGTGATTATGAATGAGGGGCGCATTGAGCAGATCGGAACGCCGATGGAACTATATGATAGGCCATCAACCCGATTCGTTGCGGAATTCATAGGCGCACCACCCATGAACCTCTTTGATTTAGAGACTGTCACAGCACAGGAATTTGCAAAACTCGCGGGTAAAAAACCTGGTGAAGCAGAAACATTGGGCCTTCGTCCGGAAGCATTTGAAGTGGTAACTGGCAGGGCAAAGGGCATAATTGCGCAAGTGGGTATGCGTGAGGTTCTTGGCTCCGAAACCATGCTGCATTTGGGTTTTGCGGATGGGCAAAGTGCCACAATGCGTCTTTCAAGCCAGTTTGCAAGCCAACTATTTGACGAAATCAAGATAACTGTTAGACCAGAAAATGCGTGCTGGTTCGACGAGAATGGCGCCCTAATTTAGGAATAGATCAAGTTTAGCAGGTCTCTTTATTCATAACCGGTGGATGAATTGAACCTCAAGGCTGTGCAGGTTTTTGTCCCAGACTGGTGTCTTTCAAGATGTCATTCCAGTTTGACAATTCGTCAATAATTTCGTCAAATTGGTTCGAAATCGATCCGCTTGGACCCGCCATAATAATAAGCTAAATCCTTGTTATTTATCGAAAATAATAAAAAATTATCAGAAATTTTCAAAGATGAACCAGAAGTGGAAAATCACTCTAGCCAAATTTCGGACACTGCGAACGCTTTCCATGAAAAAATTCGTTTCAATTTATCTCGCGCACAAACGAAATTAATGCAACGTTTCGACATTTACCCCAATGCACTTGATGGCGTAATCACACCGCATGATTTCGATACGGCTTGCCGAAGTGAAGATAACGAACAAGTAATAACCAAAATTTTTGACCAGTTGTGAAATTAACCCGTCAACGGGAAAAAACTTTGGACCTAGAGAGTAGGATTGGCACGGGCAACGATACAGATTGGCCATGACATCAAATTGTAATAAATTTCTCATTGCTGTTTTATCAAAAAAATCATTTAATAGAATACGATGTTTTCTACTTGGAGAAATCATGACCCCTTGGGAAATTAAAGGTAGAGAATTTAACAATTGTAACTGCGCGTATGGCTGTCCTTGTCAATTTCTTGCTCCACCGACTTTTGGGACCTGCGAGGCAACCATGACTGTAATCATAGACGAGGGTTACTACGGCGATATCAAACTCGATGGCTTAAAGCTGGGCGGTATGTATAAATGGCCTGGAGCAGTGCACGAGGGAAATGGCGAATACCAGCTATTTATTGACGAGACTGCTAGCGACGCACAACGCGCAGCCATAGAGAAAATAGCAACTGGTCAAGATACCGAAGATATGGCGACAATGTGGTGGATTTTTAATGCAATGTGTCCAACACAACACAATACTGAGTACAAACATATCGATGCAGAAATAAATGTCGACGGTCGCACTGGTTCATCCAATGTAGAAGGAATCTTTGAGGTCAAAGGACAACCCATAAAGAATCCAATTACAGGTGCCGACCATCGCGCGCAAATCTCTCTACCACAGGGCTTTGAATACAATACCGCGGAGGTTGGAAGCGCAACGACTACGACGACAGGTGGCGCAATTGATCTACCTAATAATAAGGACACTTACGCACAATTTGCACATCTACACCTCACTAATTCGGGTGTAGTAAGATAATCGATAAACTGCGCGGAATCGATTAGAACCACTATGGCTGGCGACAGTAGGGCTCCTACCTCATTGGAGGCATTACTGCGTAGAGACAGACTAGTAACTTGTATAGCCATATTATCGCTAATAATTGTAGCCTCACTGTATACAATTTTCGGTATAGGCATGAACATGTCCGCAATCGAAATGACACCTGGGCTTGGCCATCCCAAAATGGCTATGCCTACCATGGCCGATGCGAAGAAAATGGTTATGGAACCTGCCTCCTGGAACATAACTTATGCTTTTCTAGTGTTCCTGATGTGGTGGTTAATGATGATAGCAATGATGCTACCAAGCGCTTCTCCAATGATACTTCTTTACACGGCGCTAATTCGACAAAACCAGAAAACAAAAAGTATTATCGGGCAAGTTACTTCATTCATGTGCGGATATTTATTGGCTTGGGCAGCCTTCAGTCTTTTCGCTGCAGCACTTCAGTCGCAGCTCGAGCTGCGCGGTTGGATGTCTGCTATGATGATGGAGGCCTCAAATAATTATTTGGCAGCAGGTATCCTTATTGCTGCCGGAGTTTATCAGCTTACACCTTTGAAAACAGTGTGTTTAGAAAAGTGCCGCCAGCCTGCAAGTTTTTTAGCTAACTATAAAAACACGTGGGTAAATTCCCCACTAAGAATTGGTCTTGTTCACGGATTTTACTGCGTAGGATGTTGCTGGTTTCTAATGGGATTGCTTTTCTTTGGCGGCATTATGAATTTATATTGGATTGTCGGACTCATAATCTTTGTCACTATCGAAAAACTACATGAAAAAGGCATAATATTTGGAAAAATTTTAGGCGGCGGGGCTATCGTGTCAGGTATTACGTTTTTGATAAATTCGTAGCCATGTATTAACGGGATAGTCTAATCTTACCAATATTCCTCCCTCATAATTCGACGATAAATTTTAAGTATTATTTCAATGAAAACTTTTCAAAAATTAGATGATTTCTTAAATTTCGCCTGGGCACAAATTTCACGCGGAAAGGTTGATAAAAAGTCACCAGCTCGGCACCCTACTTTTGTGACATCAAACTCGGATGGCTTCCCAAAAGCTCGGATGTTAGTAATGAGAAGGAGCGATAGGAAAAAGAACGAGATAGAGTTCCACACTGAGACCACTTCTTCAAAAATGTTGGCCCTCGAGGAAAACGCGCGTGCAGGAATTCACATTTGGTTGCCAAAAGTTCAATTGCAAATTCAGATGAACATTGATGTTGAAGTAAAGGTTGGCGACATAACTATCCCAAACTGGAGAGATGTTCCAACTAACTCCAGGGTCGCTTACGGAACTATTCCTAGCCCTGGGATCGTCATTGCAAGGGTTGGTCCGCTACCCTTTAAAATGGGTAATCCAATGGGAACAGGAACAAATGGTTTAAACGCCCCCGCCAAAACCTAACAACCCCTTTAATTGGGGGTTTTATTTTGCCCGAAGATTCGGCTTATGTCGTTTTTTGCTAGCAAGACGTAACTTTATGTAGTATTGGTGTGACACGAAAGTTAACGGGATTACTTCTAAGTCATTGATATTGCTACAAGTAAAGCAGATGCGCTACCAGGCTGCGCTACACCCCGACTAGGGTGAACATAACCGCAAAACCCCAGTAAAATCAACAGTTTTAGCAGAAAAAGTGACCGGATAGTGCGGGATTAAGAAAAATGGCTGTATGCCGCAGTATCGCTTGGCATCGCACACCATCAGTTCCCATCTCGCGAATAAGTTTGTTACTTTTTTGTTACTTTTTTTGGAGTGCTCAACAATCACCCTCACCTCAATAAGCAGACAGCACCGTTTTCAGATCCCCACTCACCGTTGCGCGCTGATGGCGGCTGAAGCGACGACGCGCCTGATACGTCATCTCACGATCTAGATACCCCTTTACCTCGCCGAGTGTACCTTGCGTCTTTGTTTCCCGTCTTGGCGTGTTTGTCGGCTGCACCATTTAATGCTTTAAGAAGGTGTTTGGTGAACAAAACGTGTTTGGCGTCTTCATCCCAGCTTGCAAACTCATCACCCTCTGCTGCTCAAATAATGATCATCTTGTCATTAGATTTGTTAGGGACGAATTTTTTACCATTAATCCCGACAACAGAAAGTTAGAATCAAAAACATTGGAAGGGCTATATTTTTGGACTTGAATTTATTTATACCAATATATTTCTTAGTCTCTTTCTCTTTGCGTTACCCTTAATAGCTATTCTGATTATTTCATTTGCGGCCATCCACCTACTGCAGAATTAAACCTTATTAATGCGTCCCAGTAATTGGCAGCGGCATCTACAATTGTTAGCTGGCTCCTTGCTGCTGCGATTTCCGATCTTAAAAAATCTAGGGCTCCAATCTGGCCAGACTCAAAACGCTGCTTTGCCAATTTTAGTTGTACATTAGTAAACGGGACTAGCTTGTTTCGATAAGCGATCGCGGTTTTTTGCTTTGCTGATAAGTCGGCATATGCTGTTCGTAATTGAGTGGCAATAGTATTTTCTACAACCAATAATTGGTGCTTGGCTAAGCTTAACTCTGCTTTCGCTTTTTCTAACTTTAACTTACCGTTATCGAAGATTGGGACTTCTATGCCAACATTAAGCCCTAAAAAGCCATCGCTGCCTTCCTTTTCGTACTCTGGGCCAAATTCTAGTGACTCTGGACCAAAATTCTGACGAGCGCGTTTTAACATTATTTCTTTAAGGCGAACTTGTTCTTTCGCAACCGCAAGGTCAACTCGCAACTTCTTAGCTTTCATAAGAGCGCTTTCTAAAGAAATTAAACTGTTTCCTACTTCCTGAATATTTAATGAAACGTTTAAATTCTGGTTTTTTGATGCTCCTATTAACGATGCAAGTTTGAGGCTTGCTATTTTTTTTGCATTACGTTCTTGGTCTAAATCGATTTGTGCTAATGCCGAGATATTTTCAAGGCGCGCTACCTCACTACCATCAATACCTCCTGTCAAAGCCAAACCTCTAGCAGACTCAGCTTGAGATAGGGCTACAACAAGCACATTTGAAAGTGCATCAATACGCGCCTGCGATTTAGCAACCTCTAAATAGGCTTCGCTTGTTAGATTGATATGGGACATGATATCTTCTGCGACACGTACTTGCGTTAGCCGAAATTTCGCGTTGGTTTCATCGAGACGGATCGATCGATATATCAGATCAAGTACTGGAAAGAATACGCCCATAGCCAAGCTTGAAGGCTCTCCTGTAACACCTGCTGTAAAAACTCCATCTATTTGTGGGTTACGCGGAAGACTTGCTTGCTCAACGTCTATTTTCGAAATTTTAAGTCTGGCATAATGCGCACGGAGTTTTGGGCTATAGACCAAAGTAGACTGAAGCGCTTTTTCTAGTGAAAAGGGCCTATCAAGGTGCCTAAGATAAATATTGCCTGTTGCGATATCATCTTTATCTAAGACAGATTGGTTGATCGGTATTCCGCCCCGGTTTACTAGCAGTTCAGAAACTTCGTTTACACCTGAGCCAACATCAATCGCACTACATGCAGAAATTGATAAAAAGCCAAGAAATGATGCACTTACACGAAATAACATAAGTCAAACGTTCGGTTGTACTTTTATTGTCAAAGGTATGAGTTCTTCTCTGCCCCTTGACATGGCCTGCAAGAACGGTTCGTTGGTTAGTGTGCTTGAAGAAATGAACTTGGCCACTTTGAACTTTGCTCGCAAACTTTCACCGGAAGCTAATTTTAGGATAACAACAATTGTATATGGACCGACTTCGTTGATTAGTATCTGACCATCCATAACATGCCCACCTGAAGGCGAAAGTTTAGTCACAACTTTCTTTTTTCCAGCTAAAATAATCGCATTTCCCGATGCGTTAGTTACATCTACTGCTTTTTCATCCGGCCCTGTTATAAAAAGCTTTAAATTCTTTTCAGTGAGAACCATTTCAAGATGATGAGAACCAATATCTAAAAAGGCACCGCCATTTGGTCCTGATTTTAACTCATGAGCCGCTGCTCCAAAATGGAAAAGCAAAGTTAATACAAAACTATTTAATCCCTTTAATAAGTTTTTTTTCATTAAATTATCCCGCCTAATAAGCATCTTGTGGTCCACGGATTCTCTGTTCTTGAAGTAAACGATCAATAGAGTTTTTCCCAAAGTAAAGGAATAATATTGGGGTAAGCACGGCATCGATAAGTGTGGCACTGAGTAAACCCCCTAAAATAACAACAGCAACAGGGTGTAAGATTTCCTTACCTGGCTCACCAGCCCCGAGAACGAGAGGTATTAAAGCTATGCCTGCTGAAAGAGCTGTCATCAACACAGGTACTAACCTTTCCTGACTGCCGCGGAGCACCATCTTTGTTCCAAAGCTCTCGCCCTCGTGCAAAACTAGGTTTATGTAGTGGCTAATTTTTAAAATACCATTTCGCGTAATTATACCGGCTAGTGTTATAAAGCCGATCATTGTTGCAAGCGAAAGTGGTTGACCGCTGAGGTGCAACGCTGCAACACTGCCAATTAGCGCAAGAGGAACGTTTCCGATAATGATCAAGCTTAAGGCAACCGATTTATATCGCGTGTAAAGTACAATGAAAATTAGTGATAAGGAAATCATAGCGAGTAACGCGATTAATCGCGTCGCCTCTTCGCGAGCTTTGAATGTTCCTTCCAGTGCAACGGTGTAACCAGGCGGTAGCTCAAAACTTTCTATGCTAGAGCGAATGTCCTTAACAACCGTTGCAATATCACTTCCATCCGTATTTCCGAATACTGCTATACGGCGTTGGCCATTTTCTCGCAATACCTGATTAGGTCCCTCGGTTTCCGCCACATCTGCTATCAAGCTCACAGGGACTGTTCCTTGTTTTGTTTGTATTAGGAGATTGGAAAGGCCATCTTTTGTTCTATCTGCGTCGCCTGATCTCAATACAAGATCGAAACGGCGAGGGCCGTCAATGATTTCTCCAAGCACACGTCCTTCTGTGATTTGCCCAAGAGATTGCGCTGAATGGCTTGGCGATATGCCATAATTACGCGCACGCTCATAATTAGTGACCACTTGAATTTGAGGAATTTGCACCTGTCTCTCGACCTGTAAATCGACAATTCCTTTTACGTCACTTATACGAACGCGTAGTTGCTCTGCAAGTGAGCGCAGGGTATCTAAATCATCACCGAATAGCTTTAGGGCAATCTCAGCACGGATCCCAGAGAGCAAGTGATCAAGCCTATGCGAAATGGGTTGCCCCACATTAGTAGAAACGGGAAGGCCAACTAACTTGCTTCGTATATCTTCTATAACTTTGTCGCGGCTTCGATCTGATGGTTTAAGATCAACATCAATTTCACTCGAATGTACGCCCTCCGCATGTTCATCAAGTTCGGCCCGCCCAGTGCGCCTTCCCACCTGCAAAACTTCAGGTACTTGCATGATACGCTTTTCCGCAAGCTGACCCAATGAATTTGATTGTTCGAGTGAGACACCAGGTTGTAATAAAAAACCAACAGTGAGTGATCCTTCGTTAAAAGGAGGCAAAAATGATTTTGGCAGTGTGGTCGCAGAAAGCACTGCAACAATCACGGCGAAAAAGGAAGCTACAATAGGAACAAGAGACCAACGGAATGCAATAGTCAAAACGCCTTTATTAACCCATTTCAAAAATCGAACAACAAAGCTTTCCCTTTGCTCAAGATTCTTCATCTTTGGCAAAAGGTAAGATGCTAATACTGGCGTGACCGTCACTGCTGTTAAAAGACTCGCAACTATTGAAATAATATAGGCGACGCCAAGAGGCGCAAATAATCGGCCTTCTATCCCGCTCAATGCGAAGAGCGGTACAAATACTAAAACGATAATGGTGGTCGCATAGACAATACCGCTACGAACCTCCTGACTAGCATCGGCAATGACTTTAAGTATTGGTATCTGATTACCGTTTTGCCTATTTTGCTTGAGGCGGCGCTGGATATTTTCTACATCTACAACTGCATCATCCACCAACTCGCCTGTAGCTATAGCAAGACCGCCTAAGGTCATTGTATTAATAGTAAACCCAAAAAATTGAAAAACCAAAATCGTCACTAAAATCGAAATCGGAATAGCAAGCAATGAGATGGCAGTTGTCCTAAAATTTAGCAAGAATGCAAAAAGTATAATAGCAACCACTACTGCCGCTTCAATTAAAACAGTTTTGAGGTTTTCGATTGAGTTTTCTATAAAGTTTGCTTGGCGAAACAAAAGTTGATCAACTTTTACATCACCCTTCATAGTGCGCTGTAATTCAGCTAATGCTAATTCAACTTTTTCAGTAAGCACCAAAGTATCAATCTCAGGTTGCTTCTGAACTGAGACGATGACGGCCGGCTTCCCTTGAAAGCCTGCCTCACCCCGTTTAGTACGAGCGCCAAAACCTATAGACGCCACCTGATCAAGTCTAATATTGCGCGCGTCACGAATCGCTACAGTTAATTCTCTAAGATCACTAATTGACGTCGTTCTACCAATATTACGTACAAGGTATTCACGATCGTTTTGGTCAATAAATCCCCCTCCTGCATTACGGCTAAAGACTTCAATAGAAGTTGCGATCTCTTCTATGGATACCCCCAAGTTACGCATTTGCTCAAGGTTAGGTGTTACACGGTATTGCCGAACCTCACCACCAATTGGAATTACTTGCGCGACACCCGGAAGCGCCAAAAGTTTAGGCCTGACGGTCCAATCGGCAAGTTCCCGCAGTTCCATTGGTGACATAGCTTCTGAAGTCATAGCCACAAGAAGAATTTCACCCATTATCGATGAAATGGGACCGATTACCGGTTCGACGAATTCTGGTATTTGCTGCTCAACTCCGTTGAGACGCTCTGTAACCAATTGACGGTTTAGATAGATATCCGAACCCCAGTCAAACTCGACAAATATTAACCCTAATCCAATGCCTGAAATAGATCGCACACGTGTAACGCCCGGGATACCATTCATTGCAGTTTCGATCGGAAATACGACCAGTTGTTCGACTTCTTCAGGAGCTAATCCACCTGCTTCGATATTTATCGTAACTGTCGGCTTGTTGAGATCCGGAAAAACATCTACAGGGAGTTTTTGAAGTGAAACCAACCCATAAGCAATCACCACAATGGCAACTGCCAATACCAAAAGGCGGTTGTTAAGGCTGAAATTTACGATTGTTCTAAACATATTAGCGAACTTGATTAAGAAGGCTTGCGCCGCGAGTTACGACCCGGTCGCCTGATTTTACACCACTTAAAATCATGGCGTTTAGGCTATCGAAAGTTTCGGCCTGCAAGATCTGTGGACGAAACTGTTCAGGTGTCATCTGTATCCAAACGATTGAGAGACCCGACGAACCGCGTACAATTGCATCGAGCGGCAACAATATGCTTTTTTGTTTCTGTTTGGACTCCAGCATTACTTTGACTGGAGTGCCGAGTGGAATTGCCTTTTCATTTTCAACTCTGAAAAAGGCAGTTAGCGTCTGCGCCTTAAGTGATGCGGATCGGCTAATAAAGGATAGTGGCATAGAGGATCTATCTTGCAATACAACTCTCGAACTGGCTTTTTCATCAAATGTTTGCCCAGGGTAGACAATTGCCTCAACCCAAACGCGTCTTGGATCAATAATTTCAACAAGGGTATCTCCCGCTGAGACTACTTGTCCCGTTCGCGTATCGACGCTAATGATTATTCCACTGCGACTTGCTACCAGATCTATTGGACCGAAGCTAATTGCATTTATTTTCTCACGCCTTTTTTTCAACTGTTCCATTTTTATTACCAGTTCTGTAACCTGGTTTTTTGGAACTGCACTTAGTGAGCTTTTGCCCCCGCTTTTAAGAGTCACTTTAGCAAGCTTCCCCAAGTTGTCTAAACGCTGTGTCGTTAGTGCTATTTCTTGATTGAGCGATCCTATTTGTTCTGATAGTCCGGCGAGTGCCTCGGGTGAAAGAATTGGTATGAGTGTCGCGATGGTCTCACCTTTCGTTACATGTTGACCAATGACAGGGGGCCCTGATGGCGAAAATTCTACACGCCCGTTACGTACCGCTTGCACTACTGCTTTATTTGTAGGGTCAGCAATGATTTGACCAAGTAATGCACGCTTTCGCGCCTGCTGTGTCTTTTTGGCAATAATGGTTCGGATCTTTAAAAGCCGCTGACTGGATTTTGGCAAATAAATGGAACCGTCTGGAAATCGCGTGGGTTGACTTCCATCAGAAAACTTTTCCCCACCTTTTTTCACGCCGTGGTCATGCCCCTCATGGGCACTCGCGGTTCCAGCCGGCCAAAATGCTAAAAACAGTACTGCCAAAGTAGTGGCCGGAAAAACGGCATTTCTAAAAAACAATCCGAGCAGCACACCGACAGCGAGCGAGATTACAAGCGGAATACCGACCGCGGGTTTTAAATAAGTTGCCCACCATTGACCTGTCTCCTCTTTTAAATCTTTTGTCGGATCTGGCACAATTAAATCGGCCAGAAGAAGATCAATTCTTTCGCCCGCTGTTACTGAAATCACTAAATTATGCTTTCCAGCTTGGCGCAACCATTCACCTTCAACTGCATAAAGCGCGGCCGAAATTTCTTTTGCAACATATGTTTCTGCGTCTAATGTAATCTCAATAATAGCATTCTCGATTGGTGCATTAGTGATGTATTCGTCCAGGTGTATCTCGAGTGTGCCACCATTATTAACGCCTACAAGTTGGAATAGTTCACTCTCCGCGATTAGCTTTGGAGTTTCCTGCTGCACGATCTTGGTTGTTTTCTCTTTTCCATGATCATGTCCCCCGTGGGCGCGTGCATCTATCGATGTAAAGGTGGTTACAACAAAATATAGTGCATTTATTATTAATAACCTGGATAAAAATCGTGTCGACGAAACCATCAAAATCCCCTAACTGCAATCTGAAGACGTTACCGCAGATATATTTGTGCGGTGCCATGTGATGATCAGCTTCGGGGTGGCGGGCTCTCTGCGGCAATAGGATTTTCGTCTAAGCAGAGCAACGAGGTGAAAAATTTTATTTT
>Ga0114933_10003453_pt1 | contig 15378 bp, 13 predicted proteins | sample 4SBtaG_FD_89691 | JGI IMG/M metagenome (GOLD analysis project Ga0114933, IMG submission 89691) | Deep subsurface microbial communities from Kolumbo volcano to uncover new lineages of life (NeLLi) - 4SBTROV12_W25 metaG | ecosystem: Environmental > Aquatic > Marine > Volcanic | place: Kolumbo... | reverse complement strand
CGCCCAAACTGCTTTTTTAATTCTGTAGTTACCGACGGAATTGAAGTCATCACCGACGTGAAGGTTGACCCAAAGGACCTATATCAAAAATGAGTACCCATTCAGGTCCTGAAGATGCAATTCAGGTATCACTGTTGACCGGCTGGCTCGGCAGCGGAAAGACTACCCTCCTGAATGCCCTCCTGAAAAACCCTGACATGTCAGAAACCGCCGTTCTGGTGAATGAATTTGGTGATATCGGTATTGATCACATCTTGGTCGATAGTGTCGATGAAAATTTAGTTGAACTTACGACTGGCTGTTTATGTTGCACCGTACAGGGAGATTTAAGTCGAGCCCTCCGGGAGCTGTTCTTAAAACGAGTTAAAGGCGAAGTTACTCAATTCAAACGTGTGCTAATTGAAACAACTGGGCTCGCGGACCCCGCACCAATTCTTCATACTCTAATGAATGACCCTATCATTGCCTCTCGATTTTACTTGGATGGCGTAATTTCTACGTCTGACGCCCTATTCGGTTTAGGACAACTTGATCGGCATGAGGAACCCCGAAAACAGGCCGCCGTCGCCGACCGGATCGTAATGACTAAAGTTGATATGGCTGAGGCTGAGCAGATAGAAGCCCTTGAGAAACGTCTAAACTCTCTCAACCCAAGTGCAAATATTTTAAAGTCCGCTAACGGAAATATCGCGCCTAGCAGTTTATTTGGCTGCGGACTTTATGACCCTGAGACAAAAAACTTTGATGTCCAGAACTGGCTCCGCGACGAAGCTTTCAGGGACCAACATAAACACACCCACGCCGGTCACGACCATAATCCACCTGAAGAAGGTCATTCGCACGACCCTGAACGACACGGAGACGGCATAGATTCATTCTGTATGCGCTACGAAGAACCAATTGAGTGGCCTGCCTTCGTGGCATGGATACAGACACTTATAACGCATCGAGGTGAGAATTTATTGCGGATAAAAGGGATTGTGAATATTGACGGAGAAAAAAACCCCGTCGCAATCCACGGCGTACAGCATATATTTCACCACCCTGTTCGCCTTGCCGAATGGCCGACCGACGATCACAACACCCGTATTGTCTTTATAACTCGAGACCTAGGACAAAATGTTATTCGTGAAAGTCTTGAAGCGCTTCAAAAAGCTGCACAAAAAATCGATTAACCAATCACATTAGATACGTTAACAATAAACTGTGTCGCCGCGTTGACAGCTAGCGTTATATACGACGATATATAGCGCTTTCCTCTTCATTGAGTTTTAAATGACCACAAAACTGGGAAACTTCTTAAATTTTATGGTCGCACTCTATTGTGCCGGTTCCATCTTCATATGGACACCCGGAGCCTCCGCTCAGGATATTTTGGTATTTGCCGCCGCAAGCTCAGCAGAGGCATTTAATAGGGTGATCAAAGAAAACCCCAACAAAACTTACGCCATAAAAGTGTCATATGCGTCGTCCGGTGCCTTGGCACGCCAAATCGAAAACGGTGCACCGGCTTCGCTCTTTTTATCGGCTAATGAACTCTGGACTAAACGTCTTGCCCAAAAAAACCTATTATCGAAGAGAGGGAGCGTCAACTTACTCTACAATCGATTGGTATTAGCCGCACCAATAACAAGCAAACTCGACATAAAGATTACCAAGGGTTTCGATCTACTTAATCAACTTGGGAATGGTCTGTTGGCTATAGGCGATCCATCCCATGTCCCTGCAGGGATTTACGCAAAAACAGCTCTTAAAAACCTTAGAGTATGGAAATTGTTAACATCTCGGACAGCTAGAACACCTGACGCACGAAACACACTCGCACTCATTGAACGCGCCGCAGTTCCAGCCGGAATTATATACCGGAGCGATTTAATAGCATCTGCCCGTATCAGGATTGTTGATACCTTCCCGGAGAACGTTCATCCTCCAATCGTCTACCCATTAAGTATAATAAAAGAATATGATACCGCAGAGGCGAGACGCTTATTTGAATTTCTACAATCAAATAGAGCTATAGCTATTTTTAAAAAACATGGATTTGGTACAGAGTAATTCCATGGATTTTCTTACGACAGTCGAAATCGAAGCAATCAAGTTAAGCCTCAAAATTTCTTTTTGGGCAATGCTTTGGAGCCTTCCCCTCGCGCTAGGAACGGCCTGGATATTGGCGCGTCATAATTTTCCGGGGAAATTTCTTTTTGATGGGATTATTCATTTACCGCTTGTTCTGCCGCCGGTAGTTATAGGTTATGTCTTACTGGTTCTGATGGGAAAACAGGGTCTAATTGGAAGTTTTTTATATGAAACTTTAGGTTTTACCCTTTCCTTTTCTTGGCGGGGCGCCGCACTTGCCGCCGGAATTATGGCATTTCCTCTAATCGTGCGGGCCATAAGGCTATCCCTCGAAGCAGTCGATCAGAAACTTGAGGCGGCCGCGCGCACACTTGGCGCTCGTCCCATTACCGTATTTCTGACTATTACCCTTCCCCTTATAATGCCTGGAATAATTGCCGGTGCTATACTTGGATTTGCCAGATGTCTTGGGGAATTTGGCGCTACCATAACCTTCGTCTCAAATATTCCCGGCGAAACTCAGACACTCCCTATCGCGCTCTATGGCTTCTCCCAAGTCCCCGGCGGCGAGGAGGCTGCATTTCGTATCATTATCATTTCAATCATAATCGCCCTTTGCGCTTTGGCTGGATCAGAAGTATTGGCACGCCGAATGCACAAACACATCGGAAATGCCCCATGATTAAATTTGATGCGGACAAGCAACTGGAAACCTTATCAATTTCAGCAAAATTTGAATTTCAGTCCCAAGGCGTTGTCGCTCTTTTTGGCCGCTCTGGCGCCGGAAAAACTTCAATAATCAACATGTTTGCTGGTTTAATTGATCCTGACAGGGGTCACATCCAAATCAATGGACGCACTCTCTTTAATTCAGAAACAGGGATTAACATAAAGACGGAACAACGGCGTATAGGCTATGTCTTTCAGGATGCCCGCCTATTTCCTCATATGACCGTTCGAGCCAACTTAGTCTATGGCCGTACGCATTCGCCTTCAGACAACTCCCCTATAGATTTTGATCAGGCAGTTCAAACTCTTGGATTAGATCATCTACTGAACCGGAAACCCATCACACTCTCCGGAGGAGAACGACAACGCGTCGCGTTGGGACGGGCGCTACTCGCTAATCCTGATATTCTTTTAATGGATGAACCGTTGGCCTCACTTGACGCTCCTCGAAAAGCCGAAATTTTACATTTCATCGAAGTAGTACGAGACACGTTTAATATTCCAATCATTTACGTCAGTCACGCAATTGATGAAATCATCCGGCTCGCGGATACCCTAGTCTTACTGGATGACGGCGAGGTTACCGCTGTTGGGAGTGTCGAAGAATTGACCAGCCGTGTTGACCTATGGCATCTCACGGGTCGTAACGATGCCGGCTCGGTTATACCCGCACTTATTAAATCTCACGACACCAGTTACGCTCTCACGACCCTCTCTTTTGCTGGCGGTTTGTTGAGGGTCCCATTGATAGATGCTGACCTGGGACAGTCTGTTAGAGTGAAAATTCGGGCCCGCGACATTTCATTGGCTCTTCAAAAGCCTACAGGAATTAGTCAGATCAATATTCTAAGCGGAAAAATTCAAGATATCGAGGCTTCAAGAGGTCGGGATGACGAAATTACGCCACATGAAATAAATATTTGTGTCGACATTGGCGTACCGCTATGGGTGAGGATAACGAAACTATCTTTAGATCAATTGAAGCTGTCAGTTGGAAAAGAAGTCTACGCCTTAATTAAGAGCACCTCTATTGATCGCCAAAGCCTAGGAAAAAAAGCACCAAAGGCTATCTAAAAGCATTACTTTCATGTTTTTCGTACCCCTGATCTAAATCCTTGGGGCAGCAGACTATTAATAGTTTTCTCGATCATGGGCAGCGGTAAGATCAAAATCTTCCGGTCCTAATGGCACTACACCCGACGGGTTTACGTTAGCCATATTGCCCCAATATCCCTGTTTTATACCTTCCATGTCGGTGATTTCTGCGATACCCGGCTGCTGGTATAGGTCCTTTAAATAGTTCCAAAGATTGTGCTGATCACAAATCCTAAATTTACTGCACTTAAAGTGACTATAATACACCGAATCAAAGCGAACCAAAGTTACGTAAAGCCGCCAGTCAGCTTCAGTGATAACCTCTCCGCACAAATATCGTCGGGAGCTAAGGTGCCCCTCTAACCACTCCAGTGTATCAAACAAGGAGTGGTAAGCCTCCTCATAACTTTCCTGTGATTTAGCAAAACCGCAACGGTAGACGCCATTATTCAGAGTGGAATAAATTCTATTATTATAGCTCTCAATTTCGTCTCTCAGAGGCCTAGGAAATAAGTCGATATTAGCATTTCCCCAATCATTAAATTCACTATTCAACATGCGCATAATTTCTGAGGACTCGTTATTAACAATAGTCCATAACTTTTTGTCCCAGAGTGTCGGAACCGTGACCCGACCGGTATAACTCGGGCTTGCCGCTTGGTAGGCCTGGTGAAGTTCAAAGACCCCGTCAATAGGATCGAGCCCCTTTCCAATCCCTTTGCTGTAAGCCCAGCTTCGTGTCCGCGGAATATCTGACAAAGAAATAGTAATTACTTTTTCAAGACCCTTGATACGCCGTACGATTTGCGTCCTGTGAGCCCACGGACAATTGGGGGCGAGGAATAGATGATAGCGCCCCTCTTCCGCCTCAAAATCAGATGTCCCGTCTCTTGTGACAGTATTTCGAAAATTCGAACTAGGTCGGACAAAGGTCCCGCTTTCAGCATTCCTGTATTCTGAATCATCAACGACCCATTCCCCGTCAATTAGCATTCCCATTTATTCACCCAAATTTCTTCAATGAATATGACCTTATGCCAAAACGAAGAATAACCGATTAGATACTCTCTTTGTTGGTAATGATTTTAATTTTACACCTCAGCAGACACGATCGCCTCAGAATATTCTCGGGTCCCGAGATTGCCATCCTGAAAAATTTTGTGTTCGCTGATCCACTGTTGGGAATGTGTAAACATTTCCTTAGAATACGGCTCAAAAACAATTCGTTCACCGGGGCCAAAACGCCTGGTGTCCATCTGATCTCTAAATCTCTCCGGAAACTCCTTTCTGTAGTAATGGGTATACAATTCAGGTCTCAGGTCAATATCTGCCTGCGCCCTCCGGAGGGCACCAAAGTATTTTTGGACGTCCTTCATGTCAGCATCCTCCGCCACCATAGATGCCATCATAAACGAAGTGTCTGCGACCTTGCGGTAACCCAGCTGCTCCATAAAATAATATGGGCCACTAAACAAGCTAACGGCAGGCACCTTTCCGTCAATTAGAAGTTCCATCCGATTAAACAACAGCCCATCAGCGAAAGAGAGGTTAATTTTCTCGATGGGCAAATACTGCTCTAAAGCCTGAATAGTTGAATAGTGACTACCCGACTGATAGCCAACTGAAATCGGAACGGATGCGAGGTCCTCAGGTCTTTTAATGTCAGAAGCCGCGGGCACAAAAATTCCGCACGGAGATACAGAATAGGCATCCGCATATAACTTGCCGTGGCCAGAGGCTGCGGCGACGTTTACCGTCCAATGACAGGCGGCACTAACATCGCAAGACCTTCCCTCTTCAAAAGTTTGATAGGCGCCGACCCTGTCCCCTAAATCATGCAATTTGCCGTCGCTACCAACCAATACATTGTCTAATTCATGATCTAAGCCGGCCTGATGAAAGTAGCCTTTCTCAATCGCAACCCATTCATGTAGCCGCATATGCGGCGCTATAATGAATTTATCCATGGCACTCCCTCCTATATTCAAAGGCTACCGCATTACAAACCCTCAGGGGTAACACTTTAATTCCAATTAAAGATAAACCTACTGAAAACACCACTCCTGACAAAAACCAGAAAAAACACAACCTTGTCATTCTGAAAAAATCAAAACAGCATGAATTTTCTTTACTCTATTCCGCTGTTCGCCAAAATTCATTGCTTGTCTTTGGGTACCTCTAAATTGAATAATTTTGCGGCATTGAGGCCGAGGATCTTTAACTTATCTTCTTCACTTAAACCCGGCATATCCCAAATTACGCTGGGTGTATCAAAATCCCAATGCGGCCAGTCTGACGCATAGAGTAGGCTGTTGGGTGCATCGATCATTTCAAAGGTACTCGCCAAAGCTTTCGGGTGGTCCGTCTCGAGTGGTTGGCTTGTGTAGAACATCTCCCGCATGTATTCGCTTGGCAACTTCTTAAGAAGTGGAGCTTCCGACTGCCTCATTAGATAGGTATGATCAAGGCGCTGCATTAACCACGGCACCCAAGCTAAACCTGATTCAATCCAAATTGTTTTCAGCTCCGGAAACTTTTCTGGAATACCATTCCAGACCCAATTCGTCATATGAACGACGTTGCACCAGACAAAACTCAGCGCATGCATTGCGCCAAATTGATTAATTTGTTTCGTCCATTCGTCTGCCCAATAATAACCCGCATGAAAACCGAGAGGCTTACCAACCTCCTGGAGTAATCCGTATAGTTTCATGTAACGATTATGGTGAACTGGCTTGTGTCGAACTGACGTAATCATGAAACCAATTACGCTGTCATTGTTGGCAAACTCCTCAACCGTTTTGATACACAGGTCCGCGTCTCCAAACGGCAGATAAATCATAGCACCAAGCTTTGGATCGTCCGCAAGTATTCGTTCAGCAAACCACCTGTTGTAGGCAGTTGAGAGGACCCCTTCCATGTGGTACTGGGGATGGGTTCCCAGATTGAGTAGCTGCGTGGGAAAGACGACCGTGTAATCAATTGACATCGTCTCGTAGGCACGCTGGGCGAGAACGACGTCACGATGCACCGCCGCACCCTCAACTTTTTCGCCCCGCTTTCCTTGGTGAATGACACGGCCACCGACGTCTTGATAACGCAACGCCAAATCACCATTCAAGCCATATGGCGGCGAACCGGTTCGGTTGGTAAGATGATCGACCGCCTGAAAACGAAGAACCTCGTCTTCAATATACTCGGCCATCTCCCCCCAACTTTCAGTCTCGACATGATGAGAATCGATGTCGACGATATACATATCGTCGAAATTTCTTTCGGCACCCATCTTTCGGGCACGTTCCAGAATATCACGGGTATTAGTGTCCGCGGTGATTTCCTTTACGGACACTTCGCGAGGCGTCTCGACACCACTATCCATCAAATTTCTCCAATCAACGTTTACCTTCTCGGGTTAGTATACCGGGCTGATAGCCATACTACCACATGCATATAATGACAAAGCCACCCACTAACGATACCCTTATAAAAAAGATTTTAGGGGAAGAAAATGGTTCTTAACAAAAACCTACTTAAACTCATTGAAGTCTCCGCAAAATTGTGGGCTGGAGAAGCTGAGGTTTTTCGAACTTATTGGGATTCCTCAATCCGGACACTCGAGACAGACCTGTTGTGGCTCCGCCGGCAATGTTTCAAAGAATTCAACGGTAAGGGACTAGGGGAGCATAAGGACTTAGGAATTTTTCTGGGCCCCCTAACTGAAATCATAGAGTCTTTTCCTAAGATTGATCGCGAAGTTAGCCGTCATCACGTAGCTAACTTAATAGAAACGATACACGACGAGTTTACACATTACTGCCTCTTTGCCGATGTTTACGACGCAATACGCGATAAAAATACGGCGACAATCAATCCACACGAACTCCAGATCTGGGAAGAAGACAAAATCCTCACGGACTTACGCATCGAGCAAAATCATACCCATGGTGAAATTGGTTTGCGGGCCAGTCACTTTACGGAGGGAGGCTACTGCACCTTATTCCGAGAAGGCATGCGTTTGGAGGGGCGTGGCGGAACGGACGACCTCATCGCTAAAGCCTGCAGAGTTATCTATGAAGATGAGTTTAATCATATGTTGGCCGGCATCGTAGGTCTCGAAGAAGAAGGCATGTCAGATGGTGACTACGCTTTGATGACAGACTTGGTGATCAAACAGCTTCGAGCAAGAATTAAAATGCGCAACGCCGAATTCAGTTTTGTTCTCAAAGAGGAAAGAATAGAGGCAATTTACAACGGCGACATAGAACCGGAACCCTTTGACTTTGAAAAAGCTGAAAAGGTTCTAGCAGCCACACAGTAATTATGACGCAGACGTTCCCTAAAATAATTAAAACCGAACGACTGCTTTTACGTCCCTACCGGTGGGATGACATCAATGACTTACTAAATTTCTCGGTTGAAGAGAGGTGGTCCCGTTACATTCGGGCACCCTATCCCTATACCCAAAAAGATGCCCAAGAATTTCTTGCTGATCGTGTTGGGCTCTCACGTCCAGATCAAGATGTCTGGTGCCTCGAGATAGAAAATAGAGTGGTCGGAGATGCCGGGTTTGGGTGGCATAAAAAAAATAGCGCAGCTGAAATAGCATACAACCTGGATCCAAATTTTTGGAACCAAGGACTAACCACAGAAGCCTGCAATGCCATAATAGACGTGGCATTCAACCACGACCAATCCCTAAACCGAATTTTCGCCGCTATTGATACTCGCAATATTCCATCGGTAAAAGTTGCCCAGAAACTCGGAATGAAATGTGAAGGAATTCTTAGGCAAAATAGAAGGCAAAAGGGAAAGCTAATCGACGAAGCCTGGTATTCCATTCTGCGCAAAGAATGGCTCCCTAAATAGAAATAGACTATTGCGATAGACGAGGCCCATCTAAATTCTGTAGTCTTAATCAAATTTGGTTTTCGTATAAGGAAGTTTCATGGCAACAGTCCTTGAAGAAAATGAAAACACTGTTCGGGCGACCGTTCAGTTCAGTGTAAATAATGGCGTGACCCCTGTCTCGATGGTACAGGATGCCGGACAGGGCTCAGACACACGAACGGGCGCATATGAAGATCGAGAAATTTCGATTTTTGATGGACGGCCGATTGCAGAACAACTTGATCTGGACAGGAATGGGTTCATCCTGCGTAAATTTAATACTTCAGTGACCGACTTCTTTGACGACGAACACGTAAAATCAATTTACTACCCAGAAATGGAAGAAATTGTAAAAAAAGAAACTGGTTGCAGCGAGGTATTGGTTTTTGATCATACGATACGGATAGACGACAGCGATCTCGCACAAACTCGCAAGGTGCGTAACCCCGTAAAAAACATGCATAACGATTTTACCCGCAATTCCGCTCCCCAACGGGTCCGGGACCTTCTTCCGTCAAACGAAGCCGAGGCAAAGCTAAACAAACGATACGGTTCAATGAATGTTTGGAGGCCTTTGGTGGGTCCCGTCGAGACTGCACCCCTAGCAGTCTGCGGCTGGGATACTTTACGCGAAAAAGATTTGTTAGTAGCTGAACGCCGCTACCAGGACCGGCTAGGTGGGGTCCTGCACCTCACTTACAACCCAGATCAACGCTGGTATTATTTTCCAAAAATGACAAGGAATGAAGTGGTACTTCTGAAATGCTTCGATTCACTTGAGGATGGGACTGCAAAGTGGACTTGCCACGGATCGTTTCAGCCACCAAATATTCCGCCTAGTGCTACGCCCAGGCAAAGTATCGAAATTCGTACCCTTTATTTTTTCGACGATTGACCGACAGAACGAGCTCTTCACGGGACCAAGAGACTAACAAGCGTCGAGCTATTCAGCGCGGAGCGTGCTGGATGATAGTCGCCGCAATTTCTTTTACGATGATGTTGTTTTTTGTTCGCTACCTGGAGGGTCGCTACCCGTCGATTCAAGTCGTTTTTTTCAGGGCACTCGCCGGATTGATTTTCATTATCCCAATAATAACCCGGCACGGCTTATCGGGTTTGCAGACCAAACAATTTCCAATGCACGTCTCTCGGACGGGATTTGCCTTGGCCGCGATGTTCTTTTTTTATTATGGCGTCGCTTACGTGCCAATGTCTGACGCCACAGCCTTTACATTTATTATACCTCTCTTTGCTACAGTTGGCGCAGCTTTAGTCCTTCGGGAAAAGGTTGATCTGCCGAGGTGGCTGGCAACTGTTTTTGGTTTTCTGGGCACACTTATAATAATTAGACCAGGAACAGCGGACCTTTCAGTTCCAGTGCTGGCCATGTTGCTATCTGCGGTATTTTACGCTGGCTCTTGGCTCAGCATGAAAGTTCTTACGCGGACAGAGACAGCGTCTCTCATCGTTCTCTACATGAATTTAATGATTGTCCCGCTCGCACTAATACCCACTCTTGTTGTGGGGAAGATGCCCAACCCAACAGATTTGATGGTTCTAATCGGCGTGGGGCTGAGCGGTTCATTCGCTCACTTCTGTCAGGCTCGCGCCTTCAGTTTCGCCGACGCCAGCGCCGTCATGCCGTTTGATTTTTTACGTCTGCCAATGGCGGTCGGCTGGGGCTGGTTCTTCTTCGCCGAGCCCACGAATACCTGGACTTGGATTGGCGCCACTGTGATCTTTGCAACCACTTATTTTATAGCCTGGCGAGAATCTCGTCAGAAGTTACGCCCGAGCTAAGATCAAAAACCTTTTTAGATTGCATAATTTATAGGTGTGCAAAGGATAAATTAAATTTCTAGCCGACCGCCTCTGGAACCATCAAACTGGTTACATTTCAAATCTGGGTTGCCTGGGCCTAATAAATTTTATCAGGTTTATATAGAGTTTAATAAATTTTTGATATTTCTTGCGCTGTCTTTTTATCTCAGAAGCTAATATTCCTTAAATGATCTAAAGTAGATAATTCTCGAGTTTTAATAGGACAGAAGGAGTACGTCAGTAAATTGACGAATTCTAAGCCTCCACCCAAAAATGTTCCGTGGCTTCTGCAGGCCGCCGTGTATGGGCTTGGCCTCTCCAGTACGACCATGTTTTATCTTGCCTCCGTGGTAGTACCCCTGTGGGTTGCCACAATCGAGTCCTCTCCCCTGCTGATCGGGATTGTCCTTGGATCAAGGCACTTCCTGCCGTTATTCCTGTCAATCCATGGTGGAGCGTTAATGGATCGCCTTGGCGGCAGACGCGTCATGGTATTTTTTGGCATTGTCGGGATTGTCATTCCGCTTCTCTTCCCAGTTATGCCTTGGATATGGGCAATCTTGATTTTACAAATGATTGCCGGCCTCTCAGACTCTATGGGTTGGCTTGGTGCGCAGACCCTCATTGGCAAACATATGCAGGGGAGCACAGTCTACACCGCAAGGTTAAGTTTTACCTGCCGATTTGGTCCCCTTTTGGTGCCTCCGGCAATTGGTTGGGTTTGGGATATATTTGGTCCTACATGGGCCTTTATTGGTCTTAGTGTTTGGGGCTTTGGTTTTTTAGCTTGCGCCCTAATGCTGCCCAGGCATGAGGGTGATCCCGCTACCACAGAAACACCAAAACAGACCCGCATCCGGTTCCGTGATGTCATGCCGAGGCTGGTGGATTATGTGGATGCATTTCGACTTCTTTCTGTCCCCACTATAGCACTCATCGTCATGGTCAGCATGCTATCCCATGTGGGGTCATCCGTGCAGAGCAGCTTTTATGTTGTCTACCTTGGAAGTGAAGGTTTCACGGGAACTCAAATTGGGTCTCTGCTAACGGCAGCCTCCGTTGCAGCTTTGTTTGGGGCGCTTAGTGCACATTGGATGGCCCGCCATTTCAAACCTTACTGGTTTATAATGTGCACAATTTTGGCTGGCGTGCTCTCCGTCGCGATAACTCCAGCTTTGGGTCTATTTTGGTTGCTTGTCATGGCTTCGGCCGTCAGGGGTGCCGCAAACGGTGCAACCCAGCCGATTGTTATCTCATCGGTCTTACGTGCCGTAGGCACAGGAGAGAGGGGGAAAGCGGCGGGGCTCCGCGGAACTTGCAATAGAATTTCTTCAATCGCGGCTCCAGTTATCATGGGGGCATTGGCGGAAGTTGTCGGTATTGAAGCTAGCTTCTATCTAGTGGGCGTAATAGCGACAATGTTAATGGGTGCGCTCGTTATACATGTGAAACGTTCCCCAGCGCTCACAGAAACCAATAAAATATATAGCGAGGAATAATAAAAATAACGTCAACTAGTGTCAGCTTTCTGTGGCTTTCGTTTCCGTGGGCTCAATCCATTTTCGTCAGAAATCCTGGATAACTTAAGGCGTTTCTTCCCTTTATTTTTATTAATCTTTTTCTTCTTTCGCTTTTTGTGACCCGGGCCGTTTAAGTCTGTTTCTTCTGTCCTCTCTAATTTGCTGGCTTTCGGTTTTGCGTTGCGCCTCGCATATACCTCATCGGCGGTTTCAGTAATGGGTTTTCCGTGAGTGGTGGTCCAACTGCGTTTTATTGGATTTCGAGCCTTAGGGTCCCTTCGATCCCAAGTTGTTTTTCTGTCCTTTGTTTTCCTTTTCTCTTTCTCGCCGCCAGAAACCCCAACTTTTTTACTCGCCCGCTTACCCCTTTGATCTATCTCTCCTTTTTTCTTCGCCTTTTGTTGGCCTTTTTTATCGAATTTTTCGTACCTTTGGCTCCGAGTAGATGGAGGGTTAGCCTTCTTCCCTTTTTCATTCTTGGGTCGTCGGCGGGGACTAGAGGCAACCTTTGGAGGTCCATTGAGACGCGTCGCTTGGGTCATTTCCTCCACCATTCCCTCGGGGCCAATGGCCTCGAGAAAGCGATCCACACAATCGGCTTTGAGCTCAACAAAAGTTTCCTCGGATTGAATTCTGATTGCACCGATATCAGTTTTGGTCAAATGACCTCCACGGCAAAGCATCGGCAACAGCCAACGTGGCTCCGCATTTTGTTCTCGTCCGACCGACAGCCGAAACCAGACGCTATTTTTAAATCCCTCTCGGATATCTTTCTCTGGCATAGCCGGTCCCGTATCCAACAGCTCCTCTGGAGCAAATCTTCTAGCTCGATATAAACGTAAGAATGCTCCTGCTACTTGTTCCGGGCCATGTCTGGAAACTAATTCGCTTACAAAATTTTGCTCGTCTTCATTCAATGGCTCGACGAGCATTGGATCTTCTTGGATTCGCTCTCGGTCTCGCTTTAAAATTTCATCGATGGCGGGCGGCTTGCTCCAGTTCGCCTTGATATTTGCGAATTGCAGAAGCCTCTCCATTCGGCGACCCGCATTGTGCGGAACCATTAACGCGCAGGTGCCCTTTCGTCCCGCCCTCCCCGTTCGTCCGCTCCGATGAAGGAGGGATTCTTTATTTTTGGGCAGGTCAGCATGAACCACCAGTTCTAGATTTGGTAGGTCGATACCCCGAGCGGCTACATCAGTTGCAATACAAACCTGGGCTCGGCCATCTCTCATCGATTGCAATGCCTGTATCCTTTGGCTCTGGCTCAATTCTCCAGACAAGGCTACCACCGAAATTCCTCTGTTAGTGAAACGGCTCGTCATCCGATTTACCGCCAGACGTGTACCACAAAACACTAGGGCGTTCTTTGGTTCATAAAAACGAAGAACATTTACAATTGCATTCTCACGATCGTTTGGAGCAATAGTATATGCGCGATATTCAATATCCCCATGCTGCTCCTTTTCAGAGCTTGTTTTTACTCTAACTGCGTCTCGTTGGTAGCGCTTTGCCAATTTAGCAATAGGCGCCGGAACGGTAGCTGAGAACATGAGCGTCCGACGATCGCGAGGTGCCGCTGCGAGAATGTATTCGAGGTCCTCGCGAAAACCCAGGTCAAGCATTTCGTCGGCCTCATCCAATACGACAGCCCTAAATGCTGATGTGTCTAGCGAGCCTCTCTCGATGTGATCCCTCAGACGACCCGGCGTTCCAACCACAATATGAGCGCCACGTTGCAGGGCCCGTCGCTCATTGCGAATGTCCATACCCCCAACACAAGTCGTCACCAATGCTCCGGTTTTATTATAGAGCCATTCCAATTCCGTTTTAACTTGCATTGCCAACTCGCGCGTGGGCGCGACCACGAGAGAAAGCGGCGCGGGAGTATATTCAAATTTCTGTCCACCCCGCAAAAGTGTTGGAGCAATATTAAGTCCAAAGGCTAGTGTCTTCCCCGAACCTGTTTGCGCAGAAACCAAGAGATCGGCGTCTCTTAATTCTTTCGCAAGAACCGCCATTTGTACTGGCGTAAGATCGGTGTATCCTCGCTCGTCCAGAGCCTGATGAAGCGCTGGAATAACACCTTCATAGTTATTCATAATAATCTTTCGGATCGCCGGAAAAGAACATTTTAGTCCGATTTCAGGTTTGTAATGCGTCCACATCCGCCTTGTAAAGCAAAGAGGTCGCTTAGAGAAATTCCTCAACCCTATCTAAATAACTTTATTTCAATCTAAGGCCCGGCTACTCCTCCCCATATTGAAATTTCATTTTTGTTATCGCTTCTTTCACTAGAACCAAAAGTCTCACCGCAGCAACCGTTTAACCCCCATAAAATTAGAGGCAAAAGGAAGACTATTGAATGTGTTTCCTTCCGACGAAATTAATGTGAAAATAAACTAAGCTTCGAATGGCATTAAAAAAACAAAGTGTAATGATCAACAATTAACAGAAGGAAACAACATGTTTAAAAATTGTTCGAAATTAACGGTCGTTGCTTCGGTTTTCGCAATCGTGGCCGGCGGCCTGATAGGATGTGAAGAAAAAAAAGAAGCGCAGGCACCAAAAGAGGCTCCAAAAGCGGCTGCGTCGACGCAGTCAACCTTGCAAAAAGTTAAGGCACGGGGCCACTTGCAATGTGGTATAAATACAGGCTTGGCTGGATTTGCCTATACAAATGACAAAGGAACCTGGGAAGGTTTCGATGTGGCCTATTGCAGAGCACTTGCGGCGGCCGTTCTCGGCGACCCTAGTAAGGTTAAATTTACCAATCTAACAGGCAAGACCCGCTTCCCCGCGTTAGCCTCCGGTGAAATTGACGTGTTGTCACGAAACACTACCTGGACCTTTTCGCGAGATGTTGACCTTGGTTTCACCTTTATCGGCGTATCATATTATGACGGTCAGGGCTTTATCGGTCGTAAAAAATTAGGTGTTAAAAGTGCAAAGGAGTTGAAGGGCGTATCCATCTGTATTCAAACCGGAACGACTACGGAAATGAATTTAGCTGACTTCTTCCGAACGAATAACATGGATTATAAACCAGTACCAATCGAGACCAATGCCGAAGCACGAGAGGCATACTTAGCTGAGCGTTGCGACGTTTACACGACGGACGCATCCGGGCTGGCTGCCACGAAGAGTACCTTTAAAGACGCTGACAACCATATGGTTTTTCCAGAAATTATCTCAAAAGAACCCCTCGGACCACTTGTACGACAAGGAGATGACCAGTGGGGCGACATCG
>Ga0114933_10003452_pt1 | contig 15391 bp, 6 predicted proteins | sample 4SBtaG_FD_89691 | JGI IMG/M metagenome (GOLD analysis project Ga0114933, IMG submission 89691) | Deep subsurface microbial communities from Kolumbo volcano to uncover new lineages of life (NeLLi) - 4SBTROV12_W25 metaG | ecosystem: Environmental > Aquatic > Marine > Volcanic | place: Kolumbo... | reverse complement strand
GTATCTCCAGCATCATAAGATGTAAATAAATTTATTTTACCAATATTTTGAACGGATGATAATTCCCAAATAACAGGAAATGCTTTAATTGTTGGTATATAATTAAATTCAAGATTTCCATCATATTCAAATGATGATGCCCAAATTTCAGTTCCATTTGGAGTTAATATTTGCACTGTAGGAATATCAGTTGTTTGTAATGATTTTATTTCACTTTCAACACCTGATCGTCCATGGCTATTTATTGGAATAATTTTATAATCAAATGATGATGATGATGGCTGTAATCCATTATCAATGTAAACAAATGATGTCTGACCTTCACCTACAATCAAAGTATGAATTAATAAATTATCTCTATAAATTTCATATTCGGTAGCATTTAAAGATGTTGGATATTTCATTATTTCATTTTGAATTAATTCGTCTGCAACTAAATCAGAATAAGAATCACTTAATTGACTTAAATCTGACGCATCCCATGTTAATTCAATATAATATAAATCTTCAAATGAATTATAATTTTCAATTACATCTGGTAATGGTTCTTCTAAAACAGTAATATTTTTTGAATCACATCCTTCTGCCATATATGAATCATTAACACAAATTGTTAATATATTTTCACCTTCAGATAATTCAAACGATGGACTTAATTCTGACTCACCATTTTGCCAATATATCGTTAAATCATCCAAATCTGCATCATTCACTTCTGGATAACATCCAAAATTTTCATTTGTACAATAATATGAATAAGAAAATAAATCAGGTTCTAAAAATACAATTGTATCATTTCCTGCATTTGCTACAGGAATTTCATTGGGTTCAGGTAAGATTGAAATTATCATTTTAGAAGTATCAGCAAAACCATAGGGGTCAGTTACTATTAACTGCAATGTATCTACTCCAGCGGTACTCCGAGTTGTCAAAGTGTCGATGTTAATTGCAACAGCCCAATCATAATAGCCATTAGGAACTGTCCCATTACTACCATCTATATATGGTTCTCCAAATTCATACTGACCACTATTATTTATATCATCAAAAATTTCTGCTTCAATTGAACGATTCCATAAAGATGATAAAATATCAGTTGGTTCACCATTTAGACTATCAGGATCATATGAAAAATTTAAAATTTGTATATTTGCTAAATTAGTAACAGGGTCACCATCATGAGGAACTTCCCAGCGAGGTCCAGGCTCATTATTTGAAACCCAATCATAAAAATCATTATTAAATGAATTAACATTTACTGAACAAATTGGTGCAAAGTTTGGTTCAGGTAAAATAGTTATCATTACAGTATCTTTATCAATATCATACCCATTAAATTGACCTAATCCCGATGGGAATGTATCTAAAACAGTTAACTCAAACTGATATTCAAGCGGAGTAGAATTTATTACTAATCCGGATTGAAATGTTGGTTCATGATTAGCAGAATCAATTAAAGATTGAATACTGTTTAATTCAGATAATTGTGCTGTACTATCACCTGAAATTTGATTCCAATAAAATCGTAGTCCTAATCCTTCTGGATCAAATCCTGATCCATGTAAGGCAACATTTACAATTGAAGGATCTGGAGAACCATCATGTGGAGTTAAATAAGTATTTCCACACCCATATTCATTCCATGCACTATTTTCTCCACATAATTCATCTATATCACTACCTGCATTTGCAATAGGTGGTAAATTAGACGCTGTTTCAATATTTAAAGTTTGAGAAACTCCTTTACCTGAATTATTTACACCACTTAAAGTAATACCATAACTTGTTCCATAAGATAAATTACCATTTCCAAAATGATTATATGAATATATTGAATTATCAAAAGATACTTCATTAGATCCATCATTAAATTCTAAAATAAACCCAGTTGTTGGATATCGAGATGAAAATGAATTGCATATTTCAGTATTATCAAAAATTTCACAATTACTAGATTGCCCCCAAGATAAGTCTATATTTGGCCTTAAAACTAGAGGATTTATGTGTGTATTTTCTGCAATTCCATTAAAATTAGGAATAACTTCAGGAACTATATTCCCTACAATAAACTGCATCCTATATTCAGTTAATCCATTAATTTGAATATTAATTTCTGTATTATCATTAATTTTATAATAATTTACTTCATCAAATGCAGTTAATTTCATATAAACTGGGCAGAAATTTTCATCATTACTATCAGTAGGTGCATTTCCTAAAATATTTAACAAATCAAAATTTAATGTAACAAAACCAGGCATATTTGAAATAAGAGCACCTTCAAATATAGCTAAGTCTTCTTCAGCTGAATTATTTAAAGCATATAAATCATCATGCCTACTTCTAATTTCTTGTGTATAATGGCTTCCCCAACCAATCTCTTCTTCTTCCCAATCTTCTCTTACAAAATAAAATTTAACATAATCTATAGCTGATGTAGTTGGAGGCTCAACAATATCTAATGCATTATCATAATGATTTGAAGCCTCTTCTGAAAACCCAAAGAAATTATTTTCATCACTTACTGGAATATAACCAAAACCTAAATGATTTACTGAAACTTGGAATCCCCAATCTGGGCCATTTCCAGGAACTGTTGTAGTTACAAAAAATTGTATTCCTTCAATTTGGCCAAATCCAGAAGTTGCAATTATTTGAAATTGATATGCTGTATTAGACTGTAACTCTGAAATTAATATTGATAAATCTGTTGTTGAATCAATTTCGGTCCCATTATTTAATATATGGTATGTCCATTCTTGTGCAATCAAACCATAAGATGGAGCTGATTCCCAGCTTAAATTCACACTGTATGGATATGCTGTTGTATCAACAGCCATATACCCATCGGCTCCAGCTTCAGGGAAAGAAGAAACTATAATATCAGAAGATGAATCACTATTTGAAGATGAAGATGCTTCACCCATTGAATTTGTATTAATTGCTGAAATTTCAGCTTGAAATGAAATGCCTGCGGTCAATGGAGAAAAAGTAGCCGTTACTAAATTATTTTCAATATTAATTGGAATATCACCTTCTTCGTTCGATGCAGTAAAAATTAAATCACCTTCAGTTCTATTTTGATTTAAAAATGAAACCTCATAAAAATCTGCTTCATAAGATTCACCCCACTGTAATTCAACAAAACCTTCACCACTATCTAATATAACGGGATTACCAGGCTGTGTTGGAGTTGGTCTTTCATTTGTAGAAACTGATCCTGTGTAATCAGATCCAATTATTACATCATTTACATTTAATGCACAACCAAAAGCAGTAAGTGTATAATTTTCAACTGTATTCCACCCTATGTCATATATTATCGATGTTTCAGTTGTTTGTAAACATTCACCATTATTTTCAAAACAGATTTCATATGACCAAACAGTACTATCATCACAATTTGAAGATTCATTCCATGATAATTGAATTTCGGATGTTTGATAAGAGACAGAATTAAATGTCTCCTCTATAATAGTTGAATTAATAACTATATCTGTCGGTGCATAAGTACAACATGATTCGTCACTTCCATTTTGATTATTTGAACAATCTAAATTTTGACCAGTACTAAAATAATTTGTTGCACCACTATCATTACAACCCCAATATTGACAACATGATAAATCAAAAATTCCAGCATTACCAGAACAATCATATAATTGTCCAGTATAGTCTTGTCCATTTTCAACGACATTACCTGCAGTCGGATCATTGCATCCAGCAAACCCACACGAACCATCATCATTTGTTGCAATACTATTATAATTTAAAGCATTTATGTCTGTACATCCCGAATATTCACAAAGCCCATTTTCAATAACGGCCGTTTCATCATAATTATCTGCAACTTCATCCATGCAGCCTGCATAACCACATAGACTCGAATCACCACTTCCACCTGTTAATGGATTAAAATTCTCATAAGGTCCATCAGGTCCATTTATAGTATTACAAACTGGCGGGAATGAAAAAACAGTTGGCTCACCCATTAAAAATCCATCCGAACTTTCAGTATCACCGTCTCCTGTAATATCAAGAACACCAAAGTCTATTAATCCCATTGGTTGAGGATTAAATCCTCCAACATTATAAAATACTATTCCTTCACTCGCATCATAAAAATTAAATGACACGGTAGGAGAAAATACACTGGGTACCACCATTGGGTATTCACTAACAGCATCCGTTGTACCATCATTCAATTCTACTGTTACGGTTATTTGTTCATTTGTAATTGGCATATATGACCAGCCTACACAAATACCATTATACATTAATGATAAAATGTCACAATCATCCGTATTACAAACACCTGTTCCACCACCTTCTTGACCAGATACAACAGGTTCACCGTTAAAGTTTATTGCATCAAAAATTACCCAACCTTGAGTTGTAGATACCGATGGGTTCCATAATTGTCCAGGACCATAACCTGGATAATATCCTCCGCCAAATAATTGCGTTATAACTAAACTAATAAATATTATTTTTTTCAATGTTTATTTAACCAACATAATTTTTTCTGTTTTAATTTCTTGATTGTATTCTACTTTAATAAAATATAATCCTGTTGGCTGACTATTTCCGTTCCATTCAATTGAATGACTTCCAGACTTTAAAATTCCGTCAGTTAAAATATCAACCATTCTACCATTTACATCATGAACTGAAACTTGCACTTTCCCTTCATTTGGTATTTCATAACTAAATACCGTTGAAGGATTAAATGGATTTGGATATGCATGTCTTAAATTAAATGACATTGGATCACCCATATTTATTTCTCCATTTAATTTTTCAATTTCAGTTACAAGCAAACTTCCCCATTTTGGTATTTCACCATTTAAATTAACTATTTTACCCGTTGCAAAAGAATATAATTTAAAACTTACATTATCTCCTGCTTCACAAAATCCATTTGTATTATTTGAAAAATCTTTACCCATCACTGGAACTGCTGTATGTTTACCATCCCAATAAGCAGAACCAACTAATACATCTCTGTTATAAGCTAAGACTATATCATTAAATTCGGGGTGATTTCCATCAACTTTTAAATCTTCAATTAAATAAAATGCTTGTTCTGTTGACTGTATGAATTTGAATTCATCAACCATTTGCTTGTTTAATTGAGGTACCATGTTTTGTCCTATTGGTGCAGAAGCACAATTATCAAAGCCCCATTTAAAATCAATAGAACTATTCTCAATATTTAACCAATATCCTTTACCTTCAATTAAATTATTTAAATTTCCTGACCATCCATCATTTGTATTAAATAAGCCAACTCCTTGACCAAGAATAAAGTTAAAGTTTTCAGTTGCAAAATCTACACCACCAAGTGCATCCATTGTAGATGAATTTCCAGTCCCCCAACGATATGACATTAAATTATTACCAAAGCTAATTGAATAATCTGTACAGGCTTCAATTGCTGAGCTAAATTCAATTTCCCATGGATATGGGCTTTCAACTGCAAATCCAATATCTTCTGCATTTATCCAATAGCCTGAAAATTCATTCACATAATTTAAATTTCCTGACCAACCATCAGTTGTATTAAATAAACCCACACCTTGTCCTAATAAAAATACAACTTCAGGTCCATTATTCATTAATCTTTCTAATAATAATTGTGAACTATTATCTTCTAAAGTTCCTGGGAAGCTAATAAGGTTATTACCAAAGTTTAAATTATGAGTAAATGAAAACCCATACTGACAAGTACCATCATTTACTAATGCATCGGGGTTATAATTTGGGGTTGTTGGATCAGTACACCCACAAAAAGAATAAAAAGTACTACAATTATTACAATCCGATATTCCAGCATTAGGGTTGAATTCTGAATCATAAGATAATGGACAACCAGGCTCTTGAGCAAAACAATTATTCTCACCTAGCTGAAACCCATCACAACTTTGAAATGGACCATCGCCTGTAATATCTATTGAACCAATATTTTCTAAACCTTGAATAACAGGACTAGCTGACATTACATTATAATATACAATTTCTTCACTTGAATCATAAAAGTTAAATGTTACATTCGGATGAAAAACACCTCCAACATATTGAGGATAATTTTCTATACCTGGTGTATTAGCATCTTTAAAATTCACAGCAACAGTAATTTGTCCACCAATTACAGTACAATAACTCCATCCCACGGAAGCACCATTATACATTGCAGAAAGAATATCACAATTTCCATCTGGACATCCCCCGGTTGAAGTACCATTTTCTACCCCCGATTCAATTATACTTCCATTTAATGTTAAATCATCAATTACAACAAAGCCCTGTTGAGTTGATACTGTTACAACCCAATCTGTTCGTGGTCCATAATAAGGACTATATCCATTTAAATAACTACAAGATCCATCATCTTCTGTTGCATTTGGATTATAATCAGTTGCACCAATATCATTACATCCCATAATTTCATTTTCATCACAAATTAAATCACTATCAGAATCATTCATACAATTACCATCACAATCATAAACCCCTGTTGGCCATTCACAAGATCCGTCATTCATAGTTGCATCTATATTATAGTTACAGGCTGACATCAATGTACAACCTGAAATTGTTGCTACAGGATCAAATGAATATACTATATATGAACCAAATCCAGGACCATCACCTGCACATGTCCAGGAGCCATCACCATTATCAATACAATTAGCGCCAAGTGCGACAATTTCACCATCTTCAGTAATATACCCTAAATCATATTCATTTCTTTCAGGGGTAAATGATAATGTCACATCTAAAGTTGCACCATCTGCCAATTCAATAGGGTCACCATTTTCATCCGTCGCTTCAAATGAAATTCCTTCAAAAACTTCAACACCTGCATCTGAAGAAGATGAATTATCAATTATATCTTGTAACTCATTTTCAGAAACTTCTGAGGCTTCTAGTGTTACTTCAGTACCTTCGGGAACATCTAAAGCTCCTGCTGGAATATCAATATCTACTGAAACATCTGTTAATATAACTTCAGGAATATCAATATCTACTGAACTATCATAAGAAGTCAATTCTTCAGGTTCTTCAATTTCAATCACAGGAAAATCACAAGTACCATCGTCAAAAATTGCTTCTATATCATAGTTATTTGCACCAATATCCATACAACCAGAACAAGAAGAGTCATCTCCACCACATATTTCACAAATATCTAAAACGGTGGAACCATTACAAATCCCTGCACAATCTAATTCTGCATTTCCAAAAGGAATCCCCGCACAATCAGCACAAGTTGAGTTATCACCATTACAAATACCACATTCATCAACTATCCCATTACAGAGAGTAATTTCAGAAATTACATCAGGTAATAATTCACCAAACTCCCCATCACCAAAAGAATATTCAATATTAGGTATTATTTCTTCTCCATCACGCCAAACCCGTATCTCAATTGAATTTCCAGAAACAAATCCAGGTCTTTGTACCCCGCCAAAATCACAAACATCAATATGACCAATTGCTGTTATCTCTAATTGTTCGCCAGACCAAATACCCGAAGCTACTAATAATTCACCTTGAACTGTTTCACAATCGCCATCATTTAAAATTCCATTTAAATCAAAGACTCCAATTTCATCACCAATTACTAATTCTGTAATGGTATTTTCAAGTATAATTAATTGGCTAACACCTGTATTACCAATAGTTACATTATAATGATTTTCATTTATACAATCATTATTTCCATTACAAATACCACAATCATCTAATACAGAAGTGCCACCCCATTCACCTGTACAATCTTGAATACAATCATTCGTAATATCATTATCACAGACTCCACACATATCAATTTCAGCATTTCCATTTGGAATTCCAGAACAATCAGCACATGAAGAATTGTCACCACTGCAAACACTACATTCATCAAATTCGGCAGAACCACCACAAACACCTTCACAATCTTCGCCAATTACACAATTCCCATCACAATCAAATCCACTTTCAGGATAAGTACAATCGCCCGGTTCTGTTGCTTCAGCATCAAAATTACATGCATTTACATCCATACAGCCGACTATTGAATTAGATCCAGAATAACAATTATCTACTAAAACTGTATTTATTGTAGAACCCCCAGGAGTTGCTATCACAGGTTCAATTATGCAAACTTCATCACCAATATTATCAAATTCTATACTTACTAAAACGCCTGAACCCGCTGAAATAGTTGCCCCTGAAAAGGAAAAAGCTAACAAAGTAGAAGCGGAGGTGGAAATGATATAACCCGCATCTGTTACTGCACCGCCACTACCATTTATAAAACTTGCACCTGAAATATCAAACTGAATTCCTCCAATATCTTCATCTGAATTATAATATATATCTGCTGTACCACTACTACCTGGAGTCAAATCTCCATTAAAATTCACAAGTGAAATTTCAACTGATGCAAAAATTGGTACAACAAATAATATTGCAAAAATTGATAATTTAATTAATTTTTTATTCATTTCTGTCCCTATATATCTCAAAATATCTTACTTCCATCTTTTTTTTATGCTATAAATTGGTATCTTAGCAAAAAATACCAACAACAATTTATTACATCACCTTAGAATTTTCCAAGCCCAATGCTTAATATTAATCATTATTCCTTTTCATACTCAATACCTGTGACACTTATCACAGTGATTATGTGGATTATACTAATTCCTTTTCAAATACTTTACAATGCTCACCCTTGCTAGCCAAGCCATTGCACTTAGCTCTATAATGTAAAATCTGTTGAGCATTTGATTCATTTTCATCTTTTCCATACCAAGCCATTATCGCTGGATGCTGTAATGCTCTCCCATAAGAAAAAGTTAATTCCCATGGAAGTTCAGCTTTAAATTTTTCATTCATCAAATGTAAATGTGAAGTAGCCAATTCATCCGATTGCCCACCTGATAAAAATGCAATACCTGGAACACAACGAGGAACATTATTTTTCAAACATCTCACCGTTTCAGATGCTACTAAATCAATACTCGCTTGTTCTACACATTCAGTTCCTGAAATTACCATACTTGGTTTTAAAATAATGCCTTCAAGTAATACATTTTGAATCTCAAGTTGTTTAAATAATGCTTTTTGAGCTTTTTCTGTTACTTTAAAGCATGTTTCAATGGAATGATCTCCATCCATCAAAACTTCGGGTTCAACAATGGGTACAATCCCCTGTTCTTGGCATAATGAAGCATATCGAGCTAAACCATGTGCATTCGCTTCTATACATGCGTCAGTTGGAATTCCATCGCCAATAGTAATAACAGCTCTCCATTTTGCAAATTTTGCACCTAAACTTCGATATTCAATGAGTCGATTTCGTAAACCATCTAAACCTTCAGTCACTTTTTCATTTTTATGTAGTGCTAATTCCTTTGCTCCTGTATCTACTTTTATTCCAGGTAATATGCCCTTGCTTGCTAAATATTTTGGAAATGGTATTTCATCAAATGTGGACTGTCTAATTGTTTCATCAAATAATATAACACCTGAAATATAATCTTCTAAATGTGGAGTTGTAAATAACATATTCCGATATCTTCTTCGAGAATTTTCAGATGATTCTAAATTTATTTGATCAAACCGCTTTCCACAGGTAGGATTACTTTCATCCGCGGCCAAAATTCCCTTTCCAGTAGCGACCATCAAATTGGCTGTTTCTATTAATTCTTCACGATACTTCATTACTAATTCCTTTTTCTATTGGCTGACCAATATCTGTTAATAAATTTTGGAACCAATCAACTTTATAGTCAAATGGTTTCCCTCCTTTTATTCTATTAAATTCAATACATCGAATTTCATTATTATAATCTTCATCCATTCCAACAACACCACTCACTTCATCCAATGCTGATTTTACTGCAAAATCTACGGATTTGAATATCAGTTCTAAATCTTGCTGACATGGTGCTGACGACCTTGCAAAATATCCACTTTTTTGAATAAGTGTTTTTTCAGCTTTTATTTTTTTTGAAAATTGCTTTCCAAACCATTTTCCAGGATTTATTTCATCTAACCTTACATGGCCAAATGCATCTCTGTTTACTTTTTCACCCTGAGATTCCATTTCAGCAATAATTGAATTTAACCCTGCACCTTCACTTAAAAAAATATTTACAGAATCTTTTTCATCTAATTTATGCTTTAATCTCTGAACTTCATCTGAAATATTAATTTCCATTTCAGGAATATAAACAGCATCAATATCCCATCTACTTTTATCCAATAAAATATCTGGTAAAAAAGATTCACTTTGAAGTAATTTTCTGTATTCTAATGCTGTTGCACCAGTTAACCATCCACAATTACGCCCCATTACTTCGTGAATAATCAAATGTCTACTACTTGTTGTATTTTCATTCACAATATTTCTAAAAAACAATGCACCTTGTTGAGATGCTGTCCACGCACCTAAAGTTTGCGTAATTGGATATACATCATTATCAACCGTTTTAGGTAATCCAACAACCGTTAAATTATAACCATTATCATTTAAATAAGTTGCAAGGTCAGATGCAGTTGTATTTGTATCATCCCCACCAATTGTATGTAAAATATCCACACCATCTTTTACTAATTGCTTAGAAGCAACTTCTAATGGATTTTCACCTTCCTGAATATAACCATTTTTTATACAATCATCTACATTTGATAATTTCACTCTGCTATTACCAATTGGGCTTCCACCGAAATTATATAAAATATGTGAGTTTTGTTTTACATTGTCAGAAAATTGAATTGAATTACCAAGTAATAATCCCTTATAACCATTTAAATATCCAATCATTTCAGAATTTGGTATAGTTGTTTCATATTGTTCAATTAATCGTCCAATTGAAGATGAAAGACATGGGGCAAGCCCACCTGCTGTTAAAAATGCTATTTTCATTTATTAATATTAGCTTCTGAATAAACCTATAAATTTAAGAATTTTCATCAATAATTACCTAATTGTTAAGACCTGATATTTAAACAATAACCTAACAATATTTTTAAAAGATTTATTATTATCTCTTTTTTTATCATTTGAAATTAATCTTAATTTTCACATACCGACAAATTCACATTTTTTGATATAAAAATATATTTTTATTAAATAAATAATAAGTAGATTCATATGAAAAAAATTAAATATCCTGGACTTAAATCAACTTCTGATGGTTCAGCAATTGTAGTTTGGGTAGAAACACATATTACACAAGGTGCATGTGCATATCCAATTACTCCTTCAACTACTATGGGATCAGGTTATCAGGCCATAGTATCAAATGGTGGTACAAATATTTGGGGAGAAGAATTAGCTTTTATTGAATTAGAATCCGAACATAGTGCTGCTACTACATGTGAAGGCTTTGCATTGGCTGGAGGCCGTGTAACAAATTTCACATCTGGTCAAGGATTAATTTTAATGAAAGAAGTTTTATATACTATTTCTGGGAAGCGACTACCTATTGTTTTTCATATTGGCGCTAGAGCATTAACCTCTCAATCTCTAAATGTACATGCAGGACATGATGATGTTATGGGAGTTTCAGATTGTGGATGGGGAATGATGTTTTCACAAAATGTACAAGAAGCAGGAGATTTAGCACTTATTGCAAGAAAAACAGCCGAACTTACAAGTACTCCATTTTTTAATATTATGGATGGATTTCTAACAACCCATACAATCGAAAATGTACTACTTCCTGAACCTGAATTAATGGATGAATATATTTCAAAGCCTCAAGATAAATTAGTTAACTTTATGGACCCCTATCACCCTGTGATGACTGGAGTAGTTCAAAACCAAGATTCATATATGAAAGGTAAAATTGCTCAACGAAATTATACAGATAAGATAGAATCGATTCTTGAAAATTCAATGAATGAATTTTATGAATTAACAGGTCGAGAATATAAACTTGTGACAGCTTATAAATTAGATGATGCAGAATGGGCAATTATAGGTTTAGGAAGTATGATGGAAACTACAAAGGCAACAATTGACTATCTTAGGAAAGAAAATGGATTAAAAGTTGGTTTATTAAACATTACCTCGTTTAGACCTTTCCCGGGAAATAAGATTGTTAAAATGCTAAAGCATTTAAAAGGCATTACTATACTTGAAAGAATGGATAATCCGCTTGCAGAGAGCAATCCATTAACTATGGAGATTAAATCTTCTTTTACAGATTATTATTCACATAATGATACCAATAATATTCAAATTCCAAAAATATATTCAGGATCAGCAGGATTAGGATCTAGAGATATTCGACCATCTGATATTATTTCCGTTTACAATAATATGATAAATAATGATAAAAAATATTTTGCAATCGGAATAAAACATGAACTTGGCCTCGATTCTGAAGAACGAATTGATGTGAGACCTGAGGGTGCATTCTCAATGCGTGGACATTCTGTAGGTGGTTATGGCTCAGTTACCACAAATAAAATTATGGCAACAATTGTTGCTGATTTATTTGATTTATATGTTCAAGCATATCCAAAATATGGTTCAGAAAAAAAAGGATTACCTACAACTTATTATTTAACAATTAGTCCTGATCCAATTAAAACACATAATGAGTTGGAATTTGTTGAATTTGTACCATTAAATGATATTAATGCATTTAACCTTTCAAATCCTTTAAATGGGTTACAAAAAGGTGGTTTATTATTTGTACAAACAAATAAAATAGATCCCAAAGAAATTTGGAGTGATTTTCCAAATTGGGCTCAAAATAAAATACAAAAAGATGAAATAAATGTATTGGCTTTAGATATGGTTAAAGTAGCCAAAGAAGTTTCAAGTAAACCAGACCTCAGACAGAGAATGCAAGGAATCGTTTTATTAGGTGTATTTCTTCAATCAACACCATATTATAAAAAATCTAGCCTAACTGAAGATGATTTGATGCTAGGAGTTGAGAAATCTATTCGGAAATATTTTGGGAAACGAGGGGAACAAGTAGTACAAGATAACTTAAATGCTGTTCGGCGAGGATTCACAGAAGTTATTAAAGTTCCTTTAGAGATAATAAATTCACACCAAGGAGAGAATAAATGAATAAAGTGATTTCTAAACAAAATAACAAATCAGCTTTTGATATTCTTGATGTTGAAGATTTCAACAATCGAATTGTTGGGGCTTATAATAATGGTTCGGCAGAAATTGGTTTAGATTCTGAAATATCTACAGCAAGAAGTATAATTCCTGCTGGAACGGCATTACTGAGAGATTTTAGTTATATTGCTCCAGATATTCCACATTTTAATTCTGTGAATTGTGTGGCCTGTATGGAATGCGTAACACAATGTCCTGATACTGCTATTTTAGCAAAAGCAATTCCTCAAACAGATTTACAAAGTAAATTGTCTGATTTTAATGATGAATTTACAAACTCTCATTGGGCAACAACTAAAAAATTCTATAAAACACCTGAAAAACAAGGTAAAGAACCTGCCCAATTTGGTATTTTTATTGACCCAACAAAATGTAAGGGATGTGCAGAATGTGTAGATGCATGTGGTGACCATGATGCTCTTTCAATGATTTCTAAACAGGATGACACAATTCCTAAATATAATAAAGCATTTCAATTCTTTAATGAAGTCGGCAGTACTCCTTCTGAATATATAAATGAAAGAGTTTTGGTTGATATGATGTTGGCTAAAGACTCTCTTTTATTTACGGGAGGAGCAGGCTCATGTATGGGATGTGGTGAAGTAACTGCTCTCCGGATGATGCTTGCGGCAACTGGGTTTGTTTATGGAAAGGAAAGTATTGGGTTAGTAGCTTCTACTGGCTGTAATACAGTTTATGGTTCAACTTATCCATATAATCCATTTTTAGTTCCTTGGACAAATTCGCTTTTTGAAAATTCTCCCGCTGATGCAATGGGAATTAGAGCAAAATGGAACCAAATGGGATGGGAAGATAAAAAAATATGGTGTATTGGCGGGGATGGTGCAATGTTAGATATTGGATTTCAATCTCTATCTCGCTTATTAGCATCAGGTATGAATATCAATGTATTAATTTTAGATACACAAGCTTATTCAAATACAGGTGGACAAGCTTCTACAGCAACATATTTAGGGCAAAATGCTAAAATGGCATTCCATGGAAAATCAGTTCAAGGTAAAACTGAACTGCGAAAAGAAATTGCTAATATTTGCATGATGCATCCAGATGTTTTTGTGGCTCAAACTACGAGTGCACATACAAACCATTTTTATAAAGCAATTATGTCAGCAAATGAATACGATGGACCTTCTGTAATTAATGTATATACAACCTGTCAACCAGAACATGGCGTTGCAGATGATATGGCAATGCATCAAGCAAAATTGGCAGCAGATTCCAGAACATTCCCTGTTTTTATATATGACCCAAGAAATGGGGAAAAGTTTTCTGAACGCCTTTCTCTACAAGGTAATCCAGCAAAAAATAAAGATTGGTATGTTAACCCTAAAACAAAAGAACAAATTGATTTTATTTATTTTGCTAAAACAGAGGGGCGGTTTTCTAAACAATTTGATAAGGATGGAAATCCAAACCAAGCATTGATAAAATCTCAAGAAGATCGATTATCAAATTGGCATCGATTACAAGAATTAGCTGGAATTATTTAATAAGAGGGGGAAATGGAAAAAATTTATAATATTAAAAACAATGAAAAGATATTAATTCGAAATTTAGAAATCGATGATTTAGAAAAATCATATGCCTTTTTTAATTCTATACCAGCTGAAACTCGTAGATATTTTAGAAGTGATGTAACTCAAAAAGAACATTTAAAAGAACGGATAAATAAAGCTACGGATGGTACAATTATTAGACGAATTGCTATTTCAAATGATAAAATTTTAGGTGATAGTTCTTTAGAGATTGCAACTTCAAATTGGAAAAAAGGAGAGGCACAATTAAGACTTGTAATTTCACCAAACCAACTTGGCAATGGCGTGCAATATGCATTGGCTAAAGATTTGTATGATATAGCATTAAGTAAAAATGTTTCTAAAGTAATTACAAAAATAATGCGTCCCCAAACTGAGTTACAAGAAATATACCAAAAACTTGGTTTTAAAACAGAAGGACTACTTCCTGATTATGTCCATGATTTAAAAGGTGTAGATCAGGATTTAATAATAATGATTGCAACGATTGAAGAATTTCATAAAGCCTATGAATTTATTGGTAATTGGATTAATGATGAACATGCATCGATTAATGCTGGGGAAATGTAATTTAGACTGAAAAACTAATAAAATATACTTCGCATTTCACAGTTTAAAAAATAGTTTATGTTAATACTTTATATACTCCGATGAATCTAAGTATAGAAAAAATGAAGCAGTTATG
>Ga0114933_10003451_pt1 | contig 15393 bp, 7 predicted proteins | sample 4SBtaG_FD_89691 | JGI IMG/M metagenome (GOLD analysis project Ga0114933, IMG submission 89691) | Deep subsurface microbial communities from Kolumbo volcano to uncover new lineages of life (NeLLi) - 4SBTROV12_W25 metaG | ecosystem: Environmental > Aquatic > Marine > Volcanic | place: Kolumbo... | reverse complement strand
TTAGAAAAGATTCAGTAACCTGTCTTGTGATTTCTTTGTTCCGAGCAGTCTGAAAAACGCTCAACACCCCTAGCCGAGATTAGTATAAGCTTCCAACTGTACTATTTGAAACATCATTTTTTCACCCCCTGCGGTGATGCGATTATGCGATGAGTGATAAGTCTGACTCAATCCACCCTATATCGCCTCGAAGTTTGGACGAAATACTGGATAGTTGCGTGCTGACGGTAGAATCGAGTAAATAGGTTTGGGTTTTGGTGCAACGCAATTTCATCACATTGTTGGGTAGACAAAAGTTGATACATTCGATTGTTGGTGTTGCCATGGGGATTTGGCGAATATTTTAATGGCTAGTGGTGTCTAATTAGCCTATGGACCGTATGTTTTGCCATCTTGTAATTACCCTCTGCATTGCGTTCGCGCTACTTAGTTCCTGCATTTCGGTACAACCCATAACGAAAAGATACCCTACTTGGGGTGAAGAGGTTTTGTTGTCGATTCCGGACCACAAAACGAAACTCAATTTACGGGTTGCCTTGCCTCTACAACCAGCTCATGCGCCAGCCTGCATACTCATAGTCCATGGCATGAATGAATACGTTGGTCGTTATGCAAACGTTGCGAATTTTTTAGCTGAGAAATATATCGTTGCTGGGGTAGATCTACGTGGTCATGGCTTAACAAATCCAATTTTATTCGAAGCGGACCAGGCGATTGCTAAAGGTGAAAATTCATTTGACGCCGGTGAAGCATTTTTAGCACAAGCTGAATTAACCGATTTGGAACCGATGCGCCAAGACCTGGAAACCGCTTTAAAGTATCTTATTCAGATTTGTGACCGAACTGGCAATGCTCGCAAGCTACCACTATTCGTGTTGTCGCATAGCTTAGGGTCATTGGTAGCAGCTTCATCTTTGATAAAACCCACTTTCGACCATAATTTGAGTCAACGCATTCGGGGTGTAATATTTAGCGGTCCAGCGTTTTCAGTCACCCGCGTTCCAGGCTGGCGGGGATGGTTTCAAAATCCATTTATCCAATTTTCATTGTATACGCACGAGCATTTTTTAACACTGCACGACCAACCATGGCCAGAAGTGGCTTTAAATCAGATCGTTTCGTTCATTACCGTTCCTATTATGGATGGATTCATTGAATTCTTTTCATTGCCAGTGATGCGCGGTATATTTTCTCCGGCAACTCCAGATTGGGTCGTTGAATACCTAAGTGACTGGGATGAAGAAAGACAGCGCCATCGAGCCGATAATTACATCATTCGTCAAACGCTTTTAAATTATGTGCTGGGCATCGAAAAGGAGATTATTAAATTTAGACGTGAGATGGCATATTTCAAAACTCCATACTTTTTAATTTATTCAGCCCATGACCCAATTACACCTGCATGGGGTGTTCACGATTTTGCCGATGCCAGCTTTCTAAACCATTCAGACAACGAACTGCTGGTTTTACCTAATGAGAATCACCATGAGCAGCTTTTTTCCAAACCACCGACAAGTCGTCAACTACTAGAGAAAATTGATCGATGGATTTCTAATCGCCTAGCAACGCTTGCTAAAACAGCGCCCTAATTTGGAAAAAAAATTTTAGAGAGTTGCTATTTAAAAGCATGTCGATTACCAGCAATATCTAATGGGTCATTTGGGTCATTAAATCAAAATGATCGAAAAGCGGCTGTCCTTTGTTGAATCGCTACGATACCCAATCGATTGATCACGTATATACTCTGTACCATTCCATCGTCGGTTGAATTGATAAAATAATAATTGATAATCTATTCTGGAATAGTCGTACAAAAGGGTTATTTTGATAGAACCGAAATTTAGACAGTCGATTTAGGTGGGTAAATGCTAGTAATGGAAAGATTGAAAGAATGCGAATAGTACGATTTTATTTTTTATTTATCGCTCTCGTCTTAACGGGATTTATTTCAGGTGGCCAAGCAGCTGGACAGCAAGATGGAAAAGATAGTGTAAGCGAACTTTTAGTGAAGCTTGAACGTGAATTCGCCAATTCTTTTCCTAAAGACGCCAGTCCAAATGGAACCGTCAGAGAATTCGATCTTGTTGCCAGTGAAGGCAATTGGGGCATTATGCCACCGTACCAAACCAAGGTGTGGGCGTATAATGGACAGATCCCCGGACCGATTTTTCGAATCAAGCTGGGTGAATCTATAAAGGTTCGTTTCATCAACCGATTGCCTCAGTCAACTACGGTTCACTGGCACGGTATCAGGGTCCCCAATGCAATGGATGGAGTCCCTGGCGTTACCCAGGAACCGATCCCGAGTGGAGGTAGCTTCTCTTACCAATTTACCCCAAAAGATGCTGGAACGTTCTGGTTTCATCCCCATGTCAACTCCGCGGAACAGATTGAGCGAGGCCTTCATGGTGTACTTATCGTGGAAGATCCGGATGAACCGCAGTATTCCCGGGACTTGGTTTGGGTGCTTGATGACTGGCTTCTCAATAAAACCGGAGAAATCCATGATAAATTCGTCACTCGCCACGATCTTGCCCATGACGGACGATGGGGCAATTTCCCAACGATTAACGGGACTTTTCAATTACCTGTATCAGTAAAAGCTGGCGAAAGAATTCGACTCAGAATAATCAATGTAGCCAATGGACGAGTGTTTGTACCACAATTCCAAGGGCTTTCACCGATTGTGATTGCTGTTGACGGAATGTTGACGGGAACCCCTTTTCCACTCAAGCGATTTTTGCTAGCGCCTGGAAATAGAATAGACCTTGATATTACAATTCCAAGAAGCTCTGAGAATACCACATTCAATATTATCGATACATATACTCGGAAACCATTTCCTTTGGCCTATTTCCACATTCAATCAGGAAATACATCGGGCACACCAAAGTTTAAACCGCCACAAGCACACCATATCCCCCAATGGGAAGAAGCCATCAATGCACCGGTTTTACATGAATATATGCTCGACGCAAAGGAAGACCGATCCAGTAGAATTACCTGGACAATCGATGGAAACGCCTGGCCCAATGGTAAAACCCATGAACTTCCATTAGGTCAATTTAGCCGACTACGATTCACAAACAATTCGTATAGGTTGCACCCTATGCACCTCCACGGACAATTCTTTAAGCTCATTGCCCGCAATGGTAAATCAGTCGACGAAAATTATTGGCGCGACACGGTTCTCATTGGACCGGAGCAGTCGGTAGATATAGGGTTAGTGCCTCTTGACACAGGAAAATGGGCCAACCATTGTCACATTTTAGAACATGCCGAAGCTGGTATGATGAGTATGATCTGGGTGAAATAGATGTAACAGCTCCAAAACACCGCTGTTTTAGACCTAGATTATTTTGCCAGTACCCGCATTTTCGGTGGTCTATGCAAACAAATTCCTTAGGTCTTTCCTTTGTCAGAATCGTCTTCCGAATCTTCCGCATTATCCCAGGTGGCTTTGCCAATATCCGCAACCTTGTCTAAGGTTTCCGAAGCGGCTTCGGCAACGCTTCCAACGGCATCGCTGGCACTATCTAATGCGGCTTTTCCGGCATCTACTGCCTTATTGGCCATATCCGCCGCTGTATCCGCGACATTTTCGACAGCATCCTCGGCATTATCCCATGCAGCCTTACTCATATCCGTTGCGCGATCCACCATATCACCCGTCGCTTTCGCAACACTTTCAACCGCATCTTCTGCAGAATCCCAAGCTGCCGTGCTCGCATCAGCGGCCTTGTTGGCTAGGTCACTAGTAGTCTCGGCAACAGATTCAGCTACATCCCCAGCTGACTCAAACGCAGCCTTACCCGCATTCGTCGCCGCATCAACAATTTCAGCCGCCGATTCGTTAACTGCATCGACGGCTTCTTTTGTCGTATCCAACGCCGACTCACCTAACTCAGTCGCCTTGTCGCTAAAATCGCTTGCAGCATCAATCGCAGAATCTGCTGCTCCACCGAACATCTTTTTTAATTTATCAAAAAAACTAGCCATTTTCGCCTCCTACAACAACATCCAACATCGCAATACGAAACAACCCAGTCTAGGGGTAATTCAAGATGATAATACACCGAACTCTAGCTATAGTCTCTATAAACGTGAGTACAATTCTGGTAACTTGACCGGCTCAAGATGCTCAATGCCGCAAAGATCACGAGTTGTTACGTTGAATATAAGTGAGAACTTAATATTAAATCCTCTATATTTCCCCAGCTTATTGTATTTCATACAGGAAATGATAGTCTCAAGGATGACACATTCAAAATAAAACTTTGACATGGGATTTATTTCCCATTGCAAAACTATTAGAATTAGAATATGTAAATTTGTTATTAAATCTTACCCTTTGGAGAGCCAATAAATGTCAAGACAAGAGCAAATCAGTACACTCGAAAAAGAGTGGGCGGAAAACCCTCGTTGGAAAAATGTAAAGCGGGATTACACTGCAGCGGATGTTGTTAATCTGAGAGGTTCGGTCCAAATCGAACATACATTGGCAAAACTAGGCGCGGAAAAGCTCTGGAATCTTATTCACACAGAACCCTTTGTAAATGCGCTTGGAGCTTTGACGGGTAATCAGGCCATGCAACAAGTTAAAGCTGGACTGAAAGCTATCTATCTGTCAGGCTGGCAGGTGGCAGGCGACGCCAACATCTCTGGTGAGATGTATCCTGATCAATCACTCTACCCCGCCAACAGCGTCCCTCATGTTGTTAAGCGTATTAACAATGCTTTACAGCGCGCGGATCAACTTCATCATGCGGAAGGCAATGATGAAGTCGACTGGTTTGCACCGATTGTAGCAGATGCGGAGGCTGGTTTTGGTGGAGTGTTAAACGCTTTTGAATTGATGAAAGGAATGATTGAGTCCGGCGCTGCTGGTGTGCATTTCGAAGACCAATTGGCCTCTGCGAAAAAATGTGGTCATATGGGCGGAAAGGTCTTGGTTCCATCCCAAGAAGCCGTTCAAAAATTGAATGCCGCGCGGTTAGCATCCGATATTATGGGTACCCCAACGGTGGTTCTCGCCCGTACCGATGCAGAAGCGGCCAATCTTCTGACCTCCGATATTGATGATCGCGATAAGGCTTTCTGCACGGGTGAAAGAACCGTTGAAGGTTTTTACCGGTGCAAAAACGGTGTAGATCAAGCTATTTCCCGTGGTTTAGCCTATGCCCCCTACGCTGATCTGGTCTGGTGCGAAACTGGAAAACCGGATATGGATTACGCTAAGAAATTCGCAGAAGCCCTCCGCAAAGAATACCCTGAGCAGCTGCTGGCGTACAACTGCTCACCATCTTTCAACTGGAAAGCCAATTTGGACGATGCTTCCATAGCTAAATTCCAACGCGAACTTGGCGCTATGGGATATAAATTCCAATTCATTACGCTGGCCGGTTTCCATGCATTGAATCACAGCATGTTTAATCTTGCTAAGGGTTATAAAGAAAAACAAATGTCGGCATACGTGGAATTGCAAGAAGCTGAATTTGCATCGGAAAAGGATGGCTATACGGCTACCAAACACCAGCGTGAGGTTGGGACCGGGTATTTCGATGCGGTTACTCAAGCCATCAGTGGCAGCGATTCTTCAGTAACTGCTCTGAGTGGTTCGACCGAAGAGGAGCAATTTAGAGCCTAAGGGCCTTGCGCTTGAAAAACATCTGTCTAAAATAGCCTCGCCGAAACCGGCGAGGCTGAGTTTTTACCATGCCTTTTGAAGTATAGTTAGACTTTCCTTCAATTTTAATGGAGCAGGCCAAAGCTCCGAAGCGTTTAGGTAGGATATCAAGATCTCTGGTGCGTGGCTGGTATGACAATACCTTTTTAAGAATATCAAACGATAAACCAGGTCTGCGATACAGTTATCTGACAATCAGATCAAACCAATTAATCATGACTTGAACCTGGTACTGAGAGATGGTATCTGCGTCCGTGCCGCTTCGCCACATCATCGCTAGCTACACAGTACTCCCTCAAATGACTTGACGCGATTGGTTCGGGGATGCCTACTTTAATTTTCCCTCTGGCGCTACTCGCACGACGGAAAAACAGTGCGGCCTGATCGCTACCGAGAACTAACCGCCCTCGCTTCGCACTCCGTTGCGGTCAACGAAAGAGCCACTGGAAATAGAACGCGGGAATCCTACCAGATCCCCGCTCTAAGAAACCAACCCGCTTTCAACTTATTTCCCTATAGTTTGTACGTATGTTTTATCACACCACAGATTTTTACTCATTTTCCATTACGTTTGCTATATTCGATATATGACTGAGCGATTTCTGATAAAGATGTCCTGCTTTCTCTGATTGTTCTTTTGTATATTCCTCTCCTTTATCTGTATGAGTGCTATTTCGTGCGGCATATCCTGCGTATCTGAGATCAGTCATTGCCGGCCCTAGGGTAGCGTTCAAGGCTTCACCACTGATTTCGCCCAAAAATGCCGAAGCTTCTTTTGTCTTTTTATACGCTTCTACTCCTTTCCCGTCCCTAAATAGAGCAAGAGCTTCTTCTCCAGCTTTCAGACCTGCTTTCAAATTCGCTTCGTTTTCTTCTGCTGTTGGAATATTCTCCATGGCAAAGGCTCCAGTCGCAGTGAAAAAGCTGGCAAGTACAGCTATTAAAGCAACCCCTAACATTCTGTTTAGTATCATTGGTTTTCTCCTCGCTACTAATAAATTTAACAAATTAAACCGAGCGCATTATAACTAGAAACAGACCTAAGATTCAATGCGGCTTTGCGCTTCGACAAAAAAGAATGAGGGGATAATTCCGCGACACTCTACCGATGTAAAACCGAGGTATTACGAGCATCCCAACTCGTCATTAACTGCCATTTAACGCAAACCTAATTAACGCAAACCTAAATGGCCGACAGCATCGTTGTGAGCACCTGACAAGGATCAACGATACTAGCGCGCTTGCACCCTATTCTCGACCATTAATCTTCACCTCAAAATACAACTGATTTTGTGGACCGACGTACTCGTTTATCGTATTAACGATACTTTAAAAAAGCTCTGTGCCGCCCGCCCATGATCATCGACCGCTGTCACGCTAAATTCTCCATTCGTGGATTCCCAAAAAAATGCTTTGTTGCGCTTTGCTTTTCCGACATAAGACCCGTTTATAAACCAAAACAATTCTTTTGCATCAGTATCCACAACCGCTAGCAGGGGTATCTGCGCTTGATTGGGGAAATCACTTTGTAAAACATAAGTGACATCATGTTGTGGCGATTTAATTACTGGGTTTTCGCCCGACATACTTTTGTCATTCAGATGACACCCAGCGCTGTATTCAGGAGGCAATTTTAGAGAGATCCCCGCCATTTGGAAAATATGTAAAAAATCAGAAGGCCAAAATTCATACACTTTATGAATAGTCTTTCCGATAATACGCCGACACGATCTCAATCCTGTGGATTTATCAACCGGGATGGCCCGGTGGATCGTTGAAACTTTCAGAGGGGAAACACCGGGAATAAACCAAGAATCTCTCGTAAGTGGACAATAGCGTCCCGGTAGATCACCCGTATTCGCGCAAACAGCAACTTTGCGTAAATTGAGTTGAGAACTATCGAGGATATCGTTTATTTTCCAGCCACGCTGTGTTTGTAATGCCTCGAACAATTCAAACAATAAAGGTCCGGCCGCAGTCCTACCAATAAAGGCGGGGTTGCCTTCTCCCTGGAAATTACCCACCCAAACCGCCAGAATATAGGCACCAGATATCCCTACCGCCCACGCGTCCCGAAATGAATAGGATGTGCCAGTTTTCCATGCTACATCATTATTCCTGGATGTTAAATTGACAAATTTATATCTCGATGGCACGGGATTATCTTTGAGTATGTCCAAAATCAAAAAGCTTGCTTCAGCGCTAATAAGCTGTTTCTCATCGGCCTGATTGGATTGTGTACCAAACACTTTCTTTATTTGTCTTGATTTCCCCCCATTGGCAAGCATCGCGTAGAGTTTCGCCAACTCCATCATTGTGACTTCGCTACCTCCTAGCGCTAAAGCTAATCCGTAGTATCCTTCGTCTTTTAAGCCAAAAACACCGGCTTCTTTTAGAAATTCATAGAAACTCATATCAGGTAATTGGGATTGCAACGTGACCGCTGGTACATTTCTACTGGCTATCAATGCATTACGCGCAAACACTGGCCCCAAAAATCGCTTATCAAAGTTTTCTGGCGTAAAACCTCCGAAACGCTTTGGGGAATCCTTTAGTAAGGTCATCGGGTGGATCAAACCTTGATCCATAGCCAATGCATAAACAAAAGGTTTAAGCGCAGACCCTGGTGAACGTTTGGCGGATACGCCATTAACTTGCCCGTCAATAACCTCATCATAAAAATTGGCCGAACCCACCAAGGCTTCCACTTCCATAGATTTATAATTAAGCAATAAAGCCGCAGCATTATTGATCCCTTCACTTTTTCTTCTCTGGACATAATTCGAAATAATTTTTTCGACTATCGCTTGTTTTTGACCATTGAGGGTTGTGTTTATAAAACCTTGGGTTAACCAGGGTAAAGACGCATTAACATCATTCACGAAGTGAGGTGCCAGGAATGGAAGTGCATCAGGAGATCTGATGGAAAGAGGTAAATTCACAAATACCTTTTTATGAATATCTTCGGGATGGATCAAAGCCCAGCGGCGGTATAGATTGCCACGTGCTTTTGCTAAAGCTTTTAAGCCTTTTTGAGAGGTAGGGTTTCTTTGACTGGGATTCTGTGGAATAACAGCTAATGACAATGCTTCGGAGAAATTCAGTCGATTGGCCCCCTTATTAAAGTAGATTAAGCTTGCGGCACCTACCCCTTCAATATTTCTACCATAAGAGACCAAATTGAAATAAGACTCCAATATTTCGTTCTTTTCAAAATGCCGGGATAATTGTATTGCTCGAAGGATTTGCCATATTTTTCCAGGTATATCGGTCGTATCGATTCGCCAGCGCAGACGGGCCACCTGCATGGTAATAGTAGAACCGCCAACTCTCCGCCCTTGGACAATGTAGGTACTCCAACATGCACGTAGCAGCGCAGAGACATCAACACCAAAATGATTGTAGAAGTTTTTATCCTCGTAAAGAATTGTTGCTTGCTGAAATACGGAGGAAATGTTGTTTAACGGTGTATAGATTCTATATCTTTCGTCGGCTGCCAGTGTGATTCTTAGAAGCACACCTTTTTTATCCAAAAACGCTCGCGAATAATTTTGAAAGGTTTCCAGCTCGGGTTTTGGACAAAAAATGTACACCGTTGCGACGAGTAGAGCCGCAAAGAAATTTAACTTAATTAGCAGGCGTAACTTCAAACCGAGCGGGCACCGAGCGGGCCTTGATCGATCTATCATACATCGCCTCGGCAAACGCCGGCGTTACCCTAAAGTTTCCAGCTGCAATCAGCTTGACTTTATACTCTATCTCTTTTAACGAAGTATCAAAAGCCCCATAAAAAACCACACGATCTTCCCGAACATCAACATAATCCGCACGCCAATTGTGGGCTATTCTGGGCACCGAACTTCTGACAACTTCAAAACCACCGGGTAATAAATCCACCACAGCAACGTTGGTGACGGGCTCTTTTAAGGCTCGGATACGTAATCTTACCGTGACTTCTTTCCCTTGCTCAAAGTCATCGAGTTGATTTCCTTCTCCATCGATAAAATCCTTGCTAATCTCTAAACCTTTTCTAACTGCGGTTTGTGAAAGAATTTGGTCAAAACCCGACTGAACGTTCAGGTAAAATATTGATTTGTCGGCTTCCAGATATAGGTGCCGGGCTGCTATCGGATAAAGGGCTTTCAAAAATGGTTTTTGTACAGTGTCCAATCGACTCATTTTACCGTTATCATCTTTCATACTGAATACAATATGTTCATCGGGATCATCCTTTAGCTTTAGCTTGCTATACGCCCCTAGCGCAAGAATGCTATAGGCTGAGGAAATTGTATTGTATTCACCTTTAAAAATTGGATTGATAAGAGTCAGTACATCATTACCGTCCAAAGCCATCGCACGATCTTTGAAATGTTTCGATAACAAATATATGTACTGGGCATCCTGGGTTAAAGGCGAATCAAAATCACCCAATATGTCTCCATCGCGAGATCCTAAGACGTATTGATCTACTAATGCATCTGCGGTGCTTTTTTTCTGCAACAATTGATAAGTCGCAGCAATATAAACCGCTGTCAAATCGTCCTTCCACGTGGGCTTAAAATCCTGATCCAAATACTCCTGTAAGTTGACCAGATAATTTGTCGTAACCTGCCCGAGCCGGGTGAGCAAATAGGTCGCATGGGCTTTTATCCGCGCCTCTTGAAGATTTGTAGCACTTTGCCCAACATATTGACTTAAGAAATCCTTGCCTCTTTGAATCATATCAGCCGGAACCGGGTAGCCTAAATCCTGAGAATCGATCAAAAAGTGCATAACATATACACTTGGAAACTTAGACACAGAGCGCCCTCCGGGCCAGAAACTGAATCCGCCAGCACCTAATTGGCGTTCTCGCAATTTATCTATCAAATAATTAAATTTATCGCGAGTTTTTTCACTTCCCGGTTCAAAACCAGGATGGCTCATAAGACCGATCAGAGGAAATACCTTGCTGACCACTTGTTCCGTGCATCCATGGGGAAAATTCTCAAGATAAGAAGAGAGTCCATCTATCAGAACTAATGGACCGGTGGAGGCGGCTATGTTCTGCTGTGCTAAATCTGCATAAAGCAGACGTTGTACTGAAAGTTCAACGGAACCGTTTTTTTCGTACCCACTTTCAAAGCTCGAGTAATACGGCATAGCGGGCCTAACACTTAAGCCGACAGTCCTATTCCCTTCTACATCGGCTAACTTTACCCTGAATTTCAACTCTGCTGATCCCAATTGGTTTTTTACTCTTACTCTAAAACCCGCCTCACCTTCGTCACCTTCGCTTATTTTCAATTCCATTTTGTTTGTAGCTAAGATTTCAAAGTGGTCCGAGGGTTGCATTGTCACGGTAACAGGTGCGTTTTCGCCAGAGTTTTCCACCAGATTTGCAATCCCTACCGTCACTATAAATTCATCACCTGGTGCAGCCTGGGTTAGTACATTGGGTGAAATAACGAAGGGGCCCCTTACTAATACAGATCGAGTACTGACTCCCATACCATCCTCGCCCACTGCTACAGCCATGACCCGCATCGTGCCCGAGAATGTATCGGGTACCGTGAAAGAAACAGTCTTTTCTTCGCGCCCCCCTTCCACCACACCCGACCAAAATACGGCGGGTTTGTCGGTCTTTCTAGAAAACGGGTTAAGGTTTTTCGCAATAGCTTTCATACGACCTTTACCGCCACCACTGGCCGATGATTGGGTAGTCCAATTAAAATCGGGCAGGACCAGGTCCAATAATTGTAATGTCGTAACAGCCAGTGAACGTTTCCTTAAAAAATACCCAAGCGGTTCGGGTGTTTTGTATTGCGCGACTTGCAAAATCCCTTCATCGACTGCAAAAACAACTATTTTAGAAGGTTTCGATGCTTTGTATTTAATCACCAACTCCTTTCCCGGATGGACCAAAGCATTGATGTCCAGACTCACATCTATCTTGCGTTGACTCTGATCAATGGTGAAAGGAGCAACCGCATAACTCAATGGGCTGGTGAAAATTTCTTTTGAGTGAACGGACCGCAAAAAACTGACATTAACATACGCATTTCCTTCAAGGTTATCTGGCACACGTATGGATTCAATCGTACTTTCGGTCGTTGTACGAAACCACTTATGGTTATGAACTTTATCAGTTTCTATGGTAATCAAACCGGCACCAACATAGGGCGCCCTGATGTTCATCTCTATATCTTCCCCAGCTTTATAGTCGGCTTTATTTAATTTAAGCTGTAGCTCGGCTTTCTTCTCTAGCTTTCCCACAAGATTGACGTGGCCGACGACCGAAAAAACTATACGACTCAGTTTGATGTCCGCAGGGTCATAAATTTCCAGTGCGAAATCACCCGGCTTGGAGGTTGGCAATCTGTATTTGGTTCCATTATTCTCGATATCGAGCAACCCAATGCTTACTTCCCGCTCTTTATTGACTACTTGATATTTATAAGTCCCATTTTTCTGTTTGATCAGCGTTGAAATATGTTGAATCTCGATTAACTTGGTTGTTAACCCGATCTTCTCTTGTTTGTCCAAATTAGAGTTAATCGCAATCAGATCGACAGATCGTTCGGTATCGACTTTGATGTAATCCAGTTTGCCATCAGATTTATAACCTACTAGATAAGGTAAAGGCGAAAGCATCATACGGTTATGCGCAAAGACACTACGACCTCCTCCTGCATCAAAACCTTCGGCGACAAATTCGAATGTATACGTCCCCCGAACAAAGCGTTCTAGGGAAATATCAAACTCAGCTAGGCCATTAGCATTAGTTTTCGTAGCTGTTAGCGTTTCGTCCAGTGCCAGTGGTTTTTCAACGTTGTCGCCAAAAGGGTCGATAAAAGTGTATTCATTAAACGCGGTAAACTTAAAGCTTGTCGGTCTAACGCTGATGTTTCCCACCACTTTTCTATTCTGCGCAGGGGTACCAAACAAATTCTGAAGTTCGACTTTTGCCTGTACGTTTTTGAGCGATGTCCAACCCTTTTTAGCTGCACCGACCAACCTGCTTTCAATTTTAAGTGTGTCCGGTTGGAATTCTTCAACTTTAAAATTTCCCGAACCAATTATGCGTCCTCGTCTGCGATTATCGCGAACGAGATGAAGGTCGATTTTATAGGCCCCCGTCTCTGATGTATTTTCGGTAGCATATTTGAAATCGAAAAGTCCTTTCTCCGGTAAGGTTAATTTGTAAACTTTAGTTTCATTGTTCCGTGGGCCACGAATAACAAGCTCAAGGGGAATTCCCGCAATGTTGCCCAGGTCCTCTTTTTTTACAATAAAACCAACGTTTACCGTCTCACCGGGTCGGTAAATCCCCCTATCGCTAAAGACATACCCTGTTAAATTATCACCACCTAATTTTTGGGGACGAATTCCACCTACTTCGAATTTTGAATAATTTATTTGGCGCGAATGCCTGTCAAAAGGAATAAAAGACAGGTCATTGTGCGTTTTTATAACGTATACATTCGGCTTTTTTTCATCCACAAAGTCCTTCGTGCTGGGAAAGCGAACATGACCGTCGCTTGCAGTGGTCCGTTCGAACAAAGCAATCCCATTTTTACCAAGCAATTCAACACGGGCATTTGTAACCGGTTTGCCGCTTTGAAGGGATTGCACAAAAACATCATGGGATCGGTCCGCATTGTTTTTAACCAACATGCCCAAGTCCGTCACCATAATCAATCGTTTATCCGAACTCCCGTAAATCTCCCGCTTCTGTTTCTTATCCCATCCCTTCACTTCAACGAAAAATAATCCGAGGTTGGCTTTTTCTGGGAGATACGCTGAAAGATCGATCGAAGAATAATTGGCTGTTTTAGGATGCACCAACTTTAAATCGATGATTTCTTCCCGATATTCGGAGATATTCATTTCCGAAAATCGGTGGCTAGAAAAATGGGGATCTTTTATGTCGCCACCGGTCTGACTAACCAAGTGATGCACCTGATCCGGCAACACCTTTCCGACAATAACCTTTAAAGAATCAATGCCTCGGGCTAACAAGCTGAGCCGATGGTTCCCAGAAGAAGTCAAAACCGAACCTTCGCCCATGATCTTGACCTTTTTTGGATAGGCAGGAGCCCGAAATACATTGTCATAAAGACTACGCTTGACGAACTTATTTACCGACTCCAATCCCGGTTGTATGTAGGCATAGATGTATCTTCCCTCGGGTACGTCGAAAACAAAGTTGTAGGCTTTTGAAAAGGATCTTTCATTCGGGATCAGCTTCAAATCAATCGGCTGTGCATTCCGAAGAACCGTTTCCGTAACTTCCCGCGGTCCCCGCCAGTATTTTGATTTTCGCTTCTCGTTTCGTTCGGGTAGAAGATAGACTTTGAGCTTGTCTAATATCTCTTTTTCGGGAATGTCATCGCTAAAGGTGAGCATCAACAACTGCTCTGGCTGTTGCGCCGCATTAGGCAAAACTTCGGTTTTTGCAGTGCCGACTTTTAAAAAATTGTAGATATCAGGAATCAAAATCTGTTCGGTTAATTCATTTTCCAACGCTTCGCCACCTAAAACTGATTTAATACCTTTATTCAAAATCAGCTTCATATAATTAGTTTGCTGGGGCAGTGCTATGGGCTCCGACCGAACATAGGCTTCCCGTTGGTTTTGATCATAAGTAACCGCAAACTTATAACGCTTAGCATTGGAATCGACTTCCGCTCCCGATGGACGCATCAAAAACGCCAACCGATTTTCCAGAATTTTCTTATTAACTGGATGACTAAAAGATAACGTTCCAATGACACGTCTGATGCTGATATCCTGAGGATCCTGATAAAATTCCAATTTACCCATATCAATGCTGAATGGGTGTGTTGTAAAAGCATAAGACAGAGTTTTAAACTTAGCTTCCTGTACAAAAATCCTTTCATCAAAAACCACATCGTATCGGGTGCCAGGAGGCCAATCTTTTTCTGGCGAGAATTCCAACCGACGGTCATCTATCCATTTCCATTCTCCCACTATGGCTGGTTCTATTTGTACACCTTCCACTAATTTTTTGCCTACCAAATCGATTTTGGCAACACTGGGTTCCCCTTTAGGTCGGATTTGGTCAGGACGCAGATCATTAAGATCGTAGTTGAACTTTACTTTCAACGAATCGGGGGTAGGATTTTCGACGTTCGCCGTAAGATCCGGTTTGGTCATTATTGCTTGGATAAATACCGGTTTTGGCAAACTTTGATAATAAAGATAGGCCCCAAAAACCGAAAGCAAAAAAATTACAGCTCCCCAGAACAGTTTTGGGTGACTATTTTTTTGGTTATAAAGATAAGCAAGCCAAGGCGGTGCAGACCAGGTAAAATGGCCAATTAGAAAACCAAGCAGATTTCCTGGCAGTTTTAGAAAGTTCGCCATTGCTAAGTTTTTGGAATCCCTATAATTAGGGGCACAGACCCAAATGTATGAATATACCGATCAAAGCGACGTGATTCAATTTTAATTCATTAGAAAGGAAACGTCTGCCAAAAAGGTTGGGATGCCGTTAACACTGCGCGCACTATATGGTCGATATTATGATGCAAAGGATAAATATGCATCGAGTGATTAAATCCTCTGCTTGCAGTGCCCCGTTCCAGCATCCTGAAAACCCCCATTCTTGGCTGCATACAAATGAAATCAAGTGAAGGTAACCGACCTTATCTACTACCCAGAAAAAACATATAAACTATTTGTATTATCAAGTAATTTTAAGA
>Ga0114933_10003449_pt1 | contig 15399 bp, 14 predicted proteins | sample 4SBtaG_FD_89691 | JGI IMG/M metagenome (GOLD analysis project Ga0114933, IMG submission 89691) | Deep subsurface microbial communities from Kolumbo volcano to uncover new lineages of life (NeLLi) - 4SBTROV12_W25 metaG | ecosystem: Environmental > Aquatic > Marine > Volcanic | place: Kolumbo... | reverse complement strand
TTAGAGGTATTTTGTTTTGAAAAGGACTTTATTCGATAAAATATGGGAACAACACGTTGTTAATGAGAGACAAGATGGAAGTTCTTTAATATATATAGATAGGCACTTAGTACATGAAGTTACTAGCCCTCAAGCTTTTGAAGGTCTTAGAAATAGTAAAAGGTTTTTAAGAAGACCTGACTTAACTTTAGCTGTAGCAGATCATAATGTTCCTACCGAAAATAGAGTAGAGGGTATAAAAGATGATGTTGCCAGAATTCAGGTAGAAACTCTAGAAAAAAATGTTAAAGAGTTTCAGGTTCCTTACATACCACTAATGGATTCGCGTCAGGGAATAGTTCATGTCATAGGACCTGAACAAGGTTTTACTTTACCCGGTTGTACATTAGTTTGCGGTGACAGTCATACTTCTACACATGGGGCATTTGGAGCACTTGCTTTTGGAATAGGTACAAGCGAGGTAGAACATGTTTTTGCAACTCAAACATTAGTGCAAAAGAGACCCAAAACTATGTTAATAAATGTATCAGGTAAATTATCAGTTGGAGTTACGGCAAAAGATATAGCTTTAGGTATAATTAAAAAATTGGGTACTTCAGGTGGAACAGGCTTCGTCTTAGAATATGCAGGAGAGGCAATATCTAATTTGAGTATTGAAGGACGAATGACTTTATGTAACATGTCCATAGAAGCAGGAGCAAGAGCAGGTTTAGTAGCACCCGATAATAAAACATATGAATATATCAAAAATAGACCTATGTCTCCTAAAGGAGACTCATTTGAAAAAGCATTAGCTGAATGGATGTTGTTACCTAGTGATGAGGGAGCTAGTTATGATGAAGTAGTCAATATAGATGCTACTTCTCTTGAGCCTCATTTGACTTGGGGTACAAGTCCTGAAGATGTTCTTCCTATAAATAGTCAGGTGCCAGACCCAAAAAATATTGAAAAAGAAACTTTAAAAAATGCTATGCAAGATTCGCTAGATTATATGGGGTTGAAACCAGGTAGTCTCCTAACTGATATAAAAATAGATAAAGTATTTATTGGATCTTGTACTAATAGTAGAATTGAAGACCTTAGAGAAGCAGCATCAATTGCTAAAGGTAAGAAGGTAAATGATTCTGTTCATGCAATGGTTGTGCCAGGTTCCGGATTAATTAAAGAGCAAGCTGAAAAAGAAGGAATTGCTGATATTTTAATTCAAGCAGGTTTTGATTGGAGAGAACCAGGATGTTCTATGTGTTTAGGAATGAATCCTGATCAATTAAAACCTAAAGAAAGATGTGCCTCCACATCAAATAGAAATTTTAGAGGTAGGCAAGGAAGAGATGGAAGAACGCATTTAGTCAGTCCAGGTATGGCAGCAGCTGCAGCTATAGCTGGACATTTTGTTGATGTAAGAAATTTTAATTGAAAACTGGTATTACAAGAAATGAAATCTTTTAATAAATTAAGTGGTATAGTGGCTTCCTTGCCTCAGTTAAATATTGATACAGATGCAATTATACCTAAGCAGTTTTTGAAAACAATTGAAAGAACTGGTTTGGGAAAACATCTGTTTCATGAAAAAAGATATAGCAAGGAAAATAATTTAAATGAAAATTTTGTATTAAATCAAGAGCCATGGAATAAGTCTAAATTTATTGTTGCTGGTGATAACTTTGGATGTGGTTCTAGTAGAGAACACGCACCCTGGGCTTTGTTGGATTTTGGTATAAGTTGTATTATTTCAACATCTTTTGCAGATATATTTTATAATAATTGTTTTAAAAATGGCGTATTACCCGTTATTTTAGATGAAAAGAATGTAATTGAAATCAGCAAGCTAGCAGATGAAGGAATTGAAATTTCTATAGATTTAGAAGAACAACAAATAATAGCTCAAAATAAAATTTATAAATTTAATATAGATCCATATAGAAAACATTGCTTGCTAAATGGGCTTGATGATATAGGGATTACTCTAGAAAATGAAAATAAAATTAATTCTTATGAGGACAAATTAAGTAATAAAAAATGGTATGTCCCTGAGAAAATTTAATAATTAAATAGGTGATTTATGAAAAGTAATAGAAAAGTTTTAATGCTTCCTGGTGATGGAATTGGACCTGAAGTAATGAATGAAACAAAAAAAGTAATTAATTGGTTTGATAAAAGAAGAGAAGTAGGTTTTGATTTAGATGAGGGTTTAGTTGGTGGAGCTTCATATGATAAACATAAAACGCCCTTAACTGACGAAGTAATGGATAAAGCATTTAATTCTGATGGTGTTTTATTTGGGGCAGTAGGAGGCCCTACATATGATAATCTTCCATTTTCAGAAAAACCAGAAAGAGGTTTATTAAGATTAAGAAAAGAGCTTGGTTTATTTGCTAATTTAAGGCCTGCATTAGTATTTGATGCATTAGCAGATGCCTCTAGCTTAAAAAAAGAAATTGTATCAGGTTTAGATATAATGATCCTGAGAGAGTTAACGGGTGGAATATATTTTGGAGAACCTAGAGGAATTAATGAGCTACCAGATGGTTCGAAAGTAGGTATAAATACAGAGGTTTATTCAACTAATGAAATTAGAAGAGTAGGAGAAGTGGCTTTTGAATTAGCATCAAAAAGAAGAGGATTAGTTCATTCCGTTGAAAAAGCTAATGTAATGGAAAGTGGATTATTCTGGCGTCAAGAAATACAAAAATTATATGAAGAAAAATATGAAGATTTAAAATTAGAACATATGTATGCAGATAATTGTGCGATGCAGTTAGTTAGAGACCCTCATCAATTTGATGTAATTGTTACAACAAATCTCTTTGGAGATTTATTATCAGATATTTCTGCTCAACTTACTGGCTCTTTAGGCATGCTTCCTTCTGCATCTTTGGGTATAGTGAATGAATATGGTATTAGAAAATCTTTATTTGAACCAGTGCATGGTAGTGCACCAGATATATCTGGACAAGGTAAAGCTAACCCAATTGCAATGATACTATCTTTTTCAATGATGCTACGATATTCTTTAGATAGAATTGAAGATGCTAATTTGGTAGAACAAGCTGTTACTAAAGCATTAGAAGATGGCTTAAGAACTGCGGATATTATGCAACCAGGTAAAACTTTAATTTCTACTGAACAAATGGGGGCAGAGATATGCAACCGATTAGATCAATTATCCGTATAGTATATAGGAGTTTATAATGAGTTATAATGTTGCTGTTTTGGGAGCCACCGGTGCTGTTGGCCATGAAATGCTTACTATTTTGGAAGAAAGGGATTTTCCAATAAAGAATATTTATGCATTAGCTTCAAAAAGATCAGTTGGTAAAGAGGTAAGTTTTGGAGATGAAGTTTTAAAAGTACAAGATGTTGAAAAGTTTGATTTTTCCACTGCAGATATTGCTCTATTTTCAGCTGGATCTAGTGTCTCAAAAATTTGGGCACCAATTGCTGGTGAAAAAGGTTGCATAGTAATTGATAATACATCTTTCTTTCGAATGGATCCAGATGTTCCTTTAGTAGTTCCAGAAGTTAATCCTGAAGCACTAGAAAACTATAGAAATAAAAATATTATAGCTAATCCAAATTGTTCTACTATACAAATGTTAGTTCCATTAAAACCTTTACATGACCTAGCTATAATTAAGAGGGTAGTTGTATCAACTTACCAATCTGTTTCAGGAGCAGGTAAATCTGCTATGGATGAACTCTGGGATCAGACTAGGAAAATGTTTTTTAATGAAACAATAGAAACTAAGAATTTTTCTAAAAGAATAGCTTTTAATGTAATTCCTCACATAGATAAATTTTTAGATGATGGAGCTACGAAAGAAGAGCAAAAAATGGTAGATGAAACTAAGAAAATTTTAGATAGTTCTATTGAAGTAAGCGCAACATGTGTAAGAGTTCCAGTTTTTATTGGGCATGCTGAATCTGTTAATATTGAATTTGAATCAAATATAAGCATTGAGGAAATAAGAAGTATATTGTCTGATGCACCAGGTGTGTCCCTAATTGATGATGTTGAAACAGATACATATATTACACCTATTGAGTGTGTATCAGATTTTTCTGTCTTCGTCTCACGTCTTAGAATTGACCATACTTTGCCTAATGGAATTAATATGTGGGTTGTTGCAGATAATTTAAGAAAAGGAGCTGCTTTAAATTCAGTTCAAATAGCAGAAGAATTAATTAATAGGAAGTTTATCTAATGAAAGATAAACAGACATTAGATTCCAGGCCATTATCTCCACATTTACAGGTTTATAAACCTCAAATAACCTCAATATTATCAATATCCCATAGAATATCAGGAATATTTTTATCATTAGGGCTAATAACCATGTCTCTCTTTATTTTATTACTAGCTATAGGTAAAGATAGTTTTTTTCTGTGGATATTATTTTCAACTTCTTTTTTAGGTGAAGTAATTTTATTTGGTTGGGTATTTGCCCTTTCTTTTCATATGCTTAATGGCATTAGACATTTATTCTGGGATTATGGCATAGGATTATCCTTAACTGTTTCTAAATGGACAGGATTAATTGTTTGTTTTACTAGTGTAATTATAAGTATTATATTTGGAATTATTTTATTGGAATTGATATTATGAATAGTGCTGTTAAACACTGGAAAATTCAGAGATATTCAGCAATAATGAATTTATTTATAGCTCTTTGGCTTGCTGTTTCACTTTTGTGTATACAAGGTAATTCATATGAGGAAACTATAAAATGGTTAAAATATCCTATAAATTCTATTTTGATTTCTCTTTTCTTTATTACAAGCTTTCTTCATATGAGATTAGGTTTACAAGTTGTAATTGAGGATTATGTATCTAAAATTTTATTAAGAAAAAGATTGATTATAGGTATAAACAGCCTTAGCTGGATATTAACAATAATATCAATTATTTCAGTCTTAAAAATAGTTATTTTTAATTAGGAGTAAAATATGTCTAATGCCTATAATATTATAGATCACAAATATGATGTAATAGTAGTTGGTGCTGGAGGTGCAGGATTACGTGCCACTCTAGGACTAGCCGAGAAAGGCTTAAAGACTGCCTGTTTAACCAAAGTTTTTCCTACTCGTTCTCATACTGTTGCTGCACAAGGAGGTATTAGTGCTGCCCTGGGTAATATGGGGGAGGATGATTGGCGTTGGCATATGTATGATACAGTCAAGGGAAGTGACTGGCTTGGAGATCAAGATGCAATTGAATATATGTGTAAAGAGGCTAACGCAGCTGTAATAGAATTAGAGAAGTATGGTGTACCTTTTTCTAGAACAGAGGAAGGTAAGATTTATCAAAGGCCATTTGGTGGAATGACCACAGAGTTTGGTGATGGACCTCAGGCACATAGAACATGTTCAGCAGCTGATAGGACTGGTCATGCTATACTTCATACGTTATATCAACAAGCTTTGAAAAATAATGCAGAGTTTTTTATAGAATATTTTGCTTTAGACTTAATTATGGAAGATGGAGTCTGTAGAGGTGTGATGGCTTGGTGTTTAGAAGATGGAACTATTCACAGGTTTTTAGCACAAAGTGTTGTTTTAGCAACAGGTGGTTATGGTAGAGTATATTTTTCTGCTACCTCAGCTCATACATGTACTGGTGATGGGAATGCAATGGCTTTAAGAGCAGGCCTTCCTCTTCAAGATATGGAATTTGTTCAGTTTCATCCAACTGGAATTTATGGAGCGGGTTGTTTGATTACGGAAGGAACACGGGGAGAAGGAGGTTATTTAACTAACAGTTCTGGAGAGAGGTTTATGGAGAGATATGCTCCACACGCTAAGGATCTTGCTTCAAGAGATGTTGTTGCAAGAGCTATGACTGTAGAAATTCACGAAGGAAGAGGTGTAGGAAAAAATGCCGATCATATATATCTACATCTAGAGCATTTAGATTCAGAGGTTATCAATGAAAAACTTCCAGGTATAAAAGAAACTGCTAAAATTTTTGCAGGTGTTGATGTTAGCAGTGAACCAATTCCTGTACTGCCTACTTGTCATTATAATATGGGAGGAATTCCTGCAAAATATACAGGAGAAGTTCTTACTGGAAAAGGAACTGACAATAAAGAAATTATGCCAGGATTATGTGCAGTCGGAGAAGCTGCTTGTGTTTCTGTTCATGGAGCAAATCGATTAGGGTCTAATTCTTTGCTTGATTTAGTGGTTTTTGGAAGAGCTGCAGGTATTCATTTAGGAGATTCTTTAAAACCTGGTGCAACACAAAAACCAGTAAGTAAAAATCTTGGAGATGAGGCATTAGATAGGTTAAATAATATAAGATATTCTAAAGGAGCTTCTCAAACTTCGAGCATTCGTTTAGAAATGCAGAGGGCTATGCAAGAAAACTGTGCAGTTTTTAGAACAGGTGACATTCTAGATAAAGGAATGAAAAGAATAAATAATGTATGGGAAGAGTTTAAAGATATTTCTCTTACTGATAAATCTATGATTTGGAATACAGATTTACTTGAAACTTTAGAGTTAAAAAATCTACTAGAACAAGCAATGGTTACTATGGCTTCTGCTAGAAATAGAAAAGAAAGTAGAGGAGCACATGCTAGAGAAGATTTTCCTGATCGTGATGATGATAATTGGTTATTTCATTCTTTAGCTTGGGAAAAAGATGGCGAAGTTAAACTGGGTAGTAGCAAAGTTACTCTAAATTCTTTAACTAATGATGTACAAAGTTTTCCTCCAAAAGCGAGAGTTTATTAATATGGTACAATTAACACTTCCTAGAATTCTAGAGTTTTAAAGGGAAATTTATTTTCTTTGGAAACAGATGTTAAAGGAAAGAAGACATTTAAGATATATAGGTATGACCCAGAAAAAAAAGAAAATCCAAGATTAGACACTTATGAGATTGACTTAAAGAAATGTGGACCTATGGTTTTAGATGCATTGATTTATATAAAAAATGAACTGGATCCGAGTTTAACATTTAGAAGATCCTGTCGTGAGGGAGTTTGTGGTTCATGTTCAATGAATATTGATGGTACAAATACTTTAGCGTGTACTAAAAATATTAATGATGTTAGAGGAGATTTAAAAATTTATCCTCTACCTCATATGAAAGTTATAAAAGATCTAGTTCCAGATTTATCGAATGCTTATAAGCAGTACGCTTCTATTGAACCTTGGCTTAAAAGCACGACCGAAACTGAAGATGGGCTGGAAAAAAGGCAATCTCCTGATGAGCGTAAGGAATTAGATGGAGCTTATGAATGTATATTATGTTTTTGCTGTTCAACTAGTTGTCCATCATATTGGTGGAATGGTGATGAATATTTGGGTCCTGCAACTTTGCTCCAAGCTTATCGCTGGATCTCTGATTCAAGAGATGAAGCAAGAGAAGAACGTTTAGACTATTTAGAAGATTCTTTTAAGCTATATAGGTGTCATACTATTATGAATTGCACCAAAACTTGTCCTAAGGGATTAAATCCAGCTAAAGCAATATCAAAAATAAAAAAAGCAATCTCTGAAAGAACTTAACATTAACTTTCTTTTGTAGTAGTTCTTTAATTCATGATGTGGTTTTTTATAATTTTAGGTTTGCTTATACTAGTGTCTTCTGGAGATTTTCTTGTACGTGGCTCAGTTGCTCTGGCAAATATTTTCAAAATATCTCCTTATATTATAGCAGCTACATTTGTAGCTTTTGGAACATCCGCTCCAGAATTATTTGTTTCAGGAATAGCTAGTTATTCTGGTCATCCAGCTGCCGCAATTGGGAATATATTAGGGTCGAATTTTGCTAATGTATTTTTAGCATTAGGAATGACTGCATTAATTTTATCAATTTCAATACCTAAAAATAAGTTTCCTTTAGAAATTAAGGTATTACTATTTAGCTCTATAATATTTATATTAATATTGTATAATGTATCTTTAATTAGGTGGTGGATGGGATTACTATTACTAGTATCCCTTATTACATATATTATATATCTTATCAAATATGATACTAGAAAAGATTCTGAGGAGATTATTGAAGAGAATTTATCTTTATCTAAATCTATATTTATATTTTTATCAGGTTTAATAGGTGTTTCATTAGGAGCTAATTTATTAATTGAAGGCTCTATAGATTTAGCACACTATTTTGGAATTAGAGAAACTGTTATAGGTCTAGGAGTATTAGCATTTGGAACTTCTTTACCGGAAGTAGCAACTTCAATTATTGCAGCAATAAAGAAAGAGAATAACATTGCTATAGGTAATATAGTTGGCTCAAATATATTTAATATTTTAGGAATTGGTGGAGTAACTATATTAATTTCTGGTAATGACTTTTTAAATATAAATAATATTATAACTATATACGATATTATTCCGTTTTTATTATCAACTATTATCTTGGTTTATTTTTATAAATTTAATGCCAATATTAATAGGTTATATGGAATTATATTTGTTATCTTTTATTTAATATGGATATTTTATATTTTTCTAAATTAGTATTAGTAAATATTAATTCTTTAGTATATTTATAAAAACGGTTAAAAAATTTAATTTATTTTTTTATATGGAGTAAAAATTATGACAATTGTTGGTCACAGAATTAATGGAAAATTAGAAGTTGAAGAAAACTCGAGATTAGGAGATGTATATAATCCTGCTACTGGAGAAGTTGAGCGCCAGGTAGCACTCGCTTCCGTTAACCAAGTTAATAGTGCAGTAAAAGCTGCGAAAGATGCTTTAGAAGCTTGGAGTCAAACGCCACCAATTCAAAGAGCAAGAGTAATGTTTAAATATAAACAACTCATTGAAGAGAATATAGATGAATTAGCTGACCTTGTAGGTAGAGAACATGGAAAAACTTTAGTAGATGCAAAAGGTTCAGTTATAAGAGGACTAGAGGTAGTCGAATTTGCTTGTGGTATACCTCATCTTCTCAAGGGAGAATATACAGAACAAGTAGGAACTGGAGTAGATAGTTTTTCTATTAGGCAGCCAGTAGGAATTGCCGCCGGTATAACGCCATTTAATTTTCCTGCAATGGTTCCATTATGGATGTTTCCTATTGCAATTGCATGTGGGAATACATTTATTTTAAAACCTAGTGAACGAGATCCTTCGTGTCCTATGAAGTTGGCGGAATTATTAGAAGAAGCTGGTGCTCCAGCAGGTGTTTTAAATGTTGTAAATGGTGATAAAGAAGCTGTAGATGCAATATTAGACCATCCTGATATAGGTGCAGTTTCATTTGTTGGTTCTACGCCAGTTGCAAAACATGTTTATTCTAGAGGTTCTCTAGCTGGAAAACGGGTTCAGGCATTAGGAGGAGCTAAAAATCACATGGTAGTAATGCCAGATGCAGATTTAGATCAAACAGTAGATGCCTTAATGGGTGCAGCATATGGATCTGCAGGTGAGCGTTGTATGGCAATAAGTGTAGCTGTGGCTGTAGGAGATATAGGTGATAAATTAATCGAAAAAATGGCACCAAAAGTAAGTGGTTTAAAAATTGGACCTTGGGATGACCCAGAGGCTGAAATGGGCCCTATAGTTACAAGACAATCATTTGATAAAATTACTAATTTAATAAACGAAGGTGAGAAAGATGGAGCTGATATAATAGTTGATGGCAGAAATCTTACATTACAAGGTTATGAAAAAGGTAATTTTATGGGAGGAACTTTATTTGATAATGTTAAACCTGGTATGTCTATATACGATCAAGAAATCTTTGGTCCAGTTCTTTCAACAGTAAGGGCAAAGAATTATTCAGAGGCATTAGATTTAGTTAAGTCTAATCCTTATGGAAATGGAGTTTCTATTTTTACTAGAGATGGAGATACTGCTAGAGACTTTGCATCTAAAGCAAATATTGGAATGGTAGGTATTAATATTCCAATTCCTGTTCCAGTCGCATATCATAGTTTTGGTGGTTGGAAAGATTCTTTATTTGGTTCCAATAATGCACATGGAATGGATGGGGTAAGATTTTATACAAGAATTAAAACAGTTTCTGCTCGATGGCCTTCAGGAATTAAAGATGGAGCTCTCTTTACAATGCCTATTATGAAATAATAATAAAGGATGATTTTTTGAGTAATTCAAATGCTGTATCTGTTTTATATAAAAAATTAGTAGAAGCAGGTACAGTAACTGAAGACCATGGACAATTAAATGCTATTAACGCTTTAGATAATTTATACAATCAAATTACATCAAATATTTATTTTAAAAATTTATTCTCAAATAAAAAAGATATGGGAGTATATATCTTCGGTCGGGTAGGAAGAGGTAAATCCTATCTTATGGATATATTCTATAAATTAGTTCAAGATAAAAGGTGTATGAGATTACATCATCACGATTTTATGAAGAGTATTTATGCTTATATGAAAGAGAGTAGATTATCAAATCATAGAAATCCTTTAAACCATGCAATTGGTAAATTAACTAAGGGTATTAGCTTATTATGTGTTGATGAATTTGAAGTATTAGATGTGGCCGATGCAATGATATTAGAAAAAATATATGAAATACTGTTTAAAAAAAATATAAAAGTAGTTCTTACATCTAATACCTCTCCTTCAAATTTATATAAAAATGGTCTTCAGAGAGAGCGTTTTATTCCTTATATAAATTTAATAGAAAAATATTTATCAATACAAGAGGTTAAAGATGGAAAGGATTATAGAATAAAAATTAATGACCATATAGGAATTCATGAGTTTCAGGACTTTTATTATTTACCTGCAAATACAAAATTATATGAAAAATTATTCAATATTTTAAGAAATAATAACAAGGTAGAATCTATAGATATAGAATATAATAAGAGGAAGATGAAGATTGAAAAAATTGCTAATCGTGTATCAATTTTTTCTTTTGAAAAATTATGTGAAGAAAATTTATCGGCTATTGATTATTACCAAATAGTAAATGTGTGTGATTGGATCATTATTGTTAATATTCCAGAGTTAGCTAAAAAAGATAGAAATAAGGCTAAAAGGTTTCAAATTCTTTTAGATATTTTGTATGATAAGAAAATAGGATTAGCTTTATCATCAAATATTAAGCCTGAAGATATTTATATAGCAGGAGATGGTTATATGGAATTTAGAAGAACTGTTTCTAGAATATATGAAATGACTAATAAGGATTGGTTAAATAAATTAAAAAATAAAAATTTTAAAAAATTATTAAGTTCATGATAGTTATATCAAATTAAATTCTTAAATATATATGGAGGTCACGTGTCTAATCAAATTATTATTCCAAGTATTATGCAAATAGGTTCTGGTGCAATCAAAGAATTAGGAAATATAATGAATAATATGGGTTATAAAAATCCATTAATTATAACTGATTCTATGATGATAGAATTAGGATATATATCTAGATTAGAAGAAATTTTGAAAAGTAAAAATATTACTGCAGATATTTTTAAAGATACAATCCCTGAACCTACAGTTAAATCTATTCAAAATGGAGTTAATAAAGTTAAAGATGGAAATTATGACTCTTTAATTGCTCTGGGAGGTGGTAGTCCAATTGATAGCGCAAAGGCAATAAGTATTTTAGGAAAATTTGGTGGTAATATGAAGGAATATAAATTTCCCCGAATAGTAGATGAACTGGGAATTCCAGTTTTAGCAATTCCTACAACAGCTGGAACAGGGTCAGAAGTTACAAAGTTTACAATAATCTCTGATGAGACAACAGATGAAAAAATGTTATGTGTGGGGAAAGGGTTTATGCCTTGTGTTGCTATTGTTGATTATGAGCTAACTCTTAGTTTGCCGCAAAGATCCACTGCTGATACCGGGATAGATGCCCTAACTCATGCAATGGAAGCGTATGTTAGTAAAAAAGCAAATAAATTTAGTGATGCACAAGCTTTGCAAGCTATGAATTTAATAGCTCCTAATTTAAGAAAAGTTTTCCATGATGGAAGTAATAGAGAGGCCAGAGAAAAAATGATGTTAGGAGCAACATTAGCTGGAGTCGCTTTCTCAAATGCTTCAGTAGCTTTAGTGCATGGGATGAGTAGACCTATAGGGGCATTTTATCATGTTCCTCATGGGTTATCAAATGCAATGTTACTACCTTCTGTAACAGAATTTTCAATCCCTGCTGCAACTAAACGTTATGCAGATTGCGCACGAGCAATGGAGGTAGCTTTAAAAGAAGATAGTGATGAAGATGCTAATAAGAAGCTTTTAATTGAACTTGAGGATATTAATAAAGAACTAAATGTGCCTACCCCAAAAGAGTTTGGCATAAATGAAAAAGATTTTATGAATAATTTAGAAATTATGGCTGAGCAAGCTTTAGCTTCAGGTTCACCTGGAAATAATCCTAGAGTTCCTGATAATAAAGAAATAATAAATATCTATAAACTATTATGGACATGAATATAAATTATTTTTTGGAATGAAATATTAATACTTTAATAAAAGATATTTATAGGTATATATAAATATTATTAAATTAATAAAAAGGATTATAAAATGTCTAAATCTAAAATTGCACTTGTTGGTTCTGGAGCTATTGGAGGAACATTAGCTCATCTAGTTGGCTTAAAAGAATTGGGAGATGTAGTCCTTTTAGATATAGCTAAGGGGATTCCGGAAGGTAAAAGCTTAGATATTGCTCAATCTTCTCCTGTTGAGGGTTTTGATGTAAGCATGCGAGGAGGAAGTAATTATAGCCTATTAAGAAATTCAGACGTAGTTATTGTAACTGCAGGTATTCCTAGAAAACCAGGAATGAGTAGAGACGATTTATTAGGTATTAATTTAGGTGTTATGAAAACAGTAGGAGAAGGAATAAAAAAATATTGTCCTAATGCTTTTGTAATATGTATTACCAATCCACTTGATGCCATGGTATGGGCTTTGAGAGCATTTAGTGGTTTACCGGCAAACAAAGTTGTTGGTATGGCTGGTGTATTAGACAGCTCAAGATTTAGGTATTTTTTATCAGAAGAACTTCAAGTTTCTATATCAGATGTTACTGCATTTGTTATGGGAGGCCATGGCGATACGATGGTTCCATTAATTAGGTATTCTTCCGTTGCAGGTATACCTTTATCTGAATTAATTAAAATGGGCTGGATTAGCAAAAGTAAACTAAATGAAATTGTCCAAAGAACGAGGGATGGAGGAGCGGAAATTGTTTCTTTACTTAAAACAGGTTCAGCATTTTATGCTCCAGCAACATCAGCAATTCAGATGGCAGAAAGTTATTTAAAAGATAAGAAAAAAGTATTACCATGTGCTGCTATGTTGAATGGTGAATATGGTATTAAAGGAATGTATGTAGGAGTCCCTGTAATAATTGGAAAAAAAGGTATTGAAAAGGTAGTAGAAGTTAGCTTAGATAGTTCCGAAAAAGCTATGTTTAAAAAATCTTTAAAAGCTGTTAATGAGCTGGTTTCAGCGTGCAAAGATATAGATAAGTCTTTAACTGCTCACTTTAGAAAGATTAAATTATAATTTCTTAATTTATTTTTCTTTAATATTTATAGTTTAAACTTTTTGTTTATCATGATAGATAAAGTTTATTATTATTTATAATAAAATTATTGGTAATAACTGATGAATATTCACGAATTTCAAGCAAAAAAAATATTGGCTGAATATGGTGTAAGTATTCCTAAGGGAAAAGAAGCTTATAGTGTAGATGAGGCTGTTTCCGTAGCAAAAGATATAGGTGGAAAAAAGTGGGTAGTAAAGGCTCAAATTCATGCTGGTGGAAGAGGAAAAGCAGGTGGAGTTAAAATAGCTGATAGTATAGAAGAAGTTGAAGAAATAAGTAAATCACTCTTAGGCATGCAGTTAGTTACCCATCAAACTGGACCTGAAGGTAAAAAAGTTAATAAAATCTTTATCGAACAAGGCATAAATATTATTAGTGAACTTTATCTTGGGGTTGTTCTAGATAGAAGTAATGAAAAATATGTAATGATGGCCTCTACTGAAGGTGGTACAGAAATAGAGGTTGTTGCAAAAAAAACACCAGAAAAAATATTTAAGGCTGAAATAGATTCTTTATTAGGAATGCAACCATATCAAGCCAGACAGCTAGTTTTTAAATTAGGTTTAGAAAAGTCTATATCAAACAAAGCTATAAAATTTATATTAGCTCTATCTAAAGCTGTTGAACAAACAGATGCAAGTCTAGTTGAAATTAACCCTTTAGTAGTAACTGAAGATGACGTTCTTGCTCTAGATGCTAAAATGAACTTTGATGATAATGCATTATATAGACAACAAGATATAGAAAAATTGAGGGATGAAGACGAAGAAGATCCTAGAGAGCTTGAAGCGACAAAACATGATTTAAATTATATTACTCTTGAAGGTAATATTGGCTGTATGGTAAATGGGGCAGGATTAGCTATGGCTACAATGGATATTATTAAATTAGAAGGAGGCAATCCTGCTAATTTTTTAGATGTTGGAGGAGGAGCAAGTAAAGAAAGAGTAGAGCAAGCATTTAAAATTATATTTTCTGATAAAAAAGTTAAAGCAGTACTTGTCAATATATTTGGAGGAATAATGCGTTGTGATATTATTGCTGAAGGAGTTGTAGCTGCTGCAAAAAATATTGATATTAGAGTTCCACTAATAGTCCGTTTGGCTGGAACAAATGTAGAAAAAGGTAAAGAAATTTTAAATAGTTCAGGTTTAGATATAATTAGTGCAGATAATTTAGGTGATGCTGCAAAAAAAGTAGTTCAATCTATTAAGGAATTATAATGTCTATAATTGTAAATTCAGAAACTAAAGTCATCTGCCAAGGCTTTACTGGTGCGCAGGGAACATTTCATTCTGAACAGGCCATAGCTTATGGAACAAAAATGGTAGGAGGAGTTTCACCTGGAAAAGGAGGGAGTCATCATTTAGATTTACCTGTATATAATTCGGTTGATGAAGCAGTCTATAATACAGACGCTAATGCAAGTGTAATTTATGTGCCTCCACCTTTTGCAGCAGATGCTATATTAGAAGCTATTGATGCAAAGATAGAGTTAATTGTGTGCATAACTGAAGGTATTCCTATATTGGATATGGTTAAAGTAAAGAACGTTTTAAATAATTCTAAAAGTAGGTTAATCGGACCAAATTGCCCAGGAATAATTACTCCTAATCAATGTAAAATAGGTATCATGCCAGGACATATTTGTATGGATGGTAATATTGGAATAGTTTCAAGGTCAGGAACTTTAACTTATGAGGCAGTTGATCAAACTACAGCCTGTAAATTGGGCCAAACTACATGTGTAGGTATAGGAGGTGATCCCATTCCTGGTACAAATTTTATTGATACTTTAGAGCTTTTTCTTGCAGATGAGGCTACTCAAGGAATTATTATGATAGGTGAAATTGGAGGCTCTGCAGAAGAGGAAGCTGCAGA
>Ga0114933_10003447_pt1 | contig 15403 bp, 26 predicted proteins | sample 4SBtaG_FD_89691 | JGI IMG/M metagenome (GOLD analysis project Ga0114933, IMG submission 89691) | Deep subsurface microbial communities from Kolumbo volcano to uncover new lineages of life (NeLLi) - 4SBTROV12_W25 metaG | ecosystem: Environmental > Aquatic > Marine > Volcanic | place: Kolumbo... | reverse complement strand
CATGTTAACCATGTGATGAGTCTGGCTGAGTTGAAAATGTATGTATTGGAGGATTTATTTTCCACCATCAAGAACTGTCCCGATACGATGGAACATTTACTTGATCGCACAGGTATATCGCCTGAAGATCAAGCGTGTATTCGGAAACACTATGAGTTAGAGGAGGTGAGCGATGAGCCAAGCTGATTGGGAACACATAGAGTCCTACAAACAAGCCGTTATAGATGGGTTAGCTATTGCTGATATTTGGTCAGTAGTTGACGTGCAGTCGGCACTTGAGCAGCAACAAGACATGGATAAACCCCCTAAGCATTTACTAGGGAAGGAACTTACTGACGATGACGTTCGGGAAATCCTATATAGGGTGCAGGCTAGGTTTGATGCCGAGCAGGGTATCAACTGGTATGTACTTGACTACCATCTTAGTGAACATTTTGAAAGAGGTGAAAGATGAAGTATAAATTGATACGCCATACCTATGGCGACTGGTACATTATGTGTACTAAATGTTATCGTGATGTGTGGTGGAAGTTCTGGAAGCCGATACCTAGGTATCATGTGCTTAGTAATACATTCTGCGACTGTAAAAAAAGGGGGGGAAATGAAAGAGCTAATAAAAGTACTAAACAGAATCGCCGATCAGCTAACTAGAATAGCTGACGTCTGTGATGGACGTACAATTACACTGTATGAAGCGATTACTGCCCACACTAGATGCAAAAACAGGGAGCGCGAAGATGGGAAAAAGAACAAACGAGCTGGCGCATCGCGCAAAGTCTAAGTCTAAGTCTAAAGCTACGCATTTTAGCAAGAGAAAGAAACGGGCGAGAATACGTGGAGAATACCGAGCAAAGATGAGGGACACTGAGCGTAAAGCGCAGGATGCACGGATACTAGAAATGGTTAAAGAAATTGAACAAGCTCAATACTGAGCATAACTTTGGAGATAAAAATGACAAATGTCACGAGCGTAACATTGGCGGAAGCCACAACTTTAATTCGCACCTGTGGTGCTAACAATACATTCATCTTTCAAGGTGAACCCGGAATTGGCAAGTCTGCGATGCTAACAGGACTAGGACATAATCACCCGAGTGATTATGTCTACATAGATTGTGCGCTGTTAGACCTAGGTGATCTACAGATGCCTGTCCCTGCGACGGATAGAAAATCTGTTGGGTTTGTACCTAACGATATGTTCCACGTCGATAGTAAAACACCCATAACCATCATGCTGGACGAGATAGGTAAAGCCTCACGCCCAGTTCAGAATGCCTTACTCACACTGCTACACGAGCATAGGGTTGGTAGCCACAAGTTACCAGAGGGCAGCACTGTGTTCGGTACAACTAATATGTCATCAGATGGTGTCGGTGATAGTATGCAGGCGCATGCGAAGAACCGAGTGACATATATGAAAATCAACAAGCCTACCCACGAAGAGTGGATTCCGTGGGCGGCAGGGAACGGTGTGGAGCCTGAAATTCTAGCGTGGGTGAATGAGTATCCACACTGTCTAGAGTCATACAGCGACACAGAGGGAGATGACAATCCCTATATCTTCAACCCCAAGAAACAACAAGAGGCGTTCGTCAGTCCTCGCTCGTTGTTCAACGCAAGTAATCTCGTCAAGAATAGAGATAAGTTCTCATCATCCGTATTAATAAGTGCGCTGTCTGGCACTATCGGAGAGTCTGCGGCTAAAGACATGCAGGCGTTTATCACGGTAGCTGACTCGCTGCCCTCATGGTCTCAGGTTGTAAATAACCCATCGACCGCTCCAGTTAGTAATAACCCGATAGCTAATGCGATATTAGCGATGGGAGCCGTGATGAAAGTTAAGCGTGAGACGGCTCCGAAATGGATGGAGTACAACGAGCGGTTGCCGAAGGAAGTTCAATTCCTATTTGCGAGCCACGTCGCACGGAGTAAAAACGCCGCAGCTATGATGACTTGTCTGGCGTTCACGAACTGGTGTCTAGCTAATAAGTGGGCGGTGTAACATGGCTGTTAAAAAGGAGGCACCCCATGTGCCGACAAACTATGTCGTGATAGACATGAGTCTCTATGGTCAGAAAGTGGTGGTGACTATTGACGAGGGGGCGGCGCTGTTGAAGGCACTAGAGCATGCTGAGACCTACGAGAGTGAGGGGTATGGCGATGACTCCAAGCATTTTATTGGGAATACACTCCGAGATCCAATCGCGTTACAACTGCATATGCTCACAGAGAGCGCATATTTAATAGGTAAACTAGCGGGTCCGAAACCCAAGGAGGAGTGATGATTATTAAAGACTATGACTTCGATGAGTGTTCATCAATATTAGATAGATTAGAAGAGATGTGCCACATGCTAAACCTACAAGGTATGGCGCTAGGGGTGCAGTCTTTAGCAGGGTGCTTATATAATCTCTATGAGGAAAACGAGGCGTTATCTGATAGAGTGGTGGAGTTAGAGCAGAGTATAGCCTCTCACGAGTTGGAGATAATATGTCAAACACACATCCCGGACTAATTAGGTTCTATACGGTGGAGACGGAAACGGATATATGCCGTTTCTTCGCCACCCCGAGCGATTCTTGGAGGTATAAAAAACTAAACGACGAGACACTCGTCCTAGGGTGGGTGGACGTCAAACTTAGTAAGGAGGATGAGGATAGATTTAAAGGTTTGATTACAGACCTACACCCAACTCGTACGACCCCCGAATTGATTAGATACTCAATGCGGAGAGTTATAGTAGAACTAATGAACTTGCATATGGAGGATATGTAATGACTAAGCTAGATGATTATAATATAGAGCGTCTGTACATAGACGCTCGGGCTCTTAAAGAGCTTAAGAAAGCGGCGATTGACGCCGAATTAAATGGAGAGCGTTCAGTGTACTTTAATGGACATTGGATGGTACTAGAGTCAGTAAGAGATCTTATAGAGGAGTATAGATATGAGGACTAAATACGAGAGTTTAACGCCCACGCAGAAGATAACGAGGGCACATGTGCAGTTAGGGAAACATCCTGAGTTTTGCCTGTTAACGGGCATCATGATGATGGGTGAGTCTTTAGTTAAAGATAACATTAGAACGGCGTATACAAACGGAAGGGACAAATACTACTCCAGCCGTTTGATTGAAGAATTAGCGGAGGTGGAGATTAATTTCGTGGTGGCGCACGAGAACTTCCATGTCATGCTCAAGCAGATGACAACGTGGGTTACACTATGGAGAATAGATAGAGATCTAGCTAATCAGGCGGCGGACTATTGCATTAACTCCATGATTAAGGAGATGGACCCAGATGAGTTAGTTGTTAGGCTACCTAAGTGGGTACTGTATGACGATATGTTTAAAGGGTGGGATACAAAGAGGATATTCGACTACTTACACAACCCTAACAACCCACCGCCGGGACGTCCGTGTAAAGATGGTGACGTACCTGATTGTATTAAAGATGGTATGGGGCAAGGGGAGTCTTTCGATGAGCATGGTTGGGAGGAAGCTAAAGATAGGAGCGTTGGAGAAGCCAAGCAGTTAGCTGAAGATATAGATAATGCCGTTAGGCAAGGTAGTATACTGGCAGGTAAAGCTGGGAGTAGCAATTCTAAACGCCTCATTGGAGAACTTACCGCACCTACTGTAGATTGGAGGGAGCAGCTACGAGAGTTTGTCACTAATGTATGCGCAGGGAGAGATGCGTCTACATGGCGTCGTCCGAATCGTCGGTGGCTAGCGCAGGACATATACATGCCATCTCCCATAAGTGAAACAATAGGGGAATTACTCATAGGCATTGATACGTCAGGGAGTATAGGTGATGAGGAGATAAATGAGTTTTTGTCCGAACTTAAAGGGATAGTAACATCGGTCACGCCAGACAAAGTTAGGCTTGTCTACTGGGACACGCGTATACAACAGGAGGAAGTATACGAGCCTATTGACTACGACCTCATAACTAAGAACACAACCCCTAGAGGGGGCGGCGGTACGCGCGCTAAATGTGTGAAAGAGTACGCGGACAATCTCACCCCAGTGATAATGTCAGCGGTGATTATGTTAACTGATGGCTATTTATATGGTGGGTTCCCTGACTTCGGGGTGCCTACAATATGGGGCATAACTTCAGATGTAGTTTCCACAAGCGGAGTAACAGTGAGGGTAGCACTATGATTAAGTTTGAAGATGTCCTATCAGAGTATAAAAACCAACGAACCGTATGGATAAATAATATAAGTCACTTTCATAAGGAGTATGTATCGGGCTTCCGAACGCAGTCGACTTTTTCTTATAGTTATATAGCTCCTAAGTTCGACGTAGTGCGCCGTGAACCATTCATGGAGGTTGAACTTGATCGGAGTTGTTTAGCTGTGTATGAGGGGGGTATGGTGAGACTCCATTTTGGAGATTATCTCCCATACAAAAAAGGTCAAGATGATATAAAGAAGTTAAATGACTTTGGGCTAAACATTCATAGTACTAGGTACATTGACTCTTCTGATTTTTCTCTACCAGACCCCTTAGTACAGCAGGGAGAAATATTCAAAGGGACTAAACCGGTATTTAGAAAATCCCACATCTGTAATGGAGATATATTCGTCATAAATAAAGGCAAGGCATATCTTCGGAATAACACCTATAGAGGTAACACCTATAGAGGTGAGGCTATACAGTGGGAGAACGGAGAAGTAGGAGGAGTGGGAGAATGGATTGTAAGCCCTCCGGACAAAGCTAAGCGCAAGATAGCGAGGAGAGTGATCAAAAAACTTAGCGATGATATGGCCTCTGTGTTTGGGTTTGTATACGAAGAGCGCAGAAAGTATCTAAAGGATCTTAACATGACAGCGCAATATTCATCTGCCTTTCACCCCGTATTTACAATGTGGCAGGGTGCCGCTTGTAAACGCGAGGTGGCTGAGTTACTAGTCTCTGACCCAGACCCTAAACATATGTTTGAGCGGGCGTTATTCATACTATCTGCGGATAATGAAACTATAGACGGGGCGGAGAAGTTTGATAAGCTCGCCTTTGCTACGCTCCAAGTTCTACATCTTCAGGAGCGAAGACGAGTACCCTCAAATATAATGAGGCATTTTACACACATCAACGAGATCAACACACACCCATATTTAATAGTAAACAAGGAGGAGAAATGATGCACGATAACTTACAACCAATCAAGAACTACGCCGACGCTGCATATTATTTTGGTATCACAGCGCCTGTAAGAGGGTTAGATAAATATATAAATGGAGTTCCTATCCATATGGATCGCAGGGAGGGAAGAATAAAAGTGCTATGTCGTAACGCCGATGGTAGTTACTCTGCTAAGTTAGTTTACGACAACGACCATGAAGGCGCCCCTCCAGTAGTAACATGGTGGCAAGATGGACGGTTTACGTTGCACGGGCAGAACGTACATCAAACCATAGTAGGATTCATGGAGGCGTTCGCATATCAACAGCCTTACATAAATTACTTGAGCTTTACTAACTCAGTAAGAAATCCTGATACGTTATCCATAACCTTACTACCTAAAAAGACTCCACATGAGTGGGTAAGAAACTACGTTAGACCCATATCTGGCGATAGCGAAATAAACCACCGAGGGGGAGAGCCCACATTAAAATATGTAGCTGCACTTGGTTGCGACGAGAACTATGAACAGGTCATAGATGGAGGTATGACGGGCGATCGACATAACTGTCCTAGGTTATATACGAAAGGGGATATTACATTTGAGCCTGTTAACGGTGTATGTAAAGTTTGGGTCGACGACGTAACACTAAAGCATGTAGAGTTAGTGGATAAATCTAAAGCATATAAGCTAAGGGAGGTGTACAGAAAGTTCGTAGACTATATAGAATTCTTTACAGCTGTCCCGTTAAGCTATGAGGCTGTACATGAAAAAGCTAATTATTATGGTAGGAAGTGTGTCAAGGACTATATATTTGAAGATATAGTCCTTGACCCAGATGATATAGAGTCGTGGACAGCGGCGATACACCTATACCACGAAACACAGCCGTACAGTAAACATTGTGCATTCCACCCTAAGAGCCTAAAGAAAGAGTTTTTCAGTTTTATATATGAGCACGGTGATATATACTCTAGGACATTTCGTCCCATCGGGCATGAATATAGTACAGCCTGTCTTAGCGACGTATCGTGCAGTGCTTATTATAATATGCATAATAGGCTACCATCATGAAAGCGTTGGAAGTTATTAAAATGATAGATGAGGGCTACGACCCTACTGAGAACCTACTCGTCTTTGTTATAAACCTAGATGAATATATAGGAGCGGAATGTAACCAGTACAATCTGGTAGATCACATGGGGGTATCAACAAAAACTCCCCCAACGCAGGAGCAATGGGATAAGTTCTTACCCGTAGTTGACTCCAAAATTGATATCGCTGAAGAGGCGTCATATATTATAGAGAACGAATTAGAATTACTTAACCACAAGGAAAACAATAAATGAAAACAGAAACTAAAGAAATTAGATTCCACGTACCGGTAGCTTTGCATACAGCTTTTAAAGATATAGCCACGGCTAGGGGTCTTACTATCGCCGCCTCATTACGGGCTCATGTAATGCAGGTTACGTCTATGAAGCATTCGCTCCCTACTACTGAGGACGCAGTGACGAGCGCCGAAGACTTATCAGAGTTCTTATTCACCGCATCTCAAGGGCGTGGTAAAGCTAGAGCAAAATATTGGTGTCGCGCATGTGATACGCACGTTGCCACAGCTGCAACAGATGATGAGGTCTGTGTTAAATGCGGCGGGTATGTAGTTAAATAAGGAGGGTGTTATGAGTGAAGAACAGTTAGTAAGAATATATTATTGTGGAGAGTATGGTGCGTTCACAAGCGACGCTGACTTCGACGACTTAAATGACGACTTCATGCCCATTATAGAGGTCGAAGCTCCTGATGATTTTGAGCAATTAGCGGAAACCGCAGGGGATAATGAGTTACTCACGACCCGAATGTTTATAGAGTCTGAAGTATATATAGACTTAGATATGCACGGCGGAGTAGGTTTTGTGAGCGCATACGACCTACTTAGGTTTTTGCGAGGAGAGGTATAAGACAGGTTGACATGTGTTAACCAGTAATGTAATGTTATAAATAACTTTGGAGAGTTTTATGAACAACAATATATCAATAGCCTCGTCGGCTATGCTAGTAGAGGTGTCTATATCATCGTGGACGGCTAGAAAATTAGACAGGAGCGTATCGGATGAAGTTAATAAATCCAAGAATGCCGATAAAGATGTGGCTAGGGTTAATAAGAGTTTGCTAGCTGGAGCCGTTCAGCTCAAGCATGTTAATAGTTTAGCCAGTGAGGTACGGCATTATGTTAACAAGTCTACTATGCCGTGGTCGGATACTGGCCCTAGACTATTACCCACTACAGCCTTCGCAGATTTCAAGATCCAAATGGATACATATGAAGCGGAGTTCACTAGGCTAGTTACTAACTTTCTTACTATATATCCTACGTTAGTATCAGCCCAAGCGTTTAAGTTAGGGGCGATGTTTAACAGAGATGAGTTTCCCTCAGTCGAGAAGCTAGAACGGAAGTTTAACTTTAGACTAACTTTCAGCCCCGTGCCTGAAGTAGGAGATTTTAGAGTAGATATAGGAACCGAAGCTACTGCAGCTCTTGTAGAAGAGTACGAGTTATCATATACAAGGCGCCTTGATCTAGCTATGGACGATATCCGCACTCGTCTACATGATGCGCTAAATCACGTTTCTGATAGGCTAGGGTACGAAGGGGGCAAGAAAAAACACTTTCAGAATACTTTAGTTGATAATCTAAATGCGGTATTAGTTGCGGCTGACCTGATGAATCTAGTTGACGACCCAAAACTAAAAGCGGCTCGAGATAAGGCGGCGGCTATTATAGCTACTGTTTCACCAGAGGAACTTAGGAAGAACGACGCTATTAGAGACGATGTTAAGTCTAATATAGACGACATTCTATCTAAGTTCGTGGTGTAATATGAGTGAAGGTAAGAGTTATATTGCGCCGTTAAAAGTCCTACGAATGAAAGATTGGACATGGATATTAGACATAGAATCTGATATAACTGTTAGAACTGACTTTCCTAAGTACAGATCAAAGTATGACACGATAGAGGACATGCCAGACGCCGTGAGAGATAAGCTAGCTATGTTATTGTATATGCCTGTGGTTACGGAGGTTGGAGCCCCTAGGTGTATTATGGGGGTAGGCAGTCGCCCAGATAAGGATGTTTTCTGGGTATATTTAACTACAGAGGAGACAGCAACACTGCACAAGTTGTAACCTCATTTTATTGGGACATTATCACTCAGGTGATTTTGTCCCTTTTTTTTAACTAGGAGAAATTAATATGGCTATAGAAAAATCAACATTCGGAGACACTAGAACTGACGGTAGTAGAGTCGTGCTACCCGAAACAGAAACTATCATTAAAAACGTTGTGACTGACGAGGAGTATTCAGACATAGCGGCGGCGCGAGCAGACGTCGCGGATAGTAATACAAATACTACACAGGACGATATCTCCCAGAGCGTAACTTTACGAGTGCTGAAAGGAGTAGGAGCCGAAGGCGGCACAAGCTAATGGCGGATACGCCGGAGAAAAAAGTTAAGAAGAAGATAGTAGCTATACTTAAGAAACATAATGCCTACTATTTCTACCCTGTTACTGGGGGCTATGGTGCATCGGGGGTTCCTGATGTTGTAGCCTGTATTAGCGGGGTTTTTTTTGGCATTGAAGCTAAGGCCGATTTGAAGAAAAATAAGCCAACAGCCTTACAGCAGAAGAACTTAACTGACATTGAAGCCGCCGGTGGGGTAGCTCTAGTAATAGACGCTAATAACTTAGATGTATTGGAGGACAAAATCACTCAGGTGATTTTGTCTGACCGTAATCAGAAGGAGAAACGTGATGGCTTGGCTAGACGAAGACGATATGTATGGTGATAAAGAGTTAGAAGAAGGACAGTATAAATGCCCATCGTGTGGGGACTCTATGAAGGAGGACGTTGAGTTGTGCGCCACATGCGAATTTATGTATGATAAAGAATGTAATAAAGACTAATACTAGGAGAGAGCGCATGATCCCCATATTTTTAGACTTTGAGACCTATTGGTCTCAGACCCATTCACTAACTAAGATGCACCCGATTACCTATGTAACCCACCCAGATACAGAAATTCAATCTGTAGCTATTAAAGTAGGTGAGCATGGTAAGACTAAAGTTCTATTCGGGTACGACAATATACAAGAGTTTGTGTGGGCTATAGATTGGTCGGATAAGCTTGTTGTAGGGCATAACTTATCTGGGTTTGACTCAATGATATGTGCATGGAAGCTAGGTATCCGCCCTAAAGCGTGGGGTTGTACCGCAGCGATGGCACGGCCCATGTTCGCCAAGATAGGAGGTGTGTCTCTCAAGTCCGTCGCAAGCAAACTGAAGGTAGGAAATAAACTTAACTTAGAGGCGACTAACACAAAAGGTAAGTACCTAGCTGATTTTAGTAAGGCTGAAATAGAGGCTATGCGAGAATATAATAAGGTAGATACTGAGCTTTGTGCGGCTATATTTTATAAGTTAGCTCCTATGACAACGCCTAAGGAATTAAAGCTGATCGACATGACAATTCGTATGCTGACCGATCCCAAGTTCATAGTTAATGAGCCTTTATTGCAGGAAGCGCTAGTCACAGAGGCCGCCAATAAACGACAGAGTATATTAGAAGTAGCTACTATAGTATTGCCCGAGGAACATCTGAAGGGGCTGGATGATGACTCAAAAGTTATTGAGACAAAGGCGGTGCTGGCAAGCGCACCTAAGTTCGTAAGCTTTCTTACTAGGGTTGGGGCGGAGATACCTATGAAACCCAGTCCGTCTAACCCCGACAAACAAATCCCAGCTTTAGCCAAGACAGATCAGGGGTTCATAGATTTAACAGAAAGCAGTAACCCTTTAGTCAGCGCGGCGGCGCAAGTTAGACTAGACGTCAAAAGTACTATCCTAGAGACCCGCATTAAAACGTTTCTGGAAGTGCAATCTAATGCAGGTGGGCGTATGCCTATAGCTCTGACTTACTACGGCGCGGATACCACGGGAAGATGGAGCGGATCATTTAAGATGAACCAGCAGAACTTACCCAGAGTAAACCCGAAAGACCCTAAACTATCGGATGTTCTACGTAAGTGCCTACAAGCCCCAAAAGGATATAAAGTAGTAGTAGCTGATTTATCTGGTATTGAACTGCGAGTAAACCATTTCCTATGGAAAGTAAAATCTAGTATGGATCTGTTTATAGCTGACCCTGATGGAGCTGACTTGTACATAGACTTCGCGGAGCAGTTGTACAATATAAAAGAAGTTAGTAAGCACCAACGGCAAGTAGGAAAAGTAGCCCATCTTGGTTTAGGTTTCGGAGCCGGCGCTAAGACTTTTCAAACAGTAGCCAAACTCATGGGCGGTGTAGAGCTAACTGAAGACGAGTCTAAAAATGTAGTCGACAAATGGAGAGATAAGTACTGGGATATAACTGAAGGGTGGAAAACCTGCCACTCAGGGTTGAAGTGCATATTCAACGACAAGGGTCATATATGCTTAGATCCGTGGGGTTTATGTTATACCACCGCCGAAGGGATACAAACCCCCGTAGGTATGATTCGATACCCGCACTTGAGGAAGGAGCGCGAGCCTGTACTCAACGACGACGGAACACCAATATTAAATGAAGATGGAACGCCAGTTCTAGGGAAGGAAGAATGGTGGTACGGAGAAGGGCGTAACAAGACAAGAATATACGCAGGGAAGATAACTGAGAACATAGTTCAGCACTTAGCTCGAGGTGTAATAGCAGATATGGCGCTTTCATTCAGTGCTACTCCGCTGGGGAAAAAGTATAACTTAGTACATACAGTGCACGATGAGCTTATCTATATAGTTAAAGATGAGGACGCTAAGAACGTCCTTGACGAAGTGCAAAAGATAATGAAGAATGGGGTTACGTGGTGGCCTGAACTAATTACTTCTAGTGAGGGTGATATTGCGCAAAACTATGGAGATGCTAAATGACGTATGCGGAGTTAGAAACAGAGCTGAATATAACCCCAGCTATGATTGAGAAGTTTCATTGCATGAAAACAGTATCAGTGCCGTCCGCCGGTTTAATAATAGCCCCATCTGATATAGACGGTATGGGTGTAGTAACCCAAACACCTAGATACATAGAAGAATATATAGCCGTAGCGGTTTTAAACGGTGATCGCACAGCTTATGGACGTTACCTAAATCATAGTGATGATCCTAACGCCTACGTGGGTGTAGGCCCCGGGTATGAGATGTATATTATAATGTCCCGAGCAGTTCCTAAAGATACTGAAGTTACCATCGACTATCGTCTTATTTTAGGAGGGGGTCTTAATGACAACGTGGAGCTTTAGCGCTATAAAGGAATATGAAACTTGCCCTCGCAAGTACCACGCGTCCCGCGTAGAGAAACTATACCCCTTCCAACAATCCGCAGCGGCTAAGTATGGCAACGAAGTACATGAAGCTGCCGAAGTATATATTAGAGATGGCACCCCGCTCCCTGCGAATATGGTGCACTTTCAACCCCAGCTAGATAGCCTTAACAATATAGAAGGGGTTAAGCTGTGTGAACATAAGATGGCAGTTACGCCAGACTTAGAACCGTGTGATTTCGATTCTGATAGCCGTTGGGTTAGAGGAATCGCCGACCTTGTTATTATTAATAAGAGCAAAGCATTTGTAGTAGATTATAAAACAGGTTCAGCTAAATACCCCGATAGAGGTCAGCTTGAACTTATGGCTTTAATGGTGTTTAAGCACTTTCCCGAAGTTAAACGGGTGAAGGCGGCGCTAGTATTTATGGTGCATAATAAAGTAATAAAAGCCGAGTACACCAGCGTCGGCGATGACCTAATGTGGGATAGTTGGAAGTCCAGAGTAGCTTTATTAGACGGTTCATTTGATAACGATCAATGGCCCCCTAAGCCTAACGGGCTATGTAGAAACTGGTGCCCAGTTGAACACTGTGAGTATCACGGAGATTGATATGCCTTACAAGAACAAGAAAGATAGAGACTATAAACAGGAGCGCCAGTACGACGGGCGTCCTGATGTAAAGAGACGCCGCGCCGCTCGTAACAGAGCTAGATATAAACTTATGAAGGAAGGCAAAGTACGTAAAGGCGACGGCAATGATGTAGACCATAAAAAGCCGCTCACTAAAGGGGGATCTAACAAAAGAAGTAATTTACGAGCGGTCCCTGCTGGTAAGAATCGCTCATTCAAACGCACTTCAACTGGCGCTGTCGCGTCTAAACGAGGCCAAACTCGCCCAACCACGTCCAAACGAAGAAAGCCTAAAAAGTCTAAAAAGTAGTTGACACGCGTTATAGCCGGTGTATACTGGCTATAACATTTTTACTAGGAGCGCATTCATGGACATAGTCGACGGTGGAAATCTCCACCTCAGGGTAAAAGATCGCCAAAAGATTCTCACTGCTATACCGCTAAGCCGCCCAATGGGCGAGCATTCAGTGCTTGTTAAATGGACACTAGAAAATGCGAGACGCCTAAATAACCTAAAAATCCGCGATACCCCCTCCCCCATACGCCAAGACTATAAATGGCCCGGAACGTTTACCCCCTACGCGCACCAGAAGGATACCGCTGAGTTTCTTACTCTAAACAATAGATCATTCTGTTTTTCAGAGCAGGGGACAGGTAAAACTGCATCAGCTATATGGGCGGCGGACTATCTAATGTCTATAGGAGACATAAAACGGGCGCTAATAGTTTGCCCTGTGTCAGTTATGTATTCGGCATGGTTAAACGACTTATTCAATCTGGTTATGCACCGATCTGCGGCAGTAGCTCACGGATCTAAAAAGAAAAGAGAAGCCGTGTTAGAGGGCGACCATGAGTTCGTGATAATAAACTATGACGGTATCCCTATTACTGAGTCATTACTTGTAAATAAGTTCGACCTAATCATAGCTGATGAGTGCAACTTCGTAAAAACTACATCTACTAGACGTTGGAAAGCATTTAATAGAATTCTAAATCCCGCGACTAAGCTGTGGATGATGACAGGCACCCCAGCCGCTCAATCTCCTGTTGATGCCTTTGGATTAGCTAAGTTAGTAAACCCTAATAGAGTACCTAGATACTTCGGGGCGTGGCGGGATAAAGTAATGATTAAGATGAGCCAATTCGTGTGGTCTCCCCACCCTAACGCCACTACTTTAGTAGGGGAGGCGCTTCAACCAGCAATACGATTTACTAAAGAGGCGTGTTTAGATCTTCCAGAACTAACGTATCAGACGCGAGAAGTAGAACTCACCCCTCAACAGATCAAATACTATAAAGAAGTTAAGTCACAACAGCTCACAATGGCCGCCGGAGAACTTATAACAGCGGTACACGCGGCGGCGGGGCTTACAAAGTTACTGCAGATATCATGTGGGGCTGTGTATTCTGATTCCGGCAAAGTAGTGGAGTTTGATGCTAGTAGTAGGCTAGCTGAGATGGTAAGCGCTATACGCGAGGCAAGCCACAAGACAATAGTATTCGTGCCATTTAGGCATGCTATTGAGATAGTTAGCGCCAAATTGAAAGCGGAAGGTATTTCATCTGAGGTTATAAACGGAGCTGTATCGGCAGGGGAACGAGCCACTATATTTAATAGGTTTCAAAAGGAAACTGACCCTCATGTATTAGTAATACAGCCTCAGAGCGCGGCGCACGGAGTAACTCTAACTGCCGCCAATACTATTATTTGGTTTGGGCCAATTGCATCAGTTGAGACGTGGTTGCAAGCCAATGAACGTATTAATAGGCCGTCTCAACTTAATAAAATGACGGTGATTAAACTAACGGGGTCTCCCGTAGAAAAGAAAGTATATAGAGCGCTAGAAGCTAAAGAGTTAGCTCACAAACAACTAACGTCTTTATATGAAGACGAACTAAACGATAATTAGGAGGAGGAGGATTATGGACGCAGGTAGACTTGTAACTACATATATTAAAATTAGAGACGTGAGAAACGAACTAAAGCATAAGTTCGCTGAAAAAGACGCCGAACTTAAAAGCCAACTATCTACTATAGAATCTGCACTTATGGAATCTATGGAGGGGTTAAACGTAACCAGCCTTAAGACTGATAACGGAACTGTATTTCGTACCACCAAAACTAGATATTGGGCACCTGATTGGGACGCGTTTAAGGCATTCGCACTGGAGAACGATGCTGTTGACTTGTTTGAAAGAAGAATTCATCAGTCGAATATGAAAGAGTTTTTAGCTGATAACGCTGAATTAGTACCCCCAATCGCGGCTGACAGCCGTTATTCCGTAACCGTTAGACGAGGAAAATAAAATGCAAGAGCAACCGGAGTATCTCAACTCGGAAGACGCAGCTAAAGTACTTAGCGTGTCTTTAAGTAAACTATATATGATGAGGCAGCACGACCAACTGCCCTTTATTAAAAATGGTCGGAAAGTTATGTACAGAAGATCGTCATTACTAGAATTTCTTAATAACCTTGAACAACAGGGTGTCACAGGAGCCAAGACATGAGCGAAGAAAAAGAAGTATCTTTATTTGAAAAGGGTGTGCAGTTACCAGCGCACATGCGAACTGGAGAGCGCGACGAGTTAACTAGATCTTTACTTGGTGCCGGTAGTGGGGGCGGTGGAAAACGTATTAGTATTCGTGGGTCTGTATGGCGCATGATGGTCGACGGAGAGCAGATAGCTGTCAACGAGGATAAAGCGATGAGCCTTGTTATAGTCAGAGTATCTCAGCACACCCATAGAACATATTATGCGGGCGAGTACAACGCTGATTTATTTACACCTCCAGCTTGTTGGTCCGAAGATGGTAGAGTACCGCACGCGACTATAGGTCAGCCTCAGTCTAATAGGTGTTCTACCTGCCCGCAGAACGTTAAAGGGTCAGGTAATGGCAAGTCCAGAGCTTGTTCATACTCTCGCGTAGCCGCAGTGTTATTAGACGGCGACCTAGACGGCGACATTTATACTTTGAAGCTGCCAGCTATGTCTATTTTTGGAGACCCTAAAGCAGAAACTAACATGTCTTTAGAGGCATATACTAGATTTCTAGATAAATTCAAAGCGTCTATGATATCCGTAGTAACTGAAGCTAAGTTCGATATTAACAGCTCAACGCCTAAAATAACGTTCAAGCCTCTCAGACCCCTTTCAGACGAAGAATGGGAGACTGCTACTCGACGCGGAGAATCTGATGAATCTAAAGAGTGTGTAGCTATTCCAGCATATGCAAGTATGGGCGGCTACGACGGTGGCTCCGCCCCTGCTCCAGTCCCTGCT
>Ga0114933_10003444_pt1 | contig 15412 bp, 12 predicted proteins | sample 4SBtaG_FD_89691 | JGI IMG/M metagenome (GOLD analysis project Ga0114933, IMG submission 89691) | Deep subsurface microbial communities from Kolumbo volcano to uncover new lineages of life (NeLLi) - 4SBTROV12_W25 metaG | ecosystem: Environmental > Aquatic > Marine > Volcanic | place: Kolumbo... | reverse complement strand
TCCGGCACTGCTTCACCATCAACTGTGAATAAGTCTGTTCTCGCCAGCCACTGGGATGGGATTGCAGAATTGGGGCTAAGTACGACAGCAGGCTTTTTGATGAGTTCTGCCCACAGGTAGAGTCCGGTCACCGTCTTACCGGAACCGGGTGGCGCATTTACATACAGCTTCTTATCTCCGGCCCGGAGTTGGCTTTGAGCGATATCAACAACTTCAACCTGACTAGGTCGAAGTTGACCGGAAAAGGAAATGGAAGGAAAAGAATTCACTACAAGTACCGCATTAATGTTGAAACTCAGATCCTACCGAATCTACCGCTGTTCGATTATACCACGGCCACTGATATAGCCCTAAAAACCCTGTTACACTTCGGGAATGGGAACTGCAATTATAATTCTCGCAGTCGTCGCACTCGCATTTGCAAATGGCGCTAACGACAATTTTAAAGGCGTTGCTACACTTGCCGGTAGCCGCACCACTACGCAAAAGACTGCTCTGATTTGGGCAACGGTTACGACGTTTCTCGGCAGCCTGACAGCAATCGCACTGGCATCAACCTTAGCTAACGCATTTTCCGGCAAGGGTCTCGTGCCGGCAGAATTAGCGCAAACCGAAAGCTACGGTGCAGCGGTGACACTTGCTGCCGCCGTAACCGTCCTAATTGCTTCTCACATTGGCATGCCGATTTCAACGACGCACAGTCTCGTGGGCGCACTTGTCGGCGCCGGCATGATGGCCAATACACAAATAAACCTTCAGAAGCTAAGCAGCGGGTTTGCGGTACCTCTCGTTACCAGCCCATTGATCGCCATTTCTGCCGCTGCACTCTTATTACCACTGATCCGCAAGTTATCCAGCTCGACATCAATAAGTGATGCTGAGTGCATTTGCATCGACACCGGAGAAGCGGTACCAACGTGCATGATGAACGACATGACAATCACCGCGGAGTCCGCACCGCGAATCACGACTGGCACCAATCAGCAGTGTAATGACACCGCCACACCATCGACGATACGCGTGTCAACAAACCAGATTGTCGACCGATGCCACTTTTTATCTGCTGGCCTGGTTAGTTATGCACGTGGTCTCAACGACACACCTAAAATAGCTGCAATCTTACTGATCCTTCCTTCATTTTCAGCCCTGACTGGCTTTGGGATCGTGGGTTTGACCATCGCCGTTGGTGGCCTGATGTTTAGCTACCGGGTGGCACAAACGATGAGTGAAGAGATCACTGAGATGACAGCTCCACAAGGATTACTCGCTAATATTGTGACGGCAGTTGTAGTTATCGGCGCGAGTGTTCGAGGTCTGCCGGTGTCCACAACCCATGTAAGCTGTGGATCACTCATCGGGATCGGAGCCGCAAATGGCGGTGCACGTTGGAAAATGATCTCAAGCATCCTCGCCGCATGGTTACTTACACTACCGGTCGGTGCCCTGTTCGGCGCATTGTTTATTTACATTCTCGCATAGCAAAAACAGTATGCTACTTTAACACATCCATCATCTATTTCGCTCATTCGATGTTCATCAGGAAACTAAACCGATGCGAATCTGTATCACCATACTCGTATGTCTAGTAATCTCTACACCAAGTCAAGCTGAACCGCTGCGATGGCTGGATTCATTCAAATTGCGATTTGCAACGGAGCCTCAGATTTCTCCTGATGGCGAACACATTGCCTACATTCGAGTGTCTGGAAATATCAAGACAGATGAATTCCAAGACCGTTTATGGCTCATTTCCGGTGACGGTGACAACCACCAACGAGTCGGAGAGGCCAATGCATCCCAATCCAGCCCATCATGGTCACCAGATGGTAACACTCTGGCCTTTAGCCAATCCAATGACGACCATCACACGATTCAGTTGCGCAGCCACGGTAAAAGGAAATCCAACGAGTTAGTAAGTCTCGAAAGCGGGGCGTCTGATCTTACATGGTCGCCCGATGGAAACCACATCGCGTTCATTCAATTTGTAGAAGAGGATCAGGACCTTATTGTCGACCTACCTACTGCACCCAAGGGCGCAGAATGGGCTGAGGAGATGATCCAAATCGACAAACCAATCTATCGACGAGACGGATCGGGGTATGTGAAATACGGATACGATCAGATTTTTATCGTTGATGTTAAAAGCGGCGACGTAACTCCGGTAACAAGTGACGCCTACAACCATAGTGGCCCATTTTCATGGTCCAAGGGTGGCGCATCTATATATATAGCCGGTCAGTTTTATGAAGATTGGGAACACACGCCACGAGCCGAACATCTGTACAAGGTAAATGTCTTCACCGGTGAGAAACAGCTGTTTCTGGACCTCAAAGGTCCAGCAAGTGCGCCTTCCGTTTCACCCGACGGCAAGACCGTCGCCTTTCTGGGTTTTGTGGATGACAAACGTAGCTTCCAACAGACCGATGTTTTCATCGTACCCGCCACCGGTGGAGATCCCGTGAATCTGACGGCTGAGTTTGATCGTTCGATTTCGGCATTGAAGTGGGATACTCATAGTAAGAGCATCTTCGTTCAATACGATGATCATGGCGTGGGTTGTGTGGGACGTGTCAGTATCGATGGCACAATTCAGGTCGCCAAAACAACGAATGTCGGAGGCACCGTAGTTGGACGACCTTACCAAGGCGGGTCCTTTAGCGTGGCAAATGATGGCACGCTTGCCTTTACCAGTTGTACAAGCATGGAATTGGCCAACATCTCGTTGGATAGCGACGGTGACATTAAACAATTGACAGAGCTCAACAAGGATTTGTTCAGCAAGAGAGACGTTGGAAAGGTAGAACGCATCACTTATAAGTCATCCGTAGATCAGCGCGAGATTGATGGTTGGGTGGCATACCCGCCGGGTTATACGGCGGATAAGAAGTACCCTTTGATCTTGGAAATACACGGAGGACCGTTTGCCAATTATGGATCCAGATTTGCCATGGAAATCCAACTTTATGCAGCGGCTGGATATATCGTGCTGTATACCAATCCACGTGGAAGTACGAGTTACGGCGAAGCGTTCACTGATCTGATCGATCATAACTATCCGTGCCAGGAAGATTATCAAGACATGATGGATGGTGTCGATACGTTAATCGCCAACGGAAATGTCGATCCTGACCGACTCTATGTTACTGGTGGTAGCGGTGGCGGAATTCTCACCGCATGGATTGTGACCAAGACGGACCGATTCAAGGCGGCCGTATCACAAAAACCTGTTATCAATTGGGCTACGATGGCATACACCTCGGATGCGTATATGTACTTTAGCTCATATTGGTTTTCCGACGCTCCATGGAACCCCATGGAAATGAAAGAATACCTCAGGCGGTCACCGCTAACCTACGTCGACAAAGTAAAGACTCCAACAATGCTTATGACTGGCGAGCAGGATTATCGCACGCCAATTACAGAAGCGGAGCAGTTTTATCAGGCTTTGCAATTGTGCAAAGTCGATACCATGATGATTCGCGTGCCGGACTCTTCACACTCCATCGCATCCAAGCCAAGTAGAATCATGGCAAAAGTCGGGCACGTTTTAGCCTGGTTTGCACAGTACGGTGGTGAAGCGATCGAAAGCAACGGTAAGTAGCAAGTCCGGACCTGCGGAAGCTAGTCCATGTTCGCCACGGAAATCGCCAAAGATATAGAAGTTCTGATCAGGGTATCGTCGCCTCAATATTCAAGTTGATCATGTAATTCACTTGGTTCACTTGGTTCACTTGGTTCACTTGGTTCATTTAGATCATTTGGATCATGGGCTTTCCATGCGTGGTTTTGAATTGACCGAATATCTATTAGCAACATTCTTGAGCCGATCAAGCGTCGCTATTTGGATCGAATCTCGAGATCCGTTCATGCGATTGGACATACCTAATACATACATTCTGAAACCACCCTGCAACTCATATTTCTCGACCAGGTAGCGGGCTACACCTAATTGAAAACGTGCTTGAGGATAGTTTGGCGCCCAAAGTTGAGAAAGTGACCAAGTATCGAGATTCAGCGTGGTAAAGCCACCATCATTCGATGTCTTTGAAATGGTTATTTCAGCCGGCAGGTTCACTAAGTAGCGATCGTGCACTTCAAACACAACGCGACTATTGCGAGGTGAGTATAATCCCCATGCTAGCCAGTGATCACATCGGCCGAGTGACTCTGCTACGGGCAAGGCAACGGCAATCATGACGGCAATCGTGCCAATCATGGAAACCTGAGCATCACCACTTTTGGCTCGGCGTCTCAACGGTACTTCCACCGCGAATAGAGAGATTAAAAGCACAATAAAAGCGAGATTCCACATAAGCACACCGGGCATGTGCCCCAAGCCGAGCGGTCCGAGTACGACAAACAATCCGAAATGCATCAAGGAAGCGACCAAGATGCCTGTCTTTCGGGTACGACTAAAACAGAGGAGTCCAGCAGCGATGAATTCCGTCGCCGGCAACACTGAAATCAAGTACGTCTTCATCGGATCAACAAAATTATTGATATCCAAACCAATAAACCCCAGTATGGTTCCTATCAAATCCAATCCGGTTGTGTGATAGAACTGATAGTCCATTTTGCTAATCGCGGAATAGACATAGATACTTATGACTAACAACCGGATCAACTCGATTGCACGGGCGGACTCACAAGTCACCAAGACAATTCCCATCAGGAAAAACTGATATGCCCAGGGTTGTAATCGATGTTGGTCTGTCAAAAATAGGAATGCCATAGAGACGATATAGGTAAGCATGCCTGCTATTTGATATCGCTTGAATCGACGCACAGGCAATGTGACTATGAGACTGACGAATAGTGCCAGCGCCGCAATCGTCTGCGTCCAGGCAGGGCATAGGAGTCCCAAGTCACTGAGTGGGACCTGCGGAAAGACGCTTTGGGGAAACCACAGTTTGATCGTTGTCAGCAGCAAAACCAGCTGGCTAACAGACCAACAGCTGCGCAGAAGCTGCCATGACTCTCGATGATTTGACGGTGAAAGCATGACTCCATCGTAGCCGATGGTCTGCGTTCGGGGAGACATCAATCATGAGCTAACTCATGAGTCATTGCTCTTACAGGCTGTACCACAGGAAGTCTACGTTGAACTCAATCCGAAAGACGCCAACGAATGTGGCATCAAGCCAAGTGAGAGGATCATGGTGGAATCACAGCGCGGCAGCATACAGGCAAACGTGCTGATTTCACCGAGTGTTCAGCCGGGACAGGTCTTTATCCCAATGCACTACGACGAAGTAAACAAGCTGACACATGCCCATTTTGACCCGTATTCCAAGCAGCCATCATACAAAGATTGTGCTGTACGACTTTGTAGAGCCAGCGAATTGTCACCGTATACATCTTCAGGTGATATGTCGTAAGTCATGTCTCGATAAACAGTACCACCGTCAGAAGCCTCTGCGGATTGACCCGTTTCGGCATAGATCCATTTGTTAATCTGTAACGGTTATGACGATTCTCCGGCTCTTAACGGTTATAGCTGTAGATCCTGTATTAATGGTTCCTCCGATCGCATCGACCGATACCGATCAATAGAGGATCGTTATGTCAAATCAAAAACTCTATTGGAAATGCATCGGCAACGCTCTTACGGTTGGAGTCGTGCTTTGCATTTCTACGGTCTGCCTTGCGCAACGCCCGAAAGTTATGACCGAAGGCTGGACAGCCAATATGGGTGTCTTATTTCTACAAAGAGACAACGCTCCAAATTATGCATTGCTAGCTAACGACAGTGGAGTTGCCACTCATCTTGGCAGTGACTTTGATTTTCAGAGTGAGGCCGGTATTGAGTTTACATTGGAGCGGAAGCTCGACGAATGGTTGTCACAGACGCGGTATACGGGCATGTCAAACTGGATGGCAACACAAATTGGTAGTGGTGATGCGACTGAGAACCTGATCATCGCGAGCAATCTATCGCAAGACGTTGGCGGTGTCGGGTCGTTGATCAACGGCACCGACTTCAAGAGTATTGAATTCAATTTCCAACGATTAGGTCTGACAAAGCACGGACACCTTGGCTTGGGTTTTCGCTACCTAAAGCTGGATGATCATTATCAATACCGCGAGTCATCCGGTGGCAATCAGGATGTCCTAGATTCCGTTGCAAGCAACCAATTATATGGCTTTCAACTGACAGGCCACGCCGACATTTATAGTGGCGATTCTTTATCCGTATCGTTTGATGGAAATGCAGGTGTCTATCACAACGAAGCTTCGACCCAGTTAAGGCAATACACCACTGGCACCGGAACGAATCACCTCAATCTTCAATCGAGCGATGATGACGCGGCGTTTCTCGCCGAGCTTCGATTGGCGATGAAATACCATATCAATCCCCGGGTTAGCATTGCGGCTGGCTACCAGGTGATGTGGATTGATGGAATCGCGCTCGGAACCGGTCAAATGAATGATGCGGTCATTACGGACTCAGGATCATCACCAATGCAGGGACTCTTATCTCCGAGTCTCGGTGAAACGCTTAGATTCAATGGCGCTTTCGTGCACATGGTCTACACGTGGTAGCAGGATCACTTGCGGATCACGCTAAGAAATTCATTGAGTTGTTTGCGCACTACGCCTTTATCTGCATCTTGATTCGCAATGGGATGCGGCGATCGCAATATCAAAACAACCGTCTTGTCCGATTGCTTGTCATACCCTCGATAAATGTCGAGGTAGGTTGTTAGTGGCTTCTTAGTAACAAACGGGTCAAATCCTTTTAAGGTGACGTGCTGTCGACTATATCCGCGAACAGTTGACTTCGCCTTCTTTATCTCGATGCGGATCTGTGCTTTTTCGAATTGTTCGCCATAGAGACCGGCGTCATATGAACTAAGTGCCCGATGGAGTGCATTGACATCCTTAATCGCATCACCTTGAAGTTGATACAAAATCGGATAGGACCAAAAGAAGTCGTCGTCTGCCTTGAAGAAACCTGGTGGAAACCGTAATTGAATGGTCCCCTTCCAGGGCAATTCGCGAGCCCACGGTGGTGGGTAGGTGGTATCTTCGGTTCGCCAGTTCTCTGGCACCGGGAGTTTCAAGTCTGCTGCGTGGATTTCTCCACAAGCAACGGGCACAAGAACTGCAGCAAGCAGTAACTGAAAGTGCATGCGAACCATCACTATGCAAACAACTCCATGACCGCATTTCCGGTTGTTAAAAGATGAGGTCTGTCAGCTGCATCAGGGATTTGCCAATCTGGATTAATTCCAAGCGCCGTAAAAATGGTAGCGGCCATATCTTCTGGACTGACTGGATGCTCGGTGGCGTAGGCAGCGTGTTTATCTGTATCCCCGTAGATGAAGCCCTGCTTAATTCCACCGCCAACGAGTACGGCTGGGAATAACGTACTCCAGTGATTGCGGCCCCAAGTTGAATTTGCCTTTGGCGTACGGCCCATTTCACCCATGGCGACGATGAGGGTGTCATCCAAAAGGCCTCTGTCTTCCAAATCAGTCACTAGCGCCGTAAACGCCTGATCAAATGTGGGTAACAGGTATTTCTTAACGTCGTCACTGTTTCGATGCGAATCCCAACTGTAACCATCAACACAGTCATATTGAACGGTGACAAATCGAGATCCAGCTTCAATGAGCCGTCGAGCCACAAGTGACGATTGACCATACAGGTGACGGCCATACGTATCCCTAACCGAATCCGGTTCTTTGGTCACATCGAATGCTTCACGTGCCTTACTGGAAAGTACTAGTTCTAATGCACGCTGACGGTACTTATTAAATACTCGCGTTTTGGAAAGTTCACCGAGTGCAACTTGCTGTTGATTAATCTGATCCAGTAACGATGATCGTTTTGCGTAACGATTTATCGTCATGCCTTCATGTGGTTTCAGTCCATTGATACTGAAGTCTAGTTCTTCATCATCACAATCACGCCAGTATGGATTATCTTCAACCGATTTCTTCTTGATGCTTGTTACAAGAGGCTCGTATCCGCCACCAAGCCATCCAGCTGTTTCGCCTGGACGAAAGATACCACCTTTTTCCTGAAAGCTACCTAACGCATTTGGTAATACAACATATGTCGGTGCGTCGCTGATTCTATCTGACTGCACGTCGAAGTACTTGGTCACAGAACCCATAGCCGGCCAGTCGTTGGGCGTGACATTAAACCCGCCGCCAATATTGATATGCCAGCGATGACCTGTTTGTACGTAGTGCCCGCCACCGGAGTGATCGTTAAAGCTGTGGGTCATGGTTTTCACGACCGCAAGCCTGTCGGAAATTGACGCGATACCCGGGAGGTGTTCGCCGATGAGAAGTCCCGGCGTTTTACATGCCGTCGGCTTAAATGGTCCTCGAATCTCTTCCGGTGCATCCGGCTTCAAATCAAAAGTCTCAAGTTGACTCGGGCCACCGAACAGGTGCATGAAAATCACGTTTTTTGCTCGAGGTCGTGGAGCATTCGGCAAGGTCAACGATTCAGCCTGCAATACGTCGGGCAGATTTACACCAAGCATGCCAGCCCCAGCAGCCTGAATGAGCTTGCGTCGGGACATGCTCTTACTGCAATTGGCATTTGAATTCGGTTTGTCGAAGACCGTTAGCATTTGTAATTCCTATCAACTAATAAGCTACTGTTCATTGTATCGACTATGGGCGTTTGGGTCATGAGTTTTGTGCCAGTTGGCAGCGGCGCGAGAGTTTACAGCTATGGTGTCGAGATCCAGTGAATCCTACCTTTGTTAGTGCCGTGCGACTTCCGGGCACAACTGTACTGCGATAACTTATAGCGAAACTAAGTACCGGCGCCTACAATTGCTGCGTTTAGCATCTATAAAAGGAATAGAGGATTTATTCCATCAGTGTATTTGGAGTGTGAAATGCCGCTACAGTTTAATTGTCCACAATGTCAGCAACCCACAACCGTCGGTGATGAATTTGCCGGACAAGTTTACACATGCTCATGTGGATTCATGCTACGGCTCGCAGCACCGGAACCGCCTGCCGCACCGTTGGGCAGTCCATATACATCGCCGAATTTTTCAGAGCCGCAATTATCAGGTGGTGCCGTGGCCAATCCAGACGGTGAAATCCCAACGCAGTCGAGCGCGAAAAAGAGAAGATTCTTTACACCGGGTCGCATTGTTATTTACACGCTGTTGGGAGCGTTTCTCATTGCTGCCATTTTGGAATTCTCGGCCAAAGGAAACGCACAGGCTGTTTATGACACGCTCGACTCGAGCGTCGGTGATGAAGCAGAACTTCAGGGACAGCTTGTCGACCGCAGAGATGGCTTACGGTCGTACATTAAAGACACACGTGGACTTGAACCACTCGAGGGTGACTTTGAGAATAAAGACATATTTAGTTTTGGAGGCATTCTGCGTAGCTACTACATAATCGTTCAATACACATACACCGGCCATGTACGGAACATCGAATTAGCATCACCCATGTTCAATGAAGATCCGGAATTTCTAAAACCAAATTCAACATCCGACAATTCCGGCATGATCGGACCCAATTCAATTGGGGAAGATGACAGAGGGAAAATGCAGCAGATGGCTGAAGACATGGGAGGCCACAGTCCAAGCACTGACGAGTAGTCGACAGCGGTGGTTGGGAAACTACTCGTTCGCTGTCTTTAGCAACTGACGCACCGTAATTAATTTTTCATCGACTGACTTAAACAACTTCGGTGCGGCTTTGGAGACTCGATCCAGTTCTTCTTTTAGACGCCGCTTGATTCCACATATCAGAAGGCACATGGAATGCCCAGACGTTCAGCGACCACACCATTCAGCGTGAAGTCCACAACCTCCGGCTCGAAATAGCCAACAACGGCTGTTTAGAAGGCAAATGTACCCATGTAACAGCTACGGGCATTATTCATTTCCCAGCGCGTGCCGAGTCCTCTACCATTGAAACGACCTTCGATGGCCACGCCGGCAGCCAGGTTTTTCACCGGTGCAAGTGGCGGATAGTAATTCGACTCGTTCGAGCAAACACAATCTCCTTTGTTTGCTTTACGAGTCTTCAAGCTAACTTCTTTACCCGCCGCGAGGTTTGCTTTGTAACTGAACAGATCCAGATCCATTTGAATGGGTACATCACTGATCCTCACAACATTTCCGCCAGCTTTTCCAGCTCGTTGTTTAGCGAATTCGATCAGTTTAGTACGTTGCGCATCCGTTGCTTTATCATCGACAAGAATCACGGACTTAATTGTCTTGGCATCTTTTAGCCCCTGAAAGGCGAGCGTATCTGATGATGCCACAACCAATACAACGCTCAGCCCTTTCAAGCTGACGTCGTCCATATTACCCGTTGTAAACTTCCATGCCATGGTTGCTTCGCGACCGGCAAGACCGATCTCAGCATTTGCAAAACACGGGCCTGTATAGACCTGACACGTGCGGTTTTCCATGTAGTAGCCGAACAAACCATCGGCGGCTTTTGCTGTCAGAGAACTCGAAATGACGGCAATCATGCTAAGTGCAACTAGTAGATTTCGGCGCATGGTTTTGATCCTGAATCCTAAGAACAAATATCTGTTTCGTATGAATGTAAGTGTAACAGAATCGACAGTGATCCATTAGATGAAATCGAGTTTCGTCAATCGGCGGCTACAGCAATTCTCACTTCTTTTTGCGCGGATCCATGACCTTACGCAATCGCAATTCAATATCACCCTGGCAGCAGTCACATGCCTTGAGCTCATACATCGCAATCGCACAAATCTCACACCAATAATCGAGATGCTTGGCCTGATCATCATCCAGTACATATACACGAACCACGCGTAGTGGCCCGGTGAGTGAGTCTTTGCGTACCGTAATAATTACCGGGCGGTTACATAAGCGTTTGTCCTTACGGAAGGATCTACCACGTACGTCCTGATGTAGTTCATGCGGCTGATTATCCAAATCATAAAAGACAGGAGTTTGCTCTCGACGGGACTGAACCGGTGCAAACCCCAACCGCGTCGCTTCCGCCTCATCAACCGTCTTCACAATTCCCGTGAGCAGCACGGTCGGAGGCAGCGGTTTTTTTGCATCGTCAATCAAGCCTGCCATTGACGATGTTACCAAAGCAATACACACCATCAGCGGCAGGATCATGTGAGTCCTGGCGAGCGTGAAATGCGTATTCTTCAATGTCTTGTACTCACATTGAGTTAAGAAACTCTTATTTACTCTGATGCGTATCCAACCACAACGATGTCAAGCGGAAATGGCTTTACTTCATCGCCAACCTTGGCATTCGTATTTAGCCGAACAATCCACCACTCGTGTTCCGCGTTCTCACGGATACTCGGAGCTTTGCTATCACCACTGATCTTTTGTAGAGAAAGAATAGCTGGGTGACTCGACTGTGCAACTTCAGCACTTTGCTCATTCATTTCATCACGGCTCGCTGGTTTAAGCACCTTATCGTGCTCAGCATTCAGTAGCATAAGGAAGTCGCGTGTCGGACTTGTGCCAACGTGAGCACCGTCAACTGGTTGGTGTGCATAACGGAGTGTATAGACTCCCGCTTCGATATCCTGATCACGGAAATCACTGCCACTCCGGCTGTAGCGAATCACGCCGAGCATTTGGCCCTGAGAAAACGGATAAATAACATCACCTTTCCCCTTAAGCGCCGGCACGGTTACATTCTTGAACAACCAGATATCACAGACTTTGCGTGTTTCACCGCGATAGATTGAAATTCCCGTTTCGTTTAATTGAGCGGCAACTTCTTTAGAAATGCTGTCAGCCGGTGCTGATTCCTCAAGCTTGACGATTCGATGGTCGGCAGCAGAGGCGCTGATTTGTGTAAGTGTTACGAGTGTTAGAGCAATCAGGGCTGCAAGGAATCGCCGTTGCATATTAGAGTTCCTTTCAATCAGGTGCGGGCAGGTGCAGGTATCTCAAGTCGTGTGTAAATCACTCAACTCATTGCAGCGGCGGTAATGCCGTTCCACTTAAGTCGGTGGTCAACGATTCAGTATATCCTCAAGATCCTTATCCTTCACCCGTAGCAGCGCATATGTTGGCATTGAACTGGCATGTAATTCGGGCAAATGTCCTGAGTAAGTTGAAACTGGATTCAAAGAGGCTTAGAATCGGGGCACTTATCAGTCCCAACTGTCAGTGGGACGAGTAGTTTACACACACGTCGAAGGACACGTCGCATGTCAGCTTCTTATGAGAACACTGACGGCTTCAATCGTCGCGCATTCCTCAAGGGATCCGGCGCCGTTGCCGCGGCCGCGTCGCTTCATCAGCAAGCGAGCGAGGTCTCTGCTGCCGACTCCAAGGAAGTGGTCAGCGGATCAAAGAAAATTACACTCAATGTTAATGGCGAAGATGTATCGGTCGAAGTCGAACCGCGAACAACTTTGCTCGAAGCGCTTCGCTACCAACTGGATCTTACTGGTGCAAAACCAGTAAGCATGGATGGCAGCAGCGGTGCAAGCACCGTACTCATCAACGGTAAGCCAAAAATGGCTTCAACCACTCTGGCGATTGCATGTCGCAAGAAGAAAATCACAACGGTTGAAGGTCTTGGAACAGAAATCCCGAAAGCATTTGTGGAAGCAGATGCTCAACAATGTGGATTCTGCACACCTGGTTTTATTGTTGCTGTTACAGCATTTCTGGATAAAACCCCGGATGCCTCAAATGACGAGATCCGAAATGGACTCAACGGAAATATCTGCCGCTGCGGTACATACTCCAACGTCATTGACGCAGTAACCAACGTTGTGAAGGGAGGCTAGCAATGGCTCAAGTAGAAGATAAACAAGCCCAAGGCCCGCAAGGCCCTTACAACTGGCCGTCCCGCAAGGACTCCAAAGTGATTGGTAAAAACCATGAACGAATGGATGGTATTGAAAAGAGTACCGGAGCGGCTAAATACACTTACGATGTCAATCTAAAAAACCAGCTGATTGCTAAAGCACTCGGCTCACCACATGCCCACTGTCGAATCAACGGGATCGACACGACGGCTGCTGAGAAAGTGCCAGGCGTCGTGCATGTACATATCCTGCCGCACGCTGAAGCAGGTTCAGAAATCAAATGGCAAGGTGAGCTATTGGCCATCGTGTCAGCTGAATCCGAAGGTGCGGCTGCCGAAGGTGTTGACGCACTGAAGGTGGATTACGAAGTACTTGACAGCTTCACTTCCGACAGCGACCTGAAAGGTGCAGAGGAAGCCGGCGTCACAGCACGTGGCGGTGGAAAGGTCCAGACCGTCAATGAACCGGGCGACGATGATGACGAAGATGAATGGGTAGATGCTGAAATCGAGCGGATATTCAAAGAGTCCAAGCACATCGTAGAAGGCTACTACGGAGTTGATGCGATTACGCACTGTTGCCTTGAACCCCACGGCAGTACCGTGGCTTGGGAAGGCGACAAACTAAAGGCCTATCTATCCACGCAAAACGTCTCCGGCACCGACGAGGGATTTGCAAACGATTTGGAAATCTCTGCTGACAGCGTCGATGTCGAATGTACGTACGTCGGGGGTGGATTTGGAAGTAAATTCGCACCGGATTACTGGGGTATTGCAGCGGCTCGCATCTCGAAAGAGACCGGCCGGCCTGTGAAGCTCATGCTTTCACGTGATCAAGAACTCAAGCTTGGTGGAAACCGACCATCCGGTTACCTGCAAGTAAAGCTTGGTGCCGACGCCGACGGCGTTGTTCAGGTTTGGGATTCGCATCACTGGGGTACCTCTGGTGTCAGCGGTAGTGGCGTAAGCCATACGGTTGTGCCGTATGTCTTAGTACCACCGAATTACCGCCGAAAAGCAACTGCTATTCGCACCAATCTGGTTCGTGCCAGAGCATGGCGTGCACCTAATCATCCGCAAGCATGTGCTATCACACAAACCGCGATTGATGACCTCGCTGCTTCGATGGGCAAGGACAGTTATGACGTATTCATGGCAAACCTGGCCAATGCGAACAATGAAAAGGCTGAGGTATACACCGAAGAGATGAAGATTGGTGCAAAACTGATCGACTGGAAAGCCAAATGGCATCCACACGGAAAGGGTGACCGCAATGGTTCCGTTGTCGAAGGACTCGGAATGGCGCTTCACACCTGGGGTGGCGTTGCAAACACCAGCGAATGTACCGTGAAGATTCATCCGGACGGTGGTGTTAGCAGTTTCTGTGGCACGCAGGATATCGGATCCGGAACCAAGACGGTTTGTGCCATGGTTCTCGCCGAGACGCTCGGGCTATCGACGAATCAGGTTACAGTCAATTACGGAAGTTCCACTTATCCGTTCTCCGGAGCCTCAGGTGGTAGTACAACCGTTGGCGCTGTATCCGAATCACATCGTCGTGCAGCAACGGATGCACTCACTGTTCTTAAAGGCAAAGTTGCTGAGAAGATTGGCGCCGATGCCGGAACATTGGTTGCCTCCGACGGACGCATCCACGTGGCAGGTGATAAGGACAAGGGACTTGGCTGGAAAGAAGCCTGTGGACTCCTTGGACTTAAGCCACTGGAAATTACACGAGGTCACACTCGTGGTGATGCCAGCCCACTTTCCAATAGTGGCGTTGGCGGTGTCCAGATGGCACACGTCTGTGTCGATCTCGATACCGGTGTTGTGAAAATGAAAGAGTTCGTGGCCGTTCAGGATCAAGGACTCGTCATCAACCCGGTCACCTGCAAGAGCCAGATCTACGGCGCGGTCATCATGGGAATTGCTGCTGCTCTTTACGAGCAACGCATTGCCGACCCCGCCACCGGAGCGTTGCTCAACGCGGAACTTGCTGATTACCAACTCGCTCGACTTGGCGATATTGGCGATATCAAGATTGAACTTTACGAACCAGAATCTGAACGTCAGCGTGGCGTCATTGGTAATGGTGAGCCACCAGCAATCAGTCCGATTGCTGCGATCTCCAACGCAGTTGCCAATGCGATTGGGGCACGTGTTTCCACGGCACCATACACACCACAAAGAGTTCTTGAAGCACTTAAGAACGCTTAAGCGACTAGGGAGGACCTAAACATGAAAGCGTTTGAATATACCGAACCACGTACCGAATCGGATGCCGTTGCCTTGCTGTCTGAACAGCCAGATCATACGGAAATCCTTGCCGGTGGTACTGATTTAGTTGGCCTGATGAAAAAAATGATCATCAAGCCAGAGCGTGTTGTTAATATCATGGAAATCCAGTCTCTCCAGAACATCGAACAGACCGAGGATGGCTCCATAGTCATCGGCGCCGCTGTCACTCTGGACGAAATCCTGGCATTTCCATATATGGAAAACTATCCGGCTGTAACGGATGCCATCCTTGGCATCAATAGCATGCAGCTTCAGTCGCAAGGGACGATTGGTGGCGAAATCTGCCAACGCCCTCGCTGCTGGTTCTTTAGGAATGGCACGGGACTTTTAGACGACAAACAAGT
>Ga0114933_10003443_pt1 | contig 15413 bp, 20 predicted proteins | sample 4SBtaG_FD_89691 | JGI IMG/M metagenome (GOLD analysis project Ga0114933, IMG submission 89691) | Deep subsurface microbial communities from Kolumbo volcano to uncover new lineages of life (NeLLi) - 4SBTROV12_W25 metaG | ecosystem: Environmental > Aquatic > Marine > Volcanic | place: Kolumbo... | reverse complement strand
ATCGCCTGAGTCTTGCCCAATAAGAAGCCTTCCTGAGTCATCAAGCATCATGCGTTCAGTACCGCCTGTATCAAACCTTATCTTATCTTCGTCAGAACTTTCTTCGACCATCACTTTGGTATCGCCATCAGCGTCTGCTAGTTGCACCGCAGAGTTAATCTGACCGACAGCTATTGATACCACTTCTATCGATACTCCGTTAGCGGGAGCAGTAGAAAAGGTTAGCACCGCATTGCTGATACTGTAAGTTGCTTTTTCTTGGTAAACACCACCAACAAAGACTTGCGTGTTGTTTTCGTTAGTCGGAGCTGCCGATAGCGTAAAAGTAGTATCTGAACCATCGCCTGTAAACTCGTCTACTAAAATATTAGACGCTGCTGCGGATATATCGGTAATGGTGTGAGTTATGGCTTCTACGGCAACACCTGTTGGCGGAGCAGTAGAAAAAGTCAGCGTTTGCCCTGAAATGCTGTAAGTGTCTTTGTTTTGATAAGTACCGTCTATATAGACTTGAACTGCGTTCTCGCTTGTCGGTGTCACTCCTAAGGCTAGGGTTGTGTCGCTGTTATCTCCTGTCATAGACGCTAGAACCATGTTTGATCCTTGCACATTGTTGAGTGCCGAGTAGATTGTAATAACTCTGCCGTTAGCAGGAGCTGTAGAAAAAGTGACGGTTGTTCCTGAGACTGTATAAGTATCATGAGCTTGGAACACACCGTCTATAAATACCATAAGTTGTTGTTCGCCAGATACTGCGTTGGATATAGTGAACGTAGTGTCACTACCATCGCCTGCAAAAATATTTGTAACTAAAAAGTTACCTTCACCAACATTACCCCAAGCAGAGCCTGAGTAGCCTTCAAACTTAGACGATGTGGTGTTAAATCTTAAATCACCTGCAACAGGCGAACTTGCTCTTTGTGCAGTTGTTCCTGTGGGCACATTAAGAGCTGTATCAAACTCTCTAATAGTTTTACTAGCTGGTAAAGTACAGAACACATCTTTTGTGCCTGCACTAAAATCAACAGCACTATCGCTGTTAGTGCTAGAAAGAATGGTTGTTCTAGATAAAGTATCGGGTGAAGCATCGGTAACTGTACCAATGCCTACCTCAAACTCTGCTGCTGTTTGGTGTGCAATACAGTAATAGGTAACATTACTGTTACCTACTCCAGCAACAAAAGTTTCGAAACCTGTAGCTGCACCAGCAAGATTTACCGTGCCTGTGCCTGTACTAGTTGTGGTTTCCTTAACTCTATCGTTAAGAACAAATGCCATTTATGCGATTCTTATAATAGCGTTGGATGCGTCTGCGGTTGGAAACTGAATAGTAAAGTCTCCGTTAGTAGAAGTTTTATCTCCTCCAAATGCTAATACTGCTACTGCTGCATCACCTGAGTCACTATCATTAAAGATTAATGCTCCGTTAGCAGTAATAGTAGCACTAGAAAATGTAGTATCTGCAAAGTCTGTAAACGCTGTTGTGCTAGAAGTTGTTGGATCAACTCTAGTTAAAGTGTTTCCTTTAGCAGTATATCCTGTGCCTGATACTTCATTAGAAGTAGTGTAAGCAGTTGTTGCTGCACCTAAACTAGCTGAACTTGTGTATAAAGCTAATTGAAAGGTACTACCGCCTGAGTTTAAAAAATTGTGTTTTGCTTCCATCAACTCTTTCTTGAAAGAAGTACACATCGCTTGTGAAATTGCCATTACAGCCTCCTTATAATATCAGCCATATCTCTATGACCTTGTTTATCTAATAAACCAGCTACCGTAGAACGATCACTAGCTATAGCCTGTTTTATATACATTAAAACAACCTGTTTGATTGAATCCCTAAAAGCTTCTGCTTGTGCTTTTACCATAGGGTCTGCACCATCGCTTATAGAAACCAATCTCTCAAGTATTCTTTCAGTCCAATATTCAGGACTTAAACCTTTATTTTCTGTAGTCTCAACTATTACAGAACCCACATTTATATCTGTATCTACGCTTAACATTACGACCTCTGTTGTCTCAGCATACCCTCATTACGAGTATCAATAGTATTATCAGCTTCTCCAAGATTTTTTAATCTAGATATAGCTTGAAAGTATCTTTTTTCATATTCTTGCATCATGTCAGCATCACCTTTCATATAGGCATAACCTTCTATAAGCGACCCATAAAGTAATGCATTTGTAGCATTTGTTGATAACCAAGTTGTTCCGCTTTCAGCTCCTGCAGTTATAGAAGCTGGTCTATAAAAATAATGTAACTCTACTGTATAAGCTTGGCTAGGAGTTGGTGCAACAATAAAAGTAGTGTCATCAAAAGTAGCGTAATGCTTTGGTTGTCCCGTTGCCGTACTATCAGGATAAGCCTCTCTAATAAAGTTTACATCTCTAAAGTAAAGAAAGTATTGACTGCTACCAACATGCACTGCCAGAGAGAAATTATCAAGAAAATCACTAGGGGTTGACAGGTACTCGTTACTAGCAGTCAAACTTCCAGTTACATTCTTCCTAAAATTAGGAAGCTTAACGGATTTTAAAATTCTTTCTTCAGCTTGTTTAATTATCTGAGGAAGATCAGAAACAAAAGTTGTTTCAGTATTTTCCAAATAATTTTGTATCAAACTTTTTAATTCGCTATATGTCATATTAAGGTGTGTTAGCTGTACCACCCATACCTGAGTGATTCGTACAATAATAATAAAGAGTTGGTGCTCCAACCGCTACGGTTATTTGTGTATAAGCTCCTGAGCTACCAGGTGTTCCGTTAGTTGTTACTCCTGTAGTATATTCAGAGCCGCCTCCATGAGTACCATTTGCAGTAGTAGAAAATCTTAAAGGATGACCACTATTACTTGCATCTGATTGATCGAACCTGTAGGTGCTGCCTTCATTGAGCGTCAAAGTTGGATACACCACACTATCTATATAAAATCTATTACCGCCTCCATAAGAAGCAACAGTTACTGTATAAACCGTATCTCCTGAAGCACTAACCGATCCTAAAGCTGAGGTACCTGCAACACCCGTTACTGCTGCTGTATCATCAATACCTGTTAGAGTTACTGTACCAACACTAGCAGTTCCTTCTAAACCTGTTATATCTGTGCTAGTAGAGCTAGTTTCTCCTGTAGTTATGGTAACTTGTCCAACTTCGTTTCGCATGACCATACCTGTGCTATTGACAGGATTAAAACCAAAATACTCTGTAGATTCTTTTTCTCCAGAGTCTGTTCTAGGATCATACAAAGATACGTTATCAGAAGTTTCTATATCTCCTATTCTTAACTGTGGATGATCAACATCAAAACAATCGTAACAAACTCTAAATCCATTACGTGAATCATCTTCTATTTCGTATCTAAGCTCAGACAACTTATACGTGAATCCACATCTATCACAAATGCCTAGAGCTTTTTTTCCAGAAGAATAAGCCATTACCTATAGACGCTCATATTAGGCACAAACTTTACAGGTGCTCTTTCTCTATCAGCGTCACTTACTTCATTCCATAATTCATCGTATCTAGCTTTAATCATAGGAACCTTATTCAAAGCTTCGTTGTTTTTACATGCTATATTGTATGCTAGAGCATAAGTTAAACACGGCAAATACCTGGCAGGAACATCAGGATTAATATCTGCATTTGCTCCAGCGTCTTCTATTCTTTTTATGTAATCGTAAACTAGGGTATAAGTTTGTTGGGAATCAGGTGTAGACCAGACAACTATGTTCATGCTTGAAGTGCCTTTGTCTACAAAATATTGAGTTGGTTTTGATTGGGTAAGTTTTTTTGCTTGATGATTGTATTCTGTTCTAGATATACGTCTTAATCTTTGATCGAATTGTTTTTGTGTATCTGCTGCATCTGTTCTTATAAAAGCATCCACTATTTCTAGAGCAGACGATTCTGCAGCATACGTATTAGTTCCTGCTGTTAATGCAGTTGTGGCTTGTTCTATTTTCCATAGATTTAAACCTTTGTTCTGCCACTCTAAAAAAATTAAATTTAAAGCTCTTTTTGCGGAATTATATTCGCCACCTGACATCATAGATAAACCACAAAGATCATAGGCTTCCTCCATGATCTCTGTTAAGTCTAAATTAAAAGTTGTAGTGCCACTTGTAGCCATTATTTACTCCTTTTATGTTTTCTTCTAATAGCCTCTTTACCAGATTTAGCTATTTTAGCTTGTTCGTTTTTACCAGCTACCTTTGCTCGTTGTTCTAATACAGTTAATATTTGTATTTTTCTTGCAAAAGGTTTATTGATTCTTTTTACTTTAGCAACTGTAGCCCTTGCATCTGCAGGTGTTGCATATTTAATACTAACGGTATCTTTTGGATTTTCGTCAGTATAAAGTCTTCTATCAGAGCCTTTAGGTTTCTTACCCGTTCCTACCTTTGGGTCTCTTTTTCTTTTCACTATTCTTTAATTTTTTTTTAGAAGCGGGTGCTTTCTTAGTCATATTTTTAAAGTTTGCCCTGGACATTACCATTTTACTTTATGACTCCAATATCTTGCACTTAACTTACTAGGACTAGCATCTTGTGCATTGTGCCTAGCATAATAAGATTTTTTCCTAGCTTTGTCCTTTTTTGTTTTGGGATTTTTGCCAGCTCCTTTAACTCCTTGTTGTCCAAATCTAATAGTCTTAACTTTGTCGCCATCTTTAGCAACAACAACGTGTGACTTCTTAGGATGGTTAGGGGTGCGTTTTGGTTTGTTATAACCGCTAACGCCTGCCCTAGCCAGCCTTGGGTCTTTTTTAGATTTTTTTTGGCGAGACACTATTTAGTCTTGCCGCCTCCAAACATTCTTTTAACGTAATCTTGAAACATCTCAGTTCCCATACCACCACCTTTCATTTTACGCATTTCAGTTTTCTTGCCAGCACCTTTTTTCTGTACTTTGGCTTTCTTGCCGCCACGCATCATGGTAGTTTTTTTAACTTTAGATTTGTTTCCGCCCATCATTTTTTTGACTTTGGCTTTCTTGCCGCCTTTCATCATGGACATTTTTTTTACTTTGGATTTTTTTTCTCCAGCCATTTTTGTTTTCTCCTACTCACAAGTGAGTGAAAATCGTCATTGAAATAATTCTCATAGTAACCTTTAGTTCTAATACTATCAGAAGCCTTTATTAAAACATCCAATCTCTGTACAAAAATTTGATAATAATCTTCATCAGAAACTGGATTGTAATCAGTTTGATCTACAGCGTGTGATATCTCTGTGTCAGGATGCGAACCCATGACCCATAGATTCATCGGTACTGCGTAATCGTTAAGAATATCTATTCTCTTTTCGACCTCACCTATTGATATATCTTCGTAGTCTGTAGCACAATAAATGATTACATCATACGTATCGTCAAAAGATTCAATCAAAGTTAATAAATCTTCCCATAAGCCTCCCAAGCCTAAAATACATTTCACTCTATCTTTAGTCCATGAGTTATTAGCAAACGGGCATGCTGGTAGATTGTTATGTTTTTTACTTGGTTTTTCTAATACTTCACGGCTCCATTCTCTAATTTCTTTAGACAACAGAGCTTGGTCAAGCATTATTTTTTCTTAGTTTTTTTCTTAGCCTTTTTCTTGGGAGCTTTCCCTCCAACATAAGCTTCGTTTATGTCTGGTGTAGACGGATCATCAGCCACGTAGTGACCTTTGTTATCCCTGGCTCTGACACCGTTTAGCTCATCTGCCTTTCTTTGGGCATCTGCTAAATCAGGATCAGGACCAAAAACAACTTCATAAATACCGTCTTTGTTAGCTTGCAAAACATTATATTCTGCAGGAAAGTTTCCGTTAGTAGCTATTATTGCTTTAGCCATATGTACTCCTAGTCAGAATATACTTTTACCATTTCTAAAGTTATGGAATAAGTATCTCCTGAACTGTGACCTTTTGTTGTAAATAGAATGTCGCCATTCTTCCCTGAGCCTGCGTTATTAGGTATACCGCCAAATTCGCTGAAGTCCATGTGACCATTACTACTTTCTGCTAATTCAGCAAGTAATACATTGGTGCTAGCGTTAAGGAATAATTGTACAGACATGCCTACTACAGCATGACTAATACGCAATACTCTAACTTCAGAACAAGCAGTACCAGCAGCGTTAGCAGCTAAAGCAGATACGTCTACTTTAGCTACTGCTGATTCTCCTGTGCCATCGCTGACATTGGTAAACTTCATAACACAGTTACGCTCACCATCTAAGATGGTTTGACTTGTTACTGTATCAGCCATAATTTATCTCCTATTAAGCGTCAGCAAATGGAGTGACTATTGTGCCAGAACCTAAAACTAAGCCTTCAACAGCATATTTATTATCGGCTATAGCAGTTACTTTAACGATACTACCTGCGAGTCCACCTTTGGTAGAACCGTTCATAGTGATAACATCATTCGATGCACCTGATATAAAAGTTTTACCAGTAGCATCATCTACGCCAGTATAAAGACCACCGACAAACTTATCAGTTCCATCAGTAAGAATATCCATATCTGTAGCTGCTGTTTCTACTACAAAAATAAAAGTAGCTCCTAAATTATTAGTTTGATCAGGTTCATCATCTCTAGTCGGTGCTGTTGCATCAATAGTCGGTAAAGTAAATTTACCGTCAGCATCGTTAGTAGTTAAAATTTTACCTGCGTGTGCAGCCACAGTTAAAGTTGTGTCTGCGGTTAAACTGACCACATTTGCATTACCAGCAGAAATAAATCCTGCTAGTGATTGTATTGGTCCACTAAAAGTTGATTTTCCCATATTAAGTCTCCTTAATTAAATTTATCGTCTTGGGTTGTCTGCTAGGTCAGTCGATAAACAATAAAATTCCTAGAACAAGAAAAGGGGGAGCTTACGCTCCCCCATCTCTTTAGCTTGATCCAGGTGATCCAAAGATACCAAGAGGATCAGATACACCAAAGGAATATCTTTCTCTTGCTTTATATCTTACGTTACCTGTATTGAAGTCTCCGTCCATGTTAGTAGTCATTGGAGCTCTAACAAAGTGCTTCATGCCATCAGGCACATCAGTTGTGATAAAGAAAGCATTTGTATCAGTTAAATAATGATTAACTGCAAAGCCTTCAGGAATCACACCGTTGCTTCTAATAGCATTAATGTCATTGTCAGAAGTTCCTACTCTGTACTCACTTTCGAGAAGTCTTGTAGCCACAAACTGCAGATCAGATGGAACGATCAGTTTTCTTGGTCTAGCTGCAATTTTTAGACCACGTTCATCTGTCCATTTACCAATTTGAATAACTGCATCTTCTAAAGATGTTTCATTCAAATCAGCTCCTGTAGCAGGTCTGTTTGAGTTTTTGCCACCATTTACGAGTGGGTGACCGTCACCGCCTGTCACTCCATCACCTGATGCAGTAAATAAATTTACCCCGTCACCAGATTGAAAAGAGTTAGTAAACCCATTATTCAATGGAACTGCTGCTTTCACTTGCTTTGTGTAAGCCATAGCTCTAGCAAGTGCTTTTGTGTATCTTGCAGATAAAGAAACATAGAGGTTATCCTCCATTGCTTCTTCAGTTACTGCAAAACCCATTGCAATAGTTTCGTGAGTATAACGAGCTACAAAAGATTCTTGAGCAGTATCATAACTGATAGCTGAACCTTCATCTTTCACAGGAGCTGCACCAAATCCTGATAACTTCAACTCTTCTTCGAAACTTCTTTCAGAGTTTTCTGTTACGTAGACTTGCTCATGCTCATTTTCGTAAGTGTTGTACTCCTCACCAAATAAAGCGTTTAAACCAGGAAGAAGCTGCTTAAGCTCATTCGCTCTTGAAATAGCTGCCATATTACCCTCCTTAGCCTATACCTGTTGTGTTCAATAATTGATGTCCAACGTTGAACATCACCAAAACGTCTGTAAAGCCATCACCAATAGCACTATCAGGACCATCAACAAAGTCAATGATCTTCAATGGTAGTGTATTAGTAGTAGCAGCCGTACTTCCGTCAATCGCATTTCTGCTTCTGCCAATGCTAGTTGAACCTGCAGTTTGCACAACAGCTACGTTCTTGCCAAGGTCGTCTTGACTAAGAGATTCGTCTGATTGCATTTGCATAACTAGAAAAGGGTCAGAAGCTACATACGCAACTATATCATCCGCAGCCGTAGAAGCTGGATAATGTAAGCTGTTTGTAAATTGTCCTGTAGTAGGGTCAGTATACGCACAACCTAAAAACACTCCAATAGGAGTCAAGGAAGTAGTTCCTGTGTCCTTTTGGATAGTTGTGTTAGGGTTGTTATCTGCCCACTTAACAAAGTCACCGTAAAAAATAGCTGTACCAAAATTGTTAGCTATTTTGTAGTGGGTAATCTTTGCGTTGTAAGCACATGATACTAAAGACCCAACAGGTTCAGCACCCATAGGTGTTGCTGATGAAGCCATAAAATACCTCGATTATTAAAAGTTAAACTAAAGACTAGGAATCTCTACCAAATGTAGTTTTAGATTTTCTTTCAAATACTTGTTTGGTAGCCATTCTGTTGTCTTGATCCTTAAAGTAAGCATTATCTACAGAATCCATTTGAGTTTGTGCCATGCTTCTAAAGTGTTCATCTCTAGCTGCGGCTTTCTCAGCAGGCATTTTGCAGAGTAGCTGTCCACCTATCTCTATGTGTCCTTTATCCGCCCATTCAGATTTATAGTCCATCATGTGAACGTGTAGTTCAGGATGGTCCTCTGATCTGCATGGTTCCCAACCTTCTCTGAATTTTTTAGAAACATTAGGATTATCTGCTTTACCCAGCAAACTTGTTCTAATGTAACGAAAAACCCAACCTGGTTGTGGATCAGGACTCGGTAGGTTAGAAGGATTTTCCCAACTTTCAACTCGTTGAGTAACCTCTCGGTTATCTTCCGTTCTAGCGGTACGCACTTGATCTTCTGTATTTTCGATCTCTTTATTATCTTCTGTCATTAAGACTCCTGTAATAGTTGTTTTGCGTATTGCTCAGGCGTTATACCAAGTTGACGTGCTAACTTAACTTGCGTCTGAGTCAATCGTACTGAGCGAGAATTTTGATTACCTGTTGTTCTCGTAACAGGTGCCACAACATTTGAGGGTTGTGGTTTTTCCTCTGGAGTTTCAACTTGCACATTATCTTGTGGTTGGACTCCATAAAAATCTGGAAACTCTTGTCTCATAGAATTATCTATTTCTTCATAGTATCTAGGAGATGCTGGATCAACACCACCAGCTTGTAATTGTTTATCTTTATACAAAGCATAAGCAGTCATTTCTTGATGTTGTGGGGTATCTCCCATAAACCAAGAGTTCTTAGATACCCAATCTTTAGTAGCTACATCAACCTCTGGTATTTCTGGTTGAGGTTGTTGCATGACTGCATTTTGTTGCAATGCTTGAGCGTATTGCGGTGCACTTGTTTCAGCAACTGATGCTTTAGCTAGTTCAGCTTGAGCAGCAGCCATAGCTTCTGCATCACCATCATCGTATGCTTTCTTAAACTTGTCTGTTGCACTTTGTTTGGCAAATTGGGCATTAGCCACAGCTTGCTCATTTAATACTTCCGACCCTTGACTGACGAGTTGCTGTAATCTTTGATTATCTGTAAGTAAAGTTTTTAAACGCTTAGTAGCTTCTTCTGCTTGTTTTTGTGCACCTTCTTTAGCTCTGCGTTCTTCGTGATACTCGTATTTAAGTTTGTTTATTCTGTCGCCAGCTCTTTTGCTGTAGTCTGTAATCTCTGCATCAACTGTATCATCATCCACAGCAACAGGTTCTTCAGTCTCGACCTTTGGTGGTCGTCTGTCTTCTTCTGGAGTATCGTTTATAACTTCTACCTCTAAATTATCAGTATTGGTAGTTTCTTTAGTTATTTCGGTTTTTACTCCAAAAAATTTATCTTCTTCTGATTGCGGTTGTAAATTACCTTCCGCATCAGGTTTAAATTCAGTCTCTATATTTAAGTTGTCACTCATGCTCTAACTACTCCCGTAGGGTCTTCTACTACTGCTTCCACAGTATCATCGTTAATTAAGCGAAACTCTTTACCGTAAATTTTCATGCGAGTTCCTGAATAAGGTCTGAACACTACCCAATCTCCTTCATTACACCAGGGACCGCTAGGAAATCTATTTGTATCTTGATAAGCATCAGGACCTAATTTAAGAACATAACCACACATATTACTGATTTCTTCATCTTTAATAGTTTGTGTAGCTTTAATAATGCCGCCATCAGTTTTTTCTTCTGCTTCGGGCATAGCAACAAGAACTTTCCACCCTAGAGGATCAGGTAACTGACTTTTAATTTCTTCTTCAGTTTCTGGTTTATCTATTGCTTCTATTTCTATTTCTTGTTCACTCATAATGTTGCACGACTTAAGGAGTCGAGTTCCTATTCACGCTGATGCTGATCTATCCAATCTAACATTTCACGTTCTGCAAGGGCTAATCCCTCGATAACACCACTAATTTTTTTATATTCAGGAAAACTATTACAATCTCCTGTAGCTAAAAAATCAGCTTTGTCATTCATAATATCTCTAAGCCTCTTCTTCAGAAACTCTGAAAGTGATAGCTCTTGGATATCATTTATCATTCGTATCTATATCTTTAGCGATTTGGATACCAATGTCAAGTCCTTTTTCGTAGTCTTCACGTGCTTGCTTTTCGCTTTCACGTTCTGCTTCTAGCAAATCGCTAGCAATCTTCTGTCCAAGTTCAGCACCCGCAAGCTCTCTTTGAGTAGCTAATCTTTCTTTTTCTATCTCAATTTGTTCTGCCTGTCTTTGAGCATTAAGATTTATTCTTGCAGTATCTGCTATAGCTTTACGTTGTACGTCAGCTTTCTTAATTTCTATCTCAGCAGCTTTCTGTTGTATCAATGGGTCTTGCATTTGTTCAGCAATTCTTTGTTGCTGTGCATCTCTTCTAGCAGAATCCGATACTCTGGTAGCAGCTTCAGCCACTAATTCAGAGATACGTTTCTCAACATCTGGTGGTAGAGGTTGTCCCATAGGCGGTAGTTCTACACCTAGTTCAGCTTCAACTTCTTTTCTAAACTTCATAGTCAGATGATCATTTACATAAGCAGAAGCAGCAGCAGATATCTGAGCCGCATTTGGCGATTTTTCTAGGAGAGAAATAACTTCTGGATTATCTTGTGCTGCTCCTACCGTTTGTATATGTGCATCGTGGTCTTGGAAATCGTATGCCTTAACAGGAATGTTATTTATTAAGTTTTGTACTGCAGATACAGGATCAACAGGCGGTATCTCTTTGTTAGCAGGTATTATGTTCTCTGCATTAGGAATACCCAATACTTCGAGCATTTGCCTGTGTAATTGTTTCATATCGTACATCTGAGGTGCAGATGCTGCTAACTGTAAAGCAGATTGGTACTGCATTATCCTTTGTGCCATTGTTGATGCATTAGGATCAGATGTAGGCAGTACGTCTATTCTTTTATCAAAGTCGCTGGCTGCTATGGCTTCTTCATCATCTGTTTCATAAGGATAAGAAGGATTACCAAAGTCTTGTATGATGCCAACTAACAATTCAAATTCTTTTTTCATAGCTGCGTGTAACCTTGCTTGGACCGCAGACATAACTTTCATATTTCTTTCTATCAGAGCTAGAGTTGTTCCAACAGGTGCCTGGTTATTCATATCAGATATCTTCATGTCAGATATGCTGGCAAACCTTTTACCTTCTTCGACAATGGTGCCTAATAAATTATATAAAACATTAGACGGTTCTTTGTACGGTAAAAAGGTTATATTGTCTCTAATAGCACCGCCAGGAACATCCACATCTCTGAATTCTCCAGGCATTATAGGAGTATCATCCCCTTTAATTCTTAAGCCTCTAGACTTTAAACCACCAGGTAAGTTAGATAACGTACCAGCATCTACTAACTGTCTAAGAATCGAAGTAGCAGATTTAGCTAAACCACCTATCATGTGAATCAAACCAAAGCCGTAAAATCCTAAACCAGGCAAATATTGATAATGTACAAAGTGTGTACGTCTTTTCTTCTGTGGATCATCTTGATAATAGTTTCTTCTAATGCTTAAAACTACACCGCTTGGATAGTCCATAGTCACAACGTAAGGTAAAGCTATACCTGTACGCATACCGTTCACCTCATCTTCAAAGCCAGGCAAGTCTAAATTAACTTGCATTTCTAATAGAGTATGACGTTTATCGTACTCAGCTCCCTCCATTTCTCCTGTGAGTTCGCTGTATTTATGTTCTATATCAGAATAAGTGCTAGAAGCTTCAGGGATATCTATATCACGGTAAAAGCCACTTACCTGCATTTTTCTAATCTCATTAGCAGATTCACGCATAACGTGAGTAGCACGTTCACAAGTCTCTAAATCACTCGCTCCGTAATTAACGACCACATCCTCAGACGGTACAAAGATACCGCTAGGTCTGCCTAAATTAGGATCGTAATAAACCTTTCTAAATGCAGAACCAGCTAGAGGCAAAGAAAACAATAGCTTCTCTGTCTCAGTTCTGTATTCAGTCATCTCATAGGTCAGAAGATAGTTCATATAATCTTCAACCCTATTAGCTTGTTTTTCTTTTTCTTCGGTAGCTTTGCCAACAATAACTGTTTTGACAGGACCTTTTGCAGGGAATATCTCAGATATAGCTTGCGATTGGAAACGGATAACCGCTTCAGTCAACATAGGATGAAAGACCCCACAAGCTCCCGACCAGGGCTGTGTTCTTTCTTCTATCTTCAAGCCAAGCTGATCTAAACCTTTAGTATAGGTTTCTTCCCAATCTTTACGAGAATCCTTATCCATCTGATAAGCAGATAGCAAGTCACTACTAATTTTATCAATCTCATCGTTATCAATAAAATCAACTAAGTTACTATTAAAATCAACCTCACCCGTTTCAGGCTGAGGATCAAAGTCTATAAGCATACCGCCATCGTCTGTCTCTATTGCAACAGACTCTGGATTCTCTATAGCAATCTGTATATCAGCACCTTCAGGTTCCTGTTCAATCAAACCCTCAATAGGTGTTGCAGGTGTTTTTTCTATTGCCATTTATCTCCTAGTAATAATCCGCCCTTTTGTGCGGTTCAAGTTCTTCTTCCTCTTCATCTGTGTACAGAGGAATAAAACCACCTTGTCTAAATCTTAACAGAGCTTGCGTACTGCTATCAACTAAATCATCGTGTTCCATGTTAGGAAAACCAGCAAACTCTTCAATAACTTCTTCCGCCCACCTGGTCTCAGGACACCACACAACACCAGAAGAAAACAAATCTGAAACTGCGTTTACCCTAGATATCTTATCATTACCACGACTAGGCGTGTATTCCTGAACAGGGATACCTGTAGCCCTCAACTCAAAGATCAAAGGCATACCCGCAGCTTTCGCTTCCACAATAAAAGCATCGGGTTTAAATTCATTGTATTTTTCCGTAGCCAAACGCTTCAGATCAGGAAACTCTAATCTATCTTTGTAAGCATCTAGCAAAATAACGTTAGGAGCCAGCATCCCATCATCGCCTTCTTTGTAGAAGACACCCCACGTTGTGCAAGCAGAATAGTCCGCTCTTTGATTCTTTAAGAAAGCCGTATCCCAAGATTGGATAATAAAATCACAATCAGGCGGTTCGGTGTATTCCCAGGTCTGCCACCACTCCCTTTTAACCAACGCACCTTCTTCAGCAGTAGGGTCCTGTTGGTATTGAGCAGACCACTTAGATGACGGTAGTTCTGCTTTTAACGCTTCTAATTCTTCTAATTTCCAAAATTCTTCCCATAACGGGGTCCCAGAAGGCAATATAGCGGGTAATTCTATGACTTCCCATTCATCAGAACCACCCCGTTTTATGCTAGCATCCACAATCTGACCCGTAAGATCACGCTGATGCCAGCGAGTCATTACCACAACTATTGCTCCGTTAGGCTGCAAACGCTGTCTAGGTCCAGAGGTATACCATTCGTAAGTCTTGTTAAATACGTTGATATCGCTGCTAGCACCTTCTTGTTCAGAGTGCGGATCATCAATAATCAATAGATCAGCACCTTTACCTGTTACAGCACCGCCAACACCTATCGCAAAATACTCTCCGCCTTTGTTAGTATTCCACCTTCCCGCAGCCTTAGAGTCCGCTTGCAAAGACACATTTGTAAATATTCTCTTATAATCTTGCGAATTAACCAGGTTTCTTACCTTTCTACCGAAACCTACTGCTAATTCTGCAGTATGAGCCGTCTGTATTATCTTCTTATCTGGATATAGCCCTAGAAACCACGCAGGAAGCAAATAAGAAGCAAACTCACTCTTGGTATGTCTAGGCGGCATATTGATAATTAACCGCTTTAGGTCGCCTTTAGCCACCCTCTCGAAGGCTTCCGCCATAATTTCGTGATGGTCGCCATGAATAAACGCTGACCATTGCGATTTAACGAAACTAAGATAGCTTTTCTTACTCTCTATCCTAGACTTGGCATCATCAAGCTCTTCAAGAAGCGTCAGAAGCTCCTCTTTTTCATCCAATGACAAGTTATTAATAGTAGATAAGTTCATTTGTTAGTAAGAACCTACTTAGCTAGTAGGAATATATGAAAAAAACAAAAACATAGGAGAGATATCCCCAGGAACTTACCAATTTCATTAGTAAGTTACTAGCTAAGTAGGTAAATAGTGTATAAAAATCTCTAGATTGTACAATATTGAACGACTTCACAAGAAAATGCAACAAAAATTTACGCTAAATAGGGACCCTAGACCCATATATATAGATTTAGGGGGTAGGGGTGTCAAAAAAAACAGCTAGCATTTTGATAGTACCCCCTTTTCTTTCGTCAAACCTGGTATATAAATGTGCATATCACTATGTATTGTATGTCAGACATGCGTGTACAAAAAAAGGGGGGTCGGGTAGCCAAAAAATATTGTTCAAACAAAGAATCCTTTTCTTGTTCGATTAGTTTTCTCTATTAAATGGGGAGTTAGCTAACTGCTATCACTTAGCAATCTAATCTTTTCCTCTATCTCTCGCTCTATCTCTTCGGGAGTTCTCTCTTTCTTGGTCTCTACTACATCAGAAAACATTGAGACACTTTTCCCCAACAGTTCTAGGCTTCGGATTCGTGCCGAGTCATTGCTTGCTTCTTGGCTTTCCTTGTACAAACGATCTAGAACGTACCCTTTGACCCTGAGCGAAGAAGCCAACAATCTATCCTCTTTCTTAGCTAATGCACTTTGTAGGCTTTGTGCAATCTTAGGGTCTGCTAAGAGTTTGGAGGCTTCGACCTCTACCCACTTGGGTATGGTCCCGTCCTTGTTCATGGTTACTTCGTAAGCTTTGCAATAGGCTTCCTTGTTGCTTGTAACTTTGCCCTTAACAATTTCATTGATGAAATTTTGTTGCTTGATTGT
>Ga0114933_10003442_pt1 | contig 15422 bp, 18 predicted proteins | sample 4SBtaG_FD_89691 | JGI IMG/M metagenome (GOLD analysis project Ga0114933, IMG submission 89691) | Deep subsurface microbial communities from Kolumbo volcano to uncover new lineages of life (NeLLi) - 4SBTROV12_W25 metaG | ecosystem: Environmental > Aquatic > Marine > Volcanic | place: Kolumbo... | reverse complement strand
GTATTGTAGTTCTCTATATTTTGAAACTAGATAGAAACCAATAGTCTGTAAATCATATTTCTTTTTAAGATACTTTAACATAACACTAGTAAGGTCTTTGTTGTCACCCCAATAACTACCAGCCTGTACATATCTGTTATTAAGTTTTACATAAATCTCACCACAACCTTTGTGATTCATTGAATTAGAAGCACCGTCTGTTAAGGTAACAAGTGATAATTTCTGTACAGCATAATCTTTTTTAAATTTAGCAATTATAGTATCTAAAGCAATCAACGACTCATTAAGTGGTGTTGAAGATAGATAGTAGTCACCTGAAATACTAGGTACTGATTGATCTTCAGCCATTGGATCCATTCTACTAAATCTTCTATAACCATAATAGTCACCAAAGTACATTGCAGCCCTATGTAATATAGAAGCACTTCTCATGTAATCAACTTTTGATTGTTTATGTGAAAACACTTGAACAAGTTTAGTTGTAGCGTCTGGCAATAAACTTTTACCTGACACTTTAAAACCAGATTGTGCATATTGGTCTTTTTCATCTCTATGGTTATTCATAAACGCATAAACTGAAAAAGGTATATTAATTTTTTTACAGAATAAAGTTAAGTTTAATAATTGTTCTACGGTAGGTAGAATATGTTTTTGCATTGAACCAGACCAATCAAGTAGTAGAATCATACCATGATTTTTTTGATTAGGTATAGTTGTTATCTTTTTAAATATATCTTCAGCAAATTTATAACTATGTAATTTTAGAGGGTCAATAATACCTGTTTTATCCTGTGAAGCACGAGCATATAACTTGGCATTTTTTTTCATCTCAAATTCTTTAACAAGATAATTTACAACATTAGACGACTCTTTCATAAATTTTAAAGTTCTATTTTTTGCCTTATTGATTTGTTGTTTTGAATATTCATCATCATGTCGTGCCTTGTCATATATCATAATATCTCTTATAAACTTTTTATAAGGAATAATTAAATTTTTAAGATTGACTTTTGGTAATTCGCAATAGTCACGTTGTCTAGCTTCTGTATCAGTAATACCTTTCACAGCAGAATCCATATCATCATTAGTTAATGATCTCAATTCAGTAGCATTACCTTCGCCGCCTGCACCGTTAGCACCTATTTTACTAGATTGTTTTTTAGAGTCATTATTGTCATCTTCTTTAGAATCTTCTTCCTCAGATTTTTTTTCTAACCATTCGTTTAACTTATCATCTGTACTTTTACTAGATGAATCTTCACTATCTAATTCTGACTCATCAACTTTAGTACCCTTAGGATCTTCTTTATAAACTTTTTGTAATTCTTTTTTATTCTTTAACTCATCTTTACAATACCCTAGTATTTCTTCAGCAAGTTTTAATACGTCATCAAAACTTTTACACTTGTCAACAGCGTTAACTAGGATTTTTTCTTTAGAAGTAAATTTGAAATCTAATCTTTTTGAAGACTTATAGTATAGGTTGATCTTATCAATAAGAGCATAATCATTTTGTAAACTCTTACCTTTTGTTTTAAAGAAATCATCTTTAAACATCTTATCAAAACCTTTTAGGTAGTCATCTGTTAAACCAGGATATTTCTTTTGAATTAACTTGTCAATTCTAGCGTCTTCAATAACATTTACAAATGACTTAAATTCTTTAGTCCTTTTTGCCATCTCTTTCCATGAATCTCCAGGAGTATGTAGAGCATGCGATACCTCATGGCCAACTAACATATCATAAACATGTTTAGATTTGTGTTCTTCTTTAAATATTGGGATTGTTAATACTCTGTTTACTACGTCAAATGAAGCAGTTTGTACAGCGTTTTCTTGTACTTCGATATTCTCAGTAGCAAGTAATTTTGCAAGTTGAGATTTATTCATAGTGTTTTTATTCATAATATACACTTATGCTACACTATTATGGTATATTAAACAAGCACTAAATGGTACGTCAAATATAGGTTATTTAAACTGCGTCAGGTTGCGCTATGAGAACAAAACAAGAACAAGTCGGTATTTACTTAATTCCAATGAATATTGGTTCGTATTTTCTACCTGCAACATCTGGCCTTGCGAATCGCCCTATGTAGTTTTGACTTTGTTTCTTTTCTGTTTCTGTGCCTTCTAGTGTAGATTGTACCTTAGTACCTTGTTGAGTTGATAGAGATAACCACCATATCTGTATATCTTTAAATCCTGCTTCAACCATACAATCGTAGGTATCTTCTTCAAAGGTCTTATATGATTTTACATTTGCAACATTAAAGCCTGCATATTTACCAGGTTTCAATCCCTTGTAGGCGTTCTTAATAGTCTGTAATAAAAAACCATTACGCCACTCATCTTGTACTTTAAACTTATTATATGATTGTTCTGGTTCATCACCATATTGTTCGTGTCCTAAATAAGGCGGACTTGTAAATACAAAATCTAAACTATTATCTTCGGGTATGTAAGTTTCTGAACCTTGTCTTAATAGTATGTATGACTTATGGTCATGCCCATATTCATCTCTAATCTTTTCTAAACCTGCATATGTAGGAACACATGGGTCTGTGCCTATGTAATTAACCCCAGCTGCAATTGCACCCATTAAACGACCACCATAACCCATACTTGGATCCCACACGGTACCTGCTTCTGTACCTTCTAGTGGTGAATCTTTATCTACAAATATATCATATAGAGTTGCAGCTGCTGTAGGTCTAAAGTTAGATACCATCTGTGAGCCAGAGTATCTTCTTAACATAGCTCTCATATCTGATTGTGTAATTTTATGTGCCTCTCTTTTAGTAAAGAAAGTTCCTGTTAATATCTTATTGATACCTTTTTCTAAATGTGTTTCATCTTCCCATATCTCCATAGGTGTTTTCATAGAACCACATTTAATTGACCATGCGTGGTGCATATAAGACCATGCAAGTGATAAACCATGTGTTGATTGTCCTATAATTTTATGTTGTCTATCTAATAATGTATCTCTATTAAAAGAAGTTAGTTTTGCAAATTCATCATTACGCCATTTTCTATCTTCTGGATAGTATGGGAAACCTTTATTGTCTTTCCAATCTCTAACTACTTCTATTGCGTTTGTCATTTTCTTCTTTCAACTTTATCTCGTATATTGTAATAATATTACTTAATCTTTGAGCAGGCCAGTTTACTGATAACATCTCATCTCTTAATTCTTTTAAATCTTTAAGTATTTCTTCTATCATTTTCTCATTACAAATACCTTGCCAGGTAAAGTTCCTCTTGCCCAACTTGTTTCACCTACTAGTTTCATTCCTGTCTGCTCATAAAATTTACATGCTTTAGTGTTGTCTGATCTTACTGATAAGAATATATCTCTAGGACACCAATCAAAAAAATTATGTAATATTACTTTTGCATTACCACTACCTGGTTCTGCATTTGCGATTTGATGTAATACGGTATCGCCTTTTTTCACTTGAACATCACCAATAGTTTGTTTTCTTTTAGCATGATGAAAGGTAATTAATATACCTTCTTCTAATATAATCTGTTCTTTTGCAATCATGCGCCTCATGTAATCAGTTCTTACATGGGGAAACCATTTTTTATGTTTATAGAATATACTTTTTATTTGTTCAAAATCTTCTTCTTTTGCTAGTAACATTTTTTTCACCTACACTATAACCTATTATAAACGATATTATCATAATTGTCAATATCGCAAGCATATGCCATACTAAAAAACTCATTGATTCAATAAATCCTTGATTTTAGGGTTATTATAACAATCAACCACTAAGTGTAATCTGTCAAAATCTGCTTTGTTGTGTACTGCGTGAGGTTTTGAAACATCTGTATAGTAGTATTTTCCTGTTTCTAAATTAAAATGATGTTGTTCTTTTCCTTCCCACAAATAGAAGTGAACATTTAAACTAGTCTTTAAAGGAATATGTATTCTAACTAAGTTACCATTTTTAATTTCTTTATCAACTTTATCTGTATGTTTTTTTATTGTAGTACCAGCTTTTAATCTCATAACCCTAACTCTTTCAAATTCAGCAGGTATATGTGATAATATTTCTTTAATAGGTAATAGATCAGCTTCTTCGTATAATCTAGTCCATCTTAAAGGTTCTACTTTTACATTACTCTTTAGGACACCTGGTTTTAAAATATTACCTATATCGTCACTATATCCTCTAATTGATATAGCATCCCAATTGCCCTTTGCATTGTATTTTGTTTTTACAGGTGAGTATTCAATGTCATTTAAAAACGCTATACATTTTCTTAAACTCTGTCTGTATTGTGGTAAATCTAATTCTTTTAGGATTGCCATCTTTCTTGCGCCTTCTTTATTTGTTTATCTCGTTTCTTTAAAGACATATCTAGTTTTAACTTGCTGACATGCTCTGTAAATACTATGCCTTGCATATGATCAAATTCATGTTGAAAACATCTTGCCACAATACCTGTCATATGTTCTTCTTTTTTTTCTAAGTTTTCATCTAGGTACTCAACCGATATATCTTGTGGTCTTTCTATATCTAAAAACAAGAAAGGAAAAGTTAAACAACCTTCTTTGTATCTTATTAAATCTTTAGTGACGTTTGTAATTTTAGGATTAATACAAACCCACTTCTTACCTTTTTCTATATTTAGGTGATCACCCATTACAAACATTCTATAAGGTTTACCTACTTGATTAGCAGACAACCCTATGCCACCATATTGTTTCATGGTCTCAAACATATTATCTACAAATTTTTTAAGTTCAATCTTTTCTTCTTCTTTAAATCTTTCAATATCAAATTCTGCTATTGATGATAATACTCTTTCATCATTAGGTGGTAATAGTTTATATATCATTATGCTAACCTCGTAAAGTTTTTATATTTCTCAAATTTTATTATATTAGTAAACTTATCAAATAGTATATCGCCCTTATGGGATATAATAAATGTATTTTCACTTGTCAATGATTTTAATATTTTAAAGAAGTCTTCGGTGCCTGATCCATCTAAACTACTATCAAATATTTCATCAAGTATTAGTAAGTTTGTATTCGTACTATTTTTCATTTTAGCAATTGTTCGCCATGTAAATAATAATGCAAGGTCTATTCTTAATTTTTCACCTTCACTAAAACTATTGTAAACAAACGTATCTCTAAATCTACTCTTTATTGTTTCATTAAATTCCTCATCTAAATGAAAGTTAACAAAGAAGTCCATAGATTGTAAATATTTATTAATTAGATTATTCATTATAGGTAGGTACTTCTTAATTATCTTTGCCTTAACACCTGTATCATTTAATATCTCTCTAGCAATATCAATGTATTTTTTTTCATCTACTACTTTTTCTTTATCAACATTAATTGTTTTAAGCTCTTCTTTTATTTGATCTAACTCATAAGCAACTTTATCTGTATTTTCTTTGTCTGATTGTAATTTAGTAATCTCACTATCTAGCCTATTTGAGTGTCTATTAATTTCTGAAATAGATGTATGTACTTTTGCAACAGATATATTTAAATCATTTAACCTATCTGCTATCTTATTATATTCGGTTATCTTATCCTGTGTTTTAATTATTTCTGTTGATAAATTTGTTAGGCCTGCTTCTAGCTCTGATATTTTACTTTCTTCGCTTGATATTTTACTTTGTTTAAATACTTTATCTATTGGTTGTGTACATGTATTGCAGGTATCATTGTTCTTAAAAAATTGTAAAGTTTTTTTGTGATTAGATAAATTAGTTTCTATCTTTGCCTCTAGTTTAGAAAGTTCAGCAGACTTTCTTGTAAACTTATCGCCACCCCATATCTCTGCTTTTGTAGATATAATCTTCTCATTTAGTAATTGTAATTTTTGATTATATTCATAATTACTTTTTTCATTTTCTTTTAGTTGTGCTCTTCGATCTTCTATGTCCGTGTTATCTCTATTTTGTATTTGTTCAAAATGGTCTTTTTGTAATTGATATTTCTCTGACATTAAATCATATCTATGCCTTACATCTACAATATTCTTAGATAGTTCAGCTTGTTTATGCCTTAACAATAAGTCCATATGACTAAAAACTCTTATATCTAATATTTCTTCTACAACTTCTCGTCTATATCTAGCACGTAGGTGCATAAAAGGTTCGTATGATGATGAACCAAGGATGACCACCTGGCAGAAAGCACGATAGTTGCATTTTAAAATATTTTGTTCTAGTGTATTTTGATAATCTACATTAGAGGCATCCTGATTTACCAATACATCATTACAATATATCTCAAATATATTAGGTTTAATACCTCTTATAACTTTATATTGTTTGCCATTTGTTTCAAATTCTACTTGTATTTCACAATCAGCATTATTAATAGTATTTACAAGTTGTTCTTTTTTAATTGTTCTAAATGGTCTATTAAATAAAGAAAAACATAATGCGTCAAGTAAAGTAGATTTACCTGATCCGTTAGAACCTATGATTAGTGTTGATGGCGACTTTGCTAAATCAACTTCTATAAACTGATTACCAGTAGATAAGAAATTCTTCCATCTTAATTTTTTAAAGTATATCATCTTGCTACTATATCAAAACTAATTGATATTCTCTCCTCATCTGAATTACTTGGTTCTACAAAATGATCTAAGTACGCAGGCCATATTGCAAGTAGACCTTCCATTAAATTTACATTTTTTAATTCACCATTATCAAATCTATTGACCATAAATTTATTACCTATTGCACCTGGTCTTGGGTCTCTAAAAGTTAGACGCCCACAATCCTTTGGCACTTTTACATAGTACGTTCCTGATAAATGATATTCACCATGTTGATGTATCGTGTTCCAATCACCTTTTTTATTTACGTTTACCCATAATTGTGGTATTGTAATTTCTTTAATATTTAAAGGAATATGTTTACAAAATTCTGTTATTTCTTTTACTAGAGGTTCAAACTCACCCTCTGGTTTATATAAATCACTTTGCCAACCACCTCTATTTGATTTTCTAACTGACTTATTTTTTTCTATTTCACCTTGTACCCAACCAGTAAAGTCTTCATTAAAGGTCACTTTGGTTTCACTTCTCATAAACTCCCATATCATTGTATGCCAATATGGTGTAGGCCATAACATTTCTTGTTTTATTATTTTTCTACTTGGTTTAGGTTTAGGCATTATCGTTTGCTTCTATATAAAATGATTTTAAATACTCTTTTAATTTTGTTTTGTTCACATCTGTTTCAAGTTGATCTACATAATTGTTTAGAAAGGTAACCGTATCTTCACCCATTTCAACTATATCATCTCTAACACTTGCCTTAATATCAGAATAGTCCTCTATAATATTAAGATCATGTACCGTTATTTCATTATATAATCTTTCAACAAATTTGTCAAATTTATCATCATCTGTCTTATTTAATACGATTAGTTTTATAAAATGATTATGATAAGGTTGTATATCAAGCGAATCATAGTTTTTCTTTTTATCATCATATATTATCTTTTTATGAATTGTTAGAGGATTCCATATTCTCTCCATCTCTCTAGTTTCTGTATCAAAGATATGAAAACCTTTTGGGTCTTTGTAATCTGACCATGTCATTTCATACTGAGCACCACAATAAAATATATGACCATCATCCGTATGTTTATGAAAGTGACCTGATACAACTTTTTCAAATCTATTAAAATCTGTTTTATCATTACCATATTCATTAATTACACCATTTTGCATTTCTATACCTTTGATTTCTAAATGACCAAAACATAAATCTGCCTTTGCTGTGTTCAACATTTGTATTGATTCTTCTTTAGTATCATCACAAATCCAAGGCATGAATAATATAGGCACACTATCAAACTCTACAACTTTAGGTCTGGTGTATATAAATGGTTCATTAAGACCATCAAAACTTGTATATAGATTGTCAATAGCATTTACTTCGTTTGTATTTTTAAAATAAGTATCGTGGTTACCTATTATAATGTGTGTATCTATTTTTTGTTTCCATAGTCTGTCAAAAAATTCTTTTCTAAAAATAGAAGCTGTTTGATGATTTATAAATTTTCTTCTATCTACAACATCACCTAAATGTATTAGTGTTTTTATATTATGCTTTTCTATGTAAGGAAAAAATATCTCATTATAAAATCTTAATTGATATTTTCTAAATGCGTCACTATCATTTCTTACACCAAAGTGTGTGTCGTTTAATATTGCTATTTTCATAATGAATTATAATAATCATTTGTTTTTACAAATGAAGGTAATACTTTATTTAGATTATCAGTTATACGTTTATATAGTTTATTATTCTGATCATATAAATTATAACTTTTTATTTCTTGTTTTGCTAATTTAGGATCAAGTAATTTCATACCAATTGCAATCTGATACCATAAGGTATTGCCTATGCTGTAAAAATTATTACCTATATCATTTATATAATCATTTTCTCTAGGCATTTTATATTTCCACATGGTCATTAGTTTAGTTAATCTAGGCGACCATCTTTGTGTGCTACTTGATTCTTTCCAAAACTTTGTATCTTTTCTAGGAGTTATATAATGATATGTAATAAAATCTCTTATGTTATCCCACATTTGTGTCATCTCTGAATTATATTGTTCCTGAAATAAATTACATTTAAGTTCTAGGTCCCTTTTATAATAGTATTCTATAAAATGAGTTATCTGCATAATAGTAGCATGAATAGAAGTTGCTTCTAGTGGCTCTATAAATGCACTTGATAAACCAGTAGATAAAACATTTTTAACCCAAAACTTTTCTAATCTACCTGTCTTAAATTTTATTTCTCTTTGTACTTTTATTTTTCTATGTTTTAGTTTTTTAGAAATTTCATCATATGCTTTATCAAAGTCTGTATGTTGACTACTAAAGACATAACCACAACCCATTCTTTTTTGTGTGGGTATCTCCCAACACCAACCATGTTTTTGAGCCCATGCGTGTGTGTAGTTTCTTATTTCTTCATCTTCTTCTATATCATAGTTAAAGTTTAAAGCACTATCTACTAATAGATTATCTCTGTATGATACCCATTTATTTTCTTCTATTTTATCAATTAAAACTCTAGCAAATCCTGTACAATCAATAAACAAATCACCTTTTATATTCTTACCTGATTTTGTTTTTAAATATTTTACAAAACCATTTTCGTCTTGTTTAAAACCTGTAACCTGATCATCAATATATTTACATTTAGGTGTTGCGATTGCTTTTCTTTTTAGATATTGTCCTACCTTGTAAGTATCTAAATGATATGCAACAAGTATGGGTTGTCTTTCATCATAAGCATTTTGATTATTTTTAGTATAGTGTAATTTATTTTGTGCCATTAATTGTGATTGAAAGGTTTTATCGTAGTCTAGTTTTTCTGCAATATGATAAATTCTATAATCATCATAACTAATATGAGGAAAATGTGTGTTGTTGTGATAGTTGTCTCCAATAGGAGAATAAAACGACTTACCTTTTGTATGCCAATCTGTATGTTTAATACCTAATTTAAAGGTTGACTCAGTTTCTTTTAAAAATTCTTTTTCATTTACACCTGTTAAATTAGGTTTTAAATTTATCAGATCATTAAAACGACCAGTTGTGCTTTCACCAACACCTATAATTGGTATCTCTGGTGTTGCAACCACAGTTATTTTTGTATCAGGACTTGCTTTGTTTATAAAGTGATGTGCCGTGGACCAACCTGCGGTACCACCACCCACTATAACTATGTTCTTAATCATTATGTATCTAAAACGCTTGTATAATTTCTTCTTTTTCTTTTCTTAACTTTTATCTCATTTGATTTAGGCTCAGGATCTGCAGGCCTATTCTTTCTTAAAAATTCTAAAAATTGATTCTTATATTCACTATTATTATCTCCAGGTAAGGTATCAAACTCGTCTATACCTGCTTGTTCGATCATCTTATACTTTATGTTTGATTGTTTCTTTTCTTTTTGTATTCTTCTTATAAAAGCATAATAGATTATTTGTGTAAAATAAGCAAAGGGGTTGTTAGATTTTTTAGGATTAAAGTTGTTTAAATACTGTAAGCAGTTTTCTATACCATCACTAATCATATCATCTCTAAATGTGTAATTTATGAAATTAGGTCTGTATGATAAATGGTTTGCAATTTTTAAAAAACATTCACCAATATAGTTTGTCACAGGAGGCTTTTTTCTTTTTCTTTTATCTGCCTTATCACAACGATCCTTATATTCAATCATCGCCTGCAAAAACTCTTTATTGTTTACATAATGTTCGGATTTTTTCTTTGTTCTAGTCATAATATTATAATACTATATTTTGTGTTATTAGTCAAGCTTTTTACTAATTCATGGACACTTGACAGATTAGGATTTTCTGATATAATACCCTATGTGGGTTGTTCACCAGGGACCTTAGCTAGTGTATCTTTTTGCTAGGCATATCAAAGTAATCTTTTAATTCATCGAGGTTCTCTTTTTCAGTCATCTTATCATATTTGTCATAGTCTTCATCTGTCATATCTCTTTCTACAAAGGCAGGAAGTTTTTGATCCTGTTTGTTTATTGTATTTACTAAATGATGGTATCTTCTAGTAAACGGCTAAGTTGCGTTTGCTATAGTCATAATTTTATCTTTTGGTATGGTAATAATCTTATCGTTAGTAAAGCCTATCCATTTAACCAATGCGATATAATCTGATATCCCCATCTCGGTTATTCTAGGTACGTATTTGATTAACATTGGCTCTGATAACCTTATAAGTGTTTTATTATCTTTGATTTGTTCTTTTGGAATTACACAACAGATTTCTTCGCCAGATACTAGTCGAATTATTTTTACCATATTACTTTAATTCCACACTATGAATTTCATATGTGAAACCCTCCTCGTTGTAAATATTTATTCTTTCCTGAAAGTGTGTTAGTGTAAAGTTTTTCCTTTCTTTATATGTTAGGTCGTCTGATATGTCGTATAATGTCGCTGTATCTTTACTATCACCTATTCTTAGACCCCTACCTATTGATTGTAGGTTTCTTATCCTAGACTTAGAAGGACTAGCAAAAATAATGTTATGCAAGTTCCGTATGTTAATCCCCGTAGAGAAAGTCCCATAGGAAGCCACAATGATGGCGTTATCGCTTTTTTCTGTGATTGCTCTAACTTGTTCTCTTTGTTGGGTGTCAACTCCTCCATAGACAAAGAAGACTTCTCGGTCTCCTGCTTTGTTTCGTATAAGTTCATATAACTCCTTACCATGTTTTTCTACAAGTTGAAATAGTATCAAAGTGTTGCCATTCAAGGCTGTTGCTAAGTTTCTTATATACTTATTTCTTTTTTCACTTTGAGCCAGATATTCTAATTCCTTATGATACTTTTCTTTATAGATTGCTTTTGCTTCTGCTTCTGTATGTTTTAAAACCAAGCATACTATTTTTAAATCTGCAAGTTGTTTTTTTTCTATCAGTTCTCTAGTAGATACAACCTTGTTTACTCTACCAAATAAACCTTCTAATACTAATTTATGGGTCTTAGTACCATCTAAGGTACCAGTCATACCGATACGATATTTACAATCGGTCAGTTTCGTCATTATCTTCGTCAGAGATACAGCTTTAAATAAATGGGCTTCATCACCTATAACAGCACCGAAGTCAGCGAAAAAAGTTTTTGGGAGTTTATATAAAGATTGCCAGGTAGAGATTACTATTCTTTTACCTTCTTCTATTTCGTAACCGTGGTAGTTTCTACTTACATTATTCTCTACGTCAAATCCGTAGTCTTTAAAATCTTTGTATAATTGCTCTACTAATGATGTTGTTGGTACTATTATGAGTATATTGTTATCTATCACATTAAGATAATGTCTAACCAGTAGATATGATATAAGAGATTTTCCTGACGCAGTAGGTGATAATATTAATCCTCTTTCGTAATCTAAGGCATATTTGAAAGCGTCAATTTGATAGTCCCTCGGCGTGATAGATATATCATAAGACTTAACTAATTCGTCTATATCGGCGGCTGTGTGCGTTTTAATTGTATGAATTTCGTTGATTTCTTCTATTTGTACATTTTTCTTGCTACACCAGTCTTTTAGATAAGGATATAATCCAACGTACAACTGACCTGTGGCATACGAATATAATCGTATCTTTCCATCCCAAACTCTATTTCTAAATTGTGGGGTAAACTTATAACCAGGCACCTCAAAAGAGAAGTAATCTGTCAACTCACGCCTGACATCTGCTTCTGCTTCTATTTTAAGATATACTGAATTAGCCTTTGCGACCTTTAACACGTTGCTCATGTAGTTTTTTATCTGCCTCTGCCATTGCTTGCATTTTATCTGGCGACTTGAAAGCAGGTGGTAAACCTAGATGAGGTCTGCCATCATATACGCAGTTTTCACCGTAAGGACCATCTACATTATTATAGTGTAAAAATACTTGAGCGTGATTTGCCCCTAAAAATGGTTCACGCCAATGTTCTATTTCGCAACCTCTATAAACTATCATATCACCAGGTTTCATATGAACAGGAATGCCTCTATTAGCAAAGCCTCCTGTTTTATCTACCCACATAGGCCAATCATAATTTTCCCAATTATTTTTTCGACCTTTTAAATTAGTATTGTTATATCCTAAACATAATGTAGTTGACACCTCACAACTTGGTCTGTCTTTGTGTCGTTTTAATTCATCACCTGTCTTATATAGTCGCCAGTATGAGTAAGTAGGTTTAAGATTTAAACCTGTAATTTCTCTCATGCCATTTAGACCATATTGTAGTAGTGTCTCCATTGCAGGATCACCATAACATGAATATGTATTAGGTACCTGTTGATCCTGATATGTGCCATCTGTATCTTTGTTGTAACCAGGCCACTTAGCATTAACCATAGTCTTTGCTCTGTTTGCTCTCATAATTGCATAACCGTATAAGTAGTCTGCAAGTATTGGTGGTATAAATTCCTTTATAACACAATATCTATTATCTTCATAAAATTTTGCTGTATCTTTTATTGCCATGGTTTTCCTAAACTCCATAATACTAATGAGTATCTAATTCCTCTTGTACAAGGTGTGACACAATGATATGTAAAACTAGGAAATATAATAACTGATCCTTGAGGTCTTATTTCTTCACATACCTTAAATCTTTTTGCACCTGCGTGAGCGCCTAAATCAAACTTTAGATTACCGCCTGCATAGTTTTTAGGGTCTGTAAGATTAACCGTCATACTTAATTTTCTTACTTTATCCCACATATTTACATTATCAGTAAATCCTGGTGCTAAACTTTTCTTATCTCTTTTTAGAGGTATATCAGCTGCTCTCATATCAGGTTCTGGTTTACCATCAGGTCTCATAATTACAAAACCTTTGTCATCTCTTTTAGGTGGTTTAAATTGCACAGGATTATCTTTTACTTTTATAGCTGCTTTGTACATACTTTTAAAATCAGATGAACCATCAGCATGCCAACCATAAAACTGACCTTGTTTAGGATGACCTTTATAAACAGTAAACTGAAAAGACTCTGAAAAGTCCCACTTCCAGTTCCAACCTGCTTGTGCATTTGCGTGATGTATATAAGGATGAAATATATCATATAACCATTTATCATTTAACCATGAAACATCACTATCTCTTACATAAAGATTTTCTTTGTCTATACCTTTTTTTGCAAGTGTTTCTCTAGTTGCACCACGAGTAGGTGTATCTATTACCTTATTACCTTTCATATCTACACCACCTTTTTCCTTACCATCAAATGTAGAGGCACTTTTAGATATACCTTTACTTTCATCTATAACCATTTTTGATAGACCATGTGCAATAATTTTTTTACACATATCTGGCTTAATGGCACTTTTGTAAAACATGTATGAATTTTTTAATTGCATTAAATAACTCCTGAAGTAAACTTTTTCCAATCTATAGCGTTTTTAATAGTAAATGTTCTATTAGATATAATCTTTAAAGTCTTCTCTAAATAATCTACTGTTGTTTCTATATATGTTACCTTTTGCTCTAGTTTATTTACATCACTATCCGACTTGATGTACTTGTCAACATCTTGTCTTAATACTTTTAGATTGAAGGGTTTTGTTTGATATACACTAGGATCTGCTTTACCTGTGTAGTATTCCCATTTCTCTCTTACGATCCTTGCTAAATCTTGTTCAGCGACCTTTAAAAGATTTTTATATTTTGTATGATACTTTGAATATTTGTTGTGTAATTGTGGCGTCTTTAAAGATTCTAAATCAAGTTCTACGTCATTAATCTTCAAGTCTTTATCTGCCATTGTTTGTATTTCGTCTAACGTCATTATCTATTCACCTTTTATATTTATGGATATTTTATCCTATGGATATTATATCACAACTACTTAAAAAATCAAGCTTTATGATGTAGTTTCAATCGTTCTGCCACCTGACACAGCTGCAAATTCGTATATTTTATATGCAAAGGTCACATTAGCAGTTAGATATTGTATATCAGTTTCTTGTTGATTGTAGTCTAAACCAGATAATGATATAGGATATATATCTCTAAATCTAACCTCTAAAGCTGCATTGTTCTTACTTGATAATACAAATAGGGTTGCGTCTGAATATAGACCGCCATCATCTTGTACTGCCTTACTTATTTTACCTAGTTCTTTGTTAAGACCTACACTCTTTGTTGTAGGAAATCTGTCACTTCCTGCGTTTTGTAGATTTCTAAATTGTTCAGTATCTTTAGGAAAACCTAAACCTGTTAACCAACCATGTATCTCTCTGTAATTTTCTAAATTTTCATCTACTAAAAATTGTATATTAAGATTATCGTAGTCTAATTTATCACCTGGTATAGGTATATCTTTAAGTGGTGTTGGTTGACTCGCATTACCTAATGATATACCAGGTATGTTTGCAGCCGTACAGAAAAATTCTACTTTAGGAAGTTTGATTACGCCAAACCTAAACTTTGTAGGTTCTGCATAGTCAAATTTTGTTGGTTGTCTATCTAATGATTTTGTAGTAGTCATACTACTATTTATCTGTTTGTTTATCTACTTCTTCCCACTCTTTTTCAGTCGCTTCTTGTATCAACTTTTGATCTGATTCAGATACTTTATCCTCTGCCTTAAAATTATCTATTCTGTCCATAAACCTATCCCATATATCAGTAGATGGTTTAGAACAAGATATTAAAAAAAATGTTAAGATTATTAGTAGATATTTCATACTTTTATTTATGCTAAAAAAAAGGGGGCCGAAGCCCCCTCTTTAGTAATTTGTTTACACAAACTATTACATGATGTTCGCAACTTGTACTCGTCTGTAATATCTGTTAGAAGATAATGCAGTTAAGCCATCAGCTGTGATTGAACCAGTACCAGTCACATCGCTACCAGCAAATGGGTT
>Ga0114933_10003441_pt1 | contig 15422 bp, 13 predicted proteins | sample 4SBtaG_FD_89691 | JGI IMG/M metagenome (GOLD analysis project Ga0114933, IMG submission 89691) | Deep subsurface microbial communities from Kolumbo volcano to uncover new lineages of life (NeLLi) - 4SBTROV12_W25 metaG | ecosystem: Environmental > Aquatic > Marine > Volcanic | place: Kolumbo... | reverse complement strand
TCGACCCGAGAAGTCATCGGTGAGCCGTGTGCGGGAAAACCGCACGCACGGTTCGAAAGGGGGCCTCCTGCTGACCATCGGTGCCTCGGCGCCGGGAAGTCGGTAGGAGGTCTACCAATGCTGAGCCTGCTCCTCGCCTGCTCCGAACCTGCGCCGGTAGTGCTCCTGGTCAGCTGGGACACCGTGCGCTGGGATCATGTCGGCGGCGGGGCTACGCCGGTCCTGGACGGCCTGGCTGCGGAGGGAGTCTCTTTCACCGAGGCCCGGACGACCTGTCCGGTCACGCTGCCCGCGCACGCCTCGATGCTGACCGGACGGAGCGTTGCTCACCACGGCGCCCGCATGAACGGGTCCTACGTCCTCGACCCGTCTGTCCCGACTCTGGGCGAGGCCTTCCAGGATGCCGGCTGGGCGACCGGAGGATTCGTCTCGGCGAGCGTGCTCGCCGAGCGCTATGGCCTGGCCCGAGGCTTCGACCGCTACGACGACACGCTCGATGACCCCCGCGTTGCCCGCCCGGGCTCTTCACGCCACGGGGATCGGACCGTCGCGTCGGCGCTGGACTGGCTGGGCCAGGTCCCTGAAGACCAGCCGGCCTTCGTCTTCGTTCACCTCTACGACCCGCACCTGCCGCGGGACCACGCGGTCGAGGGCCTGGACCCCTACCGCGCCGAGATCCACTACGCGGACGCGCGCACCGGAGAGCTCCTCGAGGGCATCGCGGCGCTCGAACGGCCGGTACGGGTCGCGCTGACCTCGGACCACGGCGAGAGCCTCGGGGCGCACGGCGAGAAGACCCACGGCTGGTTCATCTACGACACGACCATGCGGGTCCCCCTGGTCCTGAGCGGTCCTGGTCTCGGGGCTCCGCGCGAGGTGGCTGGGAGGGCCTCGGTAATCGACTTGCACGCGACGCTGCTCGAATGGGCGGGCCTTCCACCCGTCGAGGCCGATGGCATGAGCCTTCTCGGGCTCGACGCGGTGCCCGCTCGGCCCCTGGCCGTCGAGAGCGTGATGGCCGCGCTGAACTTCGGGGCTGCGCCGCTCTTCGGGGTCCACGACGACGAGGGTCTCTGGATCTCCTCGAAGCGGCCGGAGCACATCGTGGATGGCCAGGACATCTGGGCCGGCGATGCGGCCGCGCTGGCGCAGCGCATCGACGCTCAGGACTGGGCCTGGCCCCAGGAGCCGTCGATGGCCTCGAGCGAGGAGATCACCGCCCAGCTTGAGGCCCTCGGCTACATGACCACCGAGTCCGCGCTGGTCGATGCCGGGCGTGACGCCAAGGACCTCGTCGAGCTCTCGGGCCTGACGATCGAGGTGTGGTCTGTCCTGAGGGAGGTCCCGGTCGCCCGTCGCGTCGCGGTCTGGGAGGTGCTCTACGCCGCGGTCGGTCCCGAGCTCGTGCTGGAGCGCGCCCCGAGCGTCGCCGACCTCGGGTTGAAGGCCGTCTCCTTGCGCGAGGTCCAGGCCCTCGACGCCCTCGGCCGGCCCGAAGAAGCCAGTCAACTGCTGGCCGTTCGAGGCCTCGACGAGGCCCTCGAGGCCCGACGACGGGAGCGCGCCGAGGCCATGGCGCTGGAGACGGCGATTCGAGCCCGCCTGGAGCAGGTGCCCGATGACGAGGTCGCGCTCAGTGACCTCGCCGTGGTCCTTCGACGCCTGGGTCGACCCGACGAGGCCGCTGCTCTGACCCCGTGACGGCTCACAAGGCAACGAGGGGCGCCGGGCGGTGCTCCGCGCGTCACGCCTCGGCGCGGCCTCCCTTGTCGCCTGGTCGCCTGGTCTTCCTCATCGCCCAGGGGCGACTCCGACCCATGTCTGCGCAGCGCAGAGGTGAAAAGCCCCCGAAGGGGCTGCTGGGTGGCAGGGGCGACTCGGACCTATCTCTGCTCAGAGTACGAAAGCCCCCGAGGGGGCCTTGTGCTGGGTGGCAGGGGCGACTCGGACCCATCTCTGCTCAGAGTACGAAAGCCCCCGAGGGGGCCTTGTGCTGGGTGGCAGGGGCAGAGGGACTCGAACCCCCGGCCTGCTGATTTGGAATCAGCTGCTCTACCAACTGAGCTATACCCCTCCAGCCCTGCGAAGCTATCCATGCCGCCCGGCTCAGGCAAACCAGCCCGCGAAGGTGCCGACGAGGCAGAGGGCGGCGAGCAGCCAGACGTAGAAGGCGAACTTGTCGAAGCCGCCTTCCTTCACGAGCTTCACCAGCAGCACCAGGGCGACGTAGCCGCTGACGAGGGCCGCGACCGCGCCGAGCAGCAGGGGCAGGGCCTCGACCTCGTCCCAGGCCGCGTCACGGGCCTTGAGCAACAAGGCGCCGAGGATGGCCGGGATGGCCAGCAGGAAGGAGAAGCGCGCGGCGAACTCCCGATTCAGACCCAGGAAGAGCGCCACAGCGATGGTGGTGCCGCTCCGGCTGATTCCGGGAGCGATGGCCACGCCCTGGGCCAGGCCGATGAGCAGCGCCATCCACCACGCCATGTTGGCTGCGTTCCTCTCGCCCGGCCGAGCCCATCGCGTCGCGAACAGCAGGCAGCCCGTGACCGCGAAGGTGATCGAGAGCACGCTGGGCTGGTCGAAGAGCCCCTCCAGCGTGTCCTTCAGGCCCACGCCGATGAGCCCCGTCGGGATGGTGGCCAGGATCACCAGCAGGATGAGCCGCGTGTTCGGTCGCTCGGACAGCCCACCCTTCTCGGTGAAGGGCGCACGCAGCATGTCCAGGATGCTCTTGCGGTAGAAGTAGAGCACCGGCGCCAGGGTGCCGAGGTGGACCACCAGGTCGAAGAGGACCTCGTCGCCGGGGGCGGGGAGGAACTCCTGGAAGAGCACCAGGTGTCCGGACGAGGACACCGGGAGGAACTCGGTCAGGCCCTGCAGGACACCGAGGATGAGCGCGGCCAGCATGCCGCGGGCTTATCCCGTGCCTTACTCGTCGGAGGGCTTGAAGCTCTCCAGGTAGGCGATGAGGTTCGCCACGTCGTCGTCGGACAGCTGCGGGAAGGGGGCCATCGGCGTGCCGGGCTTGCCGGTCTTGATGACCTTTTTCAGCTCGGGCTTGCTCGCATCGGCCCAGAAAGCCGCCGAGGTGAAGTCGGTCGGCTTGGGGTCCAGCGCCATGGCAGCGGGGCCCTTGCCATCCGCGGCGGTGCCGTGGCAGGCCATGCAGTTCGCCGTGTAGGTCGCCTTGCCCTTGGCGGCGTCGGCGGCCTCGGCAGTCCCGAGGGCGAGGAGGACGGGGAGGATCATGGCGAACTCCGAACTGGAGAGAGAGAGTAGCGCTCCCTTCGACGAGACGCCCGACGGGGCATTCAGATTCCGTCCGGCGCGTCCTTGTCCTCTTCATCCGGCTTCGGCGTCGCGGGCTTCTTTTCGCCCAGCTCGCTCGGCTCCTCCTCGCCGTTCTCGAGGCGCTCCATGTAGATCAGCACCCGGCGCGCGTCGTGCTTGTCGAACTCCGCGCGGAAGGCCGGCATGTCGCCCTGACCGTCGAGGATGAGCTCGATGAGCGCGTCGCGCTCGGTGTAGTCCAGCTCGCCGCGCAGGTCGGGGACCCCGTTCACGAGGGCGACGGCCGCCGGCCCCTGGCCGGAGAGATCGTTGCCGTGGCATTGCCAGCAGGAGCGGTCGTAGACCTGGCGCCCCTTGACGTGGTCGGCCGGGCGCTTGCCCGGCTGGGCGGCGATGAGCATCAGGAGCAGCACGTCCGCTCTCTAACGCCTCGCTGAGCCTTGGAGTCCCAGAGTGCCAGGGGCCCCGAGAGACGAACTCTCGGGGCCCAAATGGCTTTGGTCCCCCTCAGGGGGACTGAGGGGGTGAAAGCGGAGTCGACGGGACTCGAACCCGCGGCCTCCGGCGTGACAGGCCGGCGTTATAACCAACTTAACTACGACTCCAGATCTCTCTGGCCGAGCACGAGGCTCGTCCCCCCTGAGGGGGGATTGAGGGGGGTGAAGGCACAGTAGGCGGAGCGGGTTTTGAACCCGCGACCGGAGCGTGTAAGGCTCCCGCTCTCCCACTGAGCTACCCGCCCAAAGAACAGCGCTCCTCTCGAAGCCCCCGGCACTTAATCATGGCCTCTCAGAGTGTCAACACCCCGGTAGGAAGCCCACCGGGGTGCCGATCGGGTTGTGCCCCAGAGGGCAGAACCGGCTCTACTGCACGGCGTCCTTGAGGGCCTTGCCGCTCTTGAACTTCACGCCCTTGGAGGCGGGAATGTGCAGGGGCTCCTTCGTGCGGGGGTTGCGGCCCGTGCGGGCAGCGCGCTCGCTCACGGAGAAGGTGCCGAAGCCGACGAGGGTGACCTTGTCGCCGTTGGCCAGAGCGTTGGAGATGCCCTCGGTGAGAGCGTTGAGAGCCTTCTCGGCCTCGGTCTTCTTGATGCCAGCAGCGTTGGCGATGTGGTTGACGAGGTCGGACTTGGTGGTGGAAGCCATCGTTGGCTCCTTTTTTCTTGGGTGGGGTGGGGTGGGTCGGACCGGCAGAATGCCGGCCCGGGAGGGGTGCGGTCCTACTTGACCGCTTCCTTGAGGGCCTTGCCCGGCTTGAAGCGCACGCCCTTGCTGGCGGCGATCTGGATGGGGGCGCGGGTGCGGGGGTCGCGGCCCGTGCGGGCTGCGCGCTCGCTGACGCTGAAGGTGCCGAAGCCGACGAGGGTGACCTTGTCACCGTTGGCGAGGGCGCCCTGGATTCCACCGATGGCGGCGGACAGAGCCTTCTCGGCGTTGGACTTCGTAATCCCAGCGGCGTCTGCGATGTTGGCGACGAGCTGAGCCTTCGTGACTGATGACATGCCTTGATCTCCCTTGAAACTGCTCTATGAGCCGATTGGCGGTCTTGTCCTACCAATGCGATCACAGGGTGTCAACCGATTGCAAGCGACTTTCTCGATCGCCGTCAAGCCGCTTCCGAGGCCGATCGAGGGCTGATCGGGTCCGGAGATCGCGTTACGCCTCTGAAATCGGGCCTCGACAGATCTTCAAGAAGACTGTGCTAAGTACCTGAAAACTCAGTTGGAAGCTGGATTCTCAGCGAGCGTCGGCTGGCGGAACAGGTCGTCGGGGTTGGTGATGGCCAGGGCCTCGACGAGGACCTCGTCCATGTGAACGACCACGCGAATGTCGAGACTTTCTTTGATCAGGCGCGGGATGTCGGCCAGGTCGGGCTCGTTGTCCTTTGGAATCAGCACGCGGCGCACACCGGCCCGATGTGCGGCCAGAAGCTTCTCTTTCAGGCCTCCGATGGGCCGCACCTTTCCCCGGAGCGTGATCTCGCCGGTCATCGCGATGTCCCTGCGAACCGCGATTCCGGTCACGGCGCTGACCACCGCCGTGGCGATGGTGATTCCGGCTGACGGACCGTCCACACCCCAGAGCTCGGGCACGTGAACGTGGATGTCGAGCTCCTGGTAGAAGTCCGGCTTCAGGCCCAGGTTCGCCGAGCGCGACCGGATGTAGGTGATGGCGGCCTGGCAGCTCTCCTGGAAGACGTTGCCGAGCTGCCCGGTGAGCGTGGTTTTGCCGTTCCCACGGACGGCCGCGGCCTCGATGGGCACCATCACGCCGCCGGCGTTGGTCCAGGCCAGACCCTGCACGAAGCCGATCTCGTCCTTGTCGCTGACCTTGCCGTAGCGGAAGCGGGGCACGCCCAGGAGCTTCTCCAGGTTCGTGCTCGTGACCTTGACGCGGGTCTCCGGCCCCTTCCGCACCACGCGCTTGGCGACCTTGCGGCAGACCGCGGCGATCTCGCGCTCCAGGTTTCGAACGCCGGCTTCCTTGGTGTAGCGACGCACGATCTGGGTGACCGCCTGGTGCGTGATGACCAGGTTCCCGCTGTCGATGCCGTGGTTCTCGAGCTGCTTCGGGATGAGGTAACGCCTTGAGATCGAGAGCTTTTCCTGCTCGGTGTACCCGGGCAGTCGGATGATCTCCAGGCGGTCCTGGAGCGGCGCGGGGATGCCGTGGAGGCTGTTCGCCGTGCAGACGAACATCACCTTGGACAGGTCGTAGTCCAGGTCCAGGTAGTGGTCGTTGAAGGCCTCGTGCTGCTCCGGGTCGAGGACCTCGAGCAGGGCGGAGCTGGGATCACCTCGGAAGTCGGTCGACATCTTGTCGATCTCGTCGAGGAGGAAGACCGGGTTCGAGGAGCCCGCCTTGCGCAGCGCCTGGATGACCTTGCCCGGCAGAGCGCCGATGTAGGTGCGGCGGTGACCTCGGATCTCGGCCTCGTCGCGGACACCGCCCAGGGCCATGCGCACGAAGCTGCGGTCGGTGGCGCGCGCGATGGAGCGGGCCAGCGAGGTCTTTCCGACGCCCGGCGGGCCGACGAGGCACAGGATGGGCCCCTTCATGCGCTCGACGAGCGAGGCGACGGCCAGGTACTCGAGCACCCGCTCCTTGATCTTGCGCAGGCCGTAGTGGTCCTCGTCCAGGACCCGGGCGGCGTGCACGATGTCGAGGCGGTCGTCGGTGTACTCGTGCCAGGGGAGGGAGAGCACTACGTCGATGTAGGTGCGGACGACGTTGGCCTCGGCCGACATCGGGCTCATCAGCTTGAGCTTGCGCAGCTCCTTGCCCAGCTTGGCCAGCGCCTCGGTGGAGAGCTGCTTGGAGCGGATGCGGCTCTCGAGCTCGGCGAGCTCGGACGTGAACTCGTCCTTTTCGCCCAGCTCCTTCTGGATCGCCTGCATCTGCTCGTTGAGGTAGTACTCCTTCTGGCTCTTCTCCATCTGCTTCTTGACCCTGCTCTTGATCTTCTTCTCGACCTGCAGGATCTCGATCTCGCCCTGGAGATGCTCGTAGATGCGCTCGAGCCGCTTCTGCGGATTCGCCTCTTCGAGCAGCTCCTGACGCTCGCCGAGCTTGAAGTTGAGCTGCGCGACCAGGGTGTCGGCCAGCTTGGAGGGTTCCTCGATCTGCTGGACCGTGAGCATCATCTCGGGGGGGATGCCCTGGGCCAGCTTGACGTACTGCTCGAAGGCGGTGCGGACGGAGCGCATGAGCGCGCTGACCTCGACCTCTTCGAGGGTGGGCTCCTCGACCGGTGCGAGCTCGACGCGGAAGAAGTCGTCGACCTCGGTGTAGCGCACGATCTTGGCGCGTGAGCGGCCCTCGACCAGGACCTTGACGGTGCCGTCGGGCAGCTTGAGGAGCTGGATGATGCCGGCGATGCAGCCGACCTCGTAGATGTCGCCGGGCTGGGGGTTGTTCGTCCGGGCTTCGCGCTGGGCGGCCAAAAACAGGGTCTTGTCCCCCGCCTTCGCGGCGTTCAACGTCGCGATGGACTTCTCGCGGCCGACGATGAGCGGCACGACCATGTTCGGGAACACGACGAGGTCCCGAAGAGGCAGGAGCGGGAGCGTTGTTCCCGTGCCGGTCTGGCGCTTGTCCTTGAAGAACATCCAGAGAAGAGTCTAACAGGCCTGCGGAGCGGGTCTACGCCCAGTCCGCATCACGCTCGTAGACCAGCACCGGCGGCTTCTTGCCAGTGACCACGTCATCGGAGATGACGCACTCCTTGATGTTCGATTTCGAAGGGATGTCGTACATCACGTCGAGCATGATCTCCTCCATGATGGAGCGGAGACCGCGGGCGCCGGTCTTGCGCTTCAGCGCCTCCTTCGCGATGGCGCGCAGCGCGTCCTCGGTGAACTTGAGCTCGACCCCTTCCATGTCGAAGAGCTTCTTGTACTGCTTGACCAGCGCATTCCGGGGCTGGGTCAGGATGAGGACGAGCACGTCCTCGTCGAGCTCCTCGAGGGTCGCGAGCACCGGGACGCGGCCGATGAACTCCGGGATCATGCCGAACTTCAAGAGGTCCTCGGTCTCGCACATCTTCAGGAGCTCGCCGAGGCGGTGCTCCTTCTTGACCTTGACGTTGGCGCCGAAGCCGATGGCCGACTTGTTGACGCGCTTCTCGATGATCTTGTCCAGGCCGACGAAGGCCCCGCCGCAGACGAAGAGGATGTTCGTCGTGTCGATCTGCAGGAACTCCTGCTGCGGGTGCTTGCGGCCGCCCTTCGGCGGCACGTTGGCGACGGTGCCCTCGATGAGCTTCAAGAGTGCCTGCTGGACGCCCTCGCCGCTGACATCGCGCGTGATCGAGGGGTTCTCCGACTTGCGGCTGACCTTGTCGATCTCGTCGATGTAGATGATGCCCTTCATGGTCCGCTCGACGTTGTACTCGGCGGACTGGAAGAGGCTGAGGATGACGTTCTCGACGTCCTCGCCGACGTAGCCGGCCTCGGTCAGGCTGGTCGCGTCGCAGATGGTGAAGGGCACGTTGAGGAAGCGAGCCAGCGTCTGGGCCAGCAGCGTCTTTCCGGTACCGGTGGGCCCGACCAGGAGGATGTTGCTCTTCTGGAGCTCGACCTCGTCGTGGCTGCCGCGGGCGTCGATGCGCTTGTAGTGGTTGTGCACCGCGACCGCGAGGATCTTCTTCGCCCGGTCCTGGCCGATGATGTACTGGTCGAGGTGGGCCTTGATGTCCTTGGGCTTGGGCACCAGGGCGCGCGAGGCGTAGTAGTCCTCGCGCTCGTACTCCTCGGTGATGATCTCGTTGCAGAGCTCGACGCACTCGTCGCAGATGTAGACGGACGGACCGGCGATGAGCTTGCGCACTTCCTTCTGGGACTTGCCGCAGAAGGAGCAGCACAGCTCCTTTCCATCCGAGTTTCGACGACGCATCGCTTCTCCTACCGTCTCATCGACAACGGTCGCACAGGACCCTGCTTGAGTCGATCCGCACCGATACTAGTCGGTGTTCTCTTCCGGCTTCTCGAGGACCTCGTCGACCAGACCGTAGTCCTTGGCGTCGTGGGCACCCAGGAAGAAGTCCCGGTCGCTGTCCGCCTTGACCTTCTCGAAGTCCTGGCCCGTGTGCCTGGCGAGGATCTCGTTCAGCACCTTCTTCCAGCGCAGGATCTCCTTCGCGGTGATCTCGATGTCCGAGGCCTGGCCGCGGGCGCCGCCGAGGGGCTGGTGAATCATCACGCGCGCGTTGGGCAGGATGCGGCGCTTGCCGGTCTCGCCGGCCGCCAGAAGGACCGCCGCCATCGAGGCCGCCTGGCCGATGCAGATCGTGGAGACCTTGGCGCGGATGAACTGCATGGTGTCGTAGATCGCCATGCCGGCCGTGACCGAGCCGCCCGGGCTGTTGATGTAGAGGAAGATGTCCTTCTCGGGGTCCTGGCTCTCCATGTAGAGCAGGTGGGCCACGACGGTGTTGGCGACCGCGTCGTCGATGGCCGTGCCGAGGAAGATGATGCGGTCGTCGTAGAGGCGCTCCCAGATGCTGCGGGGGCGGTCGAACTCAAAGGCCATGAAGGGGCGGGCTCCGGAGTTGGGTGTGCTGAAGGCGTAACACCCGTGATCGAAAAGAAAAGAGGGCGTCGACAGTCTTGTCGACGCCCTCTGCTTCGACTGAAGCCGATGTTCTGTTTCAGCCCTGCAGCAGGGCGACCAGTTCGGCCTTCTTGAGCTTGCTGTAGCCCTTGAGTCCGCGCTCCTTGGCCAGGGCCTTGAGGTCGGCGGCGCTCATCTTGGCGTAGTCGGGCGCGTCTGCGGCGGCGGGATCTGCGGTCGGCTCCGGGGTCGGCTCCGCCGCGGCCGGCTCCGGCGGGGCGATGGGCTCGTCCGAGAACTCGGCCTGCTCGAGCAGCCAGTCCAGGGTCTTCTCCTCGAGCAGGCGCTCGCGGAGGTCCTCGACGGCGTTCTCCTTGAGGAAGTAGCCCTTGATGGCCTCGACGCGCTGACCGCGCAGGTTCGCGATCTCCTCGTACTTGGCCTCCAGGTCCGCGTCGTTGACCGCGATGCTCTCGGCCTCGGCCACGTGGTCGAGGATGAGGCTCGACTTGGCGGCGAAGCGGGCGCGGGTGCGGTAGTCGGCCATCTCGGCGTCGTTGAAGACGATGCTCTTGGGGTCCTCGCCGCGGTAGGCGCGCTGGACCTTGATCTCCTGGAGCAGGGCCTGGAGCTGCTGCTCGACCAGGCCGGCGGGGGCCTCGAAGTCGTTGTTGTCGATCAGGGCCTGGAGCAGGTTGGCGCGGGCCTGGTTCTTGGCGTTCTCGTCGATGCGGCCCTGGAGCTGCATCCGGATCGCCTCGCGCATGCCGACGGCGCCGCCCTCGTAGCCCATCTCCTCGGCCAGCTCGTCGCTGAGCTCCGGGGTGGTGTAGGCGTTGATGGCGGTGACCTTGACCTTGACGTCCAGGGTCTTGCCGGCGAGCTCCTCGAGGATGCAGTCGTCCGCGAAGGCGATGCCCTTGAGCGTCTTGGCGCGGCCGCCCTTCTTGAGGCCGACGAGGGACTCCTCGATGCCCTTGTAGGTGGCGTCGCCGGAGGTGTTGATCATGGCGCCGGGGTGGGCGTGCACGACCTCTTTGCCTTCCTTGGCCTCGAGCTCGACGAGGATGTGGTCGCCGGCCTCGACTTCCTTGCGGTCCACCTCGGCCAGGGCCTGCTGGCCCTGCAGGCGAGCCTCGACGTTCTGGTCGACGACGGAGTCCTCGACCGTGGCCGAGGGGTAGTGGACGGTCAGGCCCTTGTAGGTCTGCAGCTCGAGCTCGGGCTTCACCTCGATGGTGATCGAGAACTCGAAGTCGCTGCCGCGCTTGAGGTCGCCCTTGTCGACGGTCGGCTGACCGAAGAACTCCATCTCGGCGGCCTGGGCCCGGAAGCTCTGGTTGATCAGGTTCGCGGCGACCTCCTGCTCGATGCTCTTGCCGAAGCGCTGCTCGAGGACGCGGCGAGGGGCCTTGCCCGGGCGGAAGCCGCGGAGGCGCACGCTCTTGGCCAGGTTTCGGTAGGCCTTGTCGAGCTCGCTGCTCACCTGGTTGGCGGGGACGGTGAAGCGGAGGCGCTTCTGGATCGGGCTGACGGTTTCGACGTCCATTCTTTCCTCGATGCCGCTCGTGAAGATTGCGAGAAGGGGGACTCGAACCCCCACGGGTCTCCCCACTGGCTCCTAAGGCCAGCGCGTCTACCAATTCCGCCATTCTCGCGAAGGGGAAGGTGGGGACCGGGGCCACTAACCCCCTGTCCGGATCAGCGCGAGGACAGCTTTCCGATGGCCTTTCCGCGGTCGTAGCCCTTCTTCTCGGCCTTCTTCTTCTCTTCCTCGAGGCGCTTGCGGGCGCCGCGCTGCCAGCCGATGGTCAGGCCGTCCACGCGGGCCTGCCGAAGATCGGCTTCGCCCTTCGTCGCCGCGGTGATCAGCGCGTTCACGTTGATCTTCAGCGCGTAGCCCCCCTCGAGCGCGGTGTCGCGGGCCTCGCGGTAGGCGTTCAGCACGGGCACCAGGCCCTGCTCCTCGAGCTCCTCGGAGGCCTTGTCGGCGCAGGCGTGGCAGGTCTCGGAGGCTTCGTAGTTGCGCTGCTCGATCATGCTGGCGGTGACGGCCTCGCGACCGAAGTGGGCCTTGCAGAAGCCCCCTCCACAGCCCGGGCACATGTTCTGGCTGGCGAAGATGCCGCGCAGGGACTTGCCGCAGCCGGGGTGGAGGCAGTTCTCGGAGGCCTGGCGCTGTGCCGCGTTGAGCTCGGGCGGGGACAGCGCGTCCCACTCCCTCGCCGAGATCCAGAAGCGCACCTTGTTCAGGAGCTTGCCCCAGAGCTCGGCGTCGTCGAAGCGGAACGAGAGGCTGTCCTCGGTCCCGGTGATGCGGGTCCCGTCGTCGCGGTTCGGCTCGGGCTGCGCCTTGGTCGGCACGAAGGCGCGCGAGGCCCGGATGCGGAGCACGTCCCCGTCGACCTCGACGCCGATCACCGCGTCCAGGGGAACGACGGCCTGGGTGGACACGTCCTCGGAGTCCTTCAGCCCGACCGCGACGAGGTAGCACCGGGTCAGCGCCAGGAAGCCGTCGCCGTCCATGAACATCATCTTCTTGTCGTTGAAGATGACCTGGGGATCTGCGAGGTCGGACTGCAGGATGCGCAGGTTGCCGAGCGACTCGCTGGTCAGGTTGCGGACCCGCTTGGCCCACGCGTCGTCCGCGAAGGCGAAGTACGTCCGGTCCGCGGTCTCCCGGGTGGCCTTGTCGAAGTTCTCGCGGATCAGCTTCTCAGGGTCCATGGGGGCTCCCGGGGAGCCGCCGACTATAGGCCGTGCGTGCTGACCAGGTGGTCCTCGCGATCGGCGAGCCACTGGCGCAGGTAGTCCTTCTCCTCGGCGTAGCTGGTCCAGTCGTTGCGGTAGCCCGCCCACCAGTGGCTCTTGTGGGCGCTCTCCCACTTCGCCCAGTCCCGCTCGGCGCTGGGATCGATCAAGGTCCACCAGGCCTCGACCGTCTCCTGCTGCCAGGCCAGGCCCAGAGGTCCCTCGCGCAGGCCCTGCCAGCGCTCCACGAGGTCGTCCATCCGAACCTCCTGGATGGCCCAGAAGACGCGATTCCGGCTGGTGTAGGTGTTGGTGTTCTGGGCCGAGACCCGCGCCGTGTACCAGTTCTGGCCGTAGCTGTGGTTGAAGTCCCACGGCACGTACCGGAAAGCGGGATCCAGGTTCGGGTCGTTGTAGAGGTAGGAGTTCTTGCCCGCCGAGTCCTCGCTGACGGTGACGTAGACGAGGAGGAACCAGTCCATGAACTCCTCGACCTCGAACCAGGCGCTGGCGCCGCTCATCATGTCCTCGGCCGAGGAGTCGCCCGTGAAGGCGACGAGCTCGCGCAGGTCCGCGAAATTGCTGGTGCCCTCCTTCTGCTCGTAGCCCTGGGCCAGGTCCGACTTCGAGCCGCCGTAGACGCTCTCCCGGTAGAAGCTCGCGTCGTGGTTTACGGCCTTGTAGAGGTTGCCGTCCCGGTTCAGCCCGGCGTGGTCGACGAACTCGTCGTCCACCTTGTCGAGGCCGACGTAGAGCCCGTGGTAGGCGCCGTCGAGGTAGACCACGGCAAAGAAGGTGCGCGGGGTCAGCCGGTGCACGTCCTGGTGCTCGGCCATGGCCAGCCACGTGTCGTACAGGAGCTTCTGGCGGACGTAGCTGTTGTCGTCAAAGGTCGACAGCAGCACCAGGTGGTTGCGGGACTTCTCCCAGCCCTCGAGCAGGAACTCCTCGTCCGGGAACTCCAGCGTGTAGCTGGGCTTGGCGAAGCTGGCGCTGGAGGCCCCGCGGATCTTGATGTCCGCGTCCCAGGTCTCGCCCTGGTACGTCACCGTGCCCGCCTGATAGTCCTGGCTGATCTCCTGATCGGTCGCCAGGTGGAACACCGGCAGGCCCCACTCCTCGGTGTAGGTCTCCGGGTCGACCGCTCCGCCGAGCGAGGGGTCATCGGCCACCCAGAAGGTGACCGTCGAGGCCTCGGGCACGCGGTCGGAGCTCACCGAAGCGGAGAACACGACGTCGTGGCGTCCGCCGTCCTCGGCGCCGCTGGTCCAGGAGAAGGAGCCGTCGAAGGTGGCGGCGGTCGGCGCCTTCACCAGCTCGATCGCCGCGGCGCTCTCCGAACAGATCGGCTGGAAGGCGACCGTGTCGCCTTCGAGGTGGTTGGGCTCCAGCTCTGCCTCGAGCACGCACAGGCCGGAGACCCCGGTGGGAGCAGGCAGATCGAGCTCCGGGTTGGCCTCGCCGGGGGTGGCCTCGGCGGTCAGGAACCAGCCGTCGTCGGCCCTCGCAGCGGCTACGTCGGTCGCCTGGATCGGCCAGGAGACCGAGTCGGCGAGCGTGCCATCCGGGTAGAGCAGCTGCAGGTCGCCGCCGGCCTCGTCCAGCAGGACGTCGGTGTGGTCGGGTCCGAGCGCCGGATCGTCGCCCCAGAGCACCAGGGCCTCGCCGGGCTCCAGCGCCAGGCCGTCGAGGTCGTGCCCCTCGTCGCCGCTCTCGAGGCGCCAGTCGTCCAGCCGCACGGGCTCGTCGCCGAGGTTGGTTAGCTCCACCCAGTCCGCCGGGTTGCCGCCGGCGTGGGTCCAGGTCTTCGACGAGGCCATGAACTCCGTGACCGCCACCGCGCCGAAGTCGCTGCCGATCTGCTCGACCCCCTCGCTGTCCGGGGAGGAGTCGTCGGAGGGCACGACCGGGTCGCCGCTGCAGCCAAGGAGGAGGACCAGCACCTCGCGATGATAGCTTCGCGAGGTGCTGCTCTTCGTCCTCGGCTGCGACCCGGCCTCGATCGACACGGACTCGGAGGCCTCGACCGTCGAGAGCGAGGCCGTCGAGAGCCAGCCCGACGAGAGTGACGCTGAGGAGTCGGATCCAGAGACTCCACGCGTCGTCGTCAACGAGCTCAGCGCCTCGGCGGACTGGGTCGAGCTCTTCAGCGAGGAGCCGGTCGACCTGGGCGAGATGAGCATCTCGGACGACTGGAACAAGCCGGAGCGCCAGGCGCTCTACGGCACCGTCGACGGCTACTACGTGGTGGAGTTGACCGGCTTCAAGCTGGCCTCGGGCGGCGAGGCGGTCGGCATCTTCCTGGGCGACGAGTCCCTGGACTGGGTCGTCTTTCCCGCCCTGGAGTCGACCCAGAGCTACGCCCGCGTTCCTGACGGCGCCGAGGACTGGGTGGTCCTGGACGTGCCGACCCCCGACGCCGAGAACCGGGTCATCGAGATCGTCGAGGTCGAGGCCATCGCCTCGGGGGCCGAGTGGGCCTATGTCGACGACGGCGTCGGACCGGCCGAGGGCTGGACCGAGCCCGGCTTCGACGACAGCGCGTGGTCCCGCGGTCCCTCTCCGCTCGGCTACGGCGACAGCCACCAGGCGACCGTTGTCAGCTACGGCTCGGACAGCTCGAACAAGCACGTCGTCACCTGGTTCCGCCACAGCTTCGAGCACGCGGGGGAAGAGGTGCACGAGGGCCAGGTCGGTCTGGTCTGCGACGACGGCTGCCTGCTGCGGCTCAACGGCGCCGAGGTCTTCCGCTACGGCGTGCCGGACGGTGAGCTCACGAACGAGACCTATGCGAACCGCACCGCGAGTGGCTCCGGCGAGACCGCCTGGAACTTCGAGGACCTCGATCCTTCCTTGCTGATCGAGGGCGAGAACGTGCTCTCGGCCGAGGTCCGCCAGGTCCAGGGATCCAGCTCGGACCTGACCTTCGACGCGAGCGTTCAGCTCACTCTCGTTCGCTGAGGCCTCAGGCCGCCCGGCTGACCCAGAGCTTGAGGAAGTGGCCCCACTTCAGGCTCGACTGGGTCTTGGGCCGGATCTCGAGCAGGTGCTCCTCGTTGCGGACGGTGAGACGGTTCTGGACCTCGACGCTGACGGCCTTGAGCTCCCGGAGCGGGCGGCGCCAGACCACCTCGTCGTCCTGGAGGACGCGGAGCTCCGTGGCGTCGAGCTCGACCACGCCGTCGTGCAGCTGCTCGGAGTCGGAGCCCTTCATCAGCTTGTGCAGGGAGCAGAGGCCGCGGAGCACCACGCCGTCCTGCTCGTAGCGGTTCTCATCGAGGATGGGCGGGCTGCCGAAGTGCTCGGTGATGCGGTCGTGGGCCTGGTGGA
>Ga0114933_10003440_pt1 | contig 15424 bp, 11 predicted proteins | sample 4SBtaG_FD_89691 | JGI IMG/M metagenome (GOLD analysis project Ga0114933, IMG submission 89691) | Deep subsurface microbial communities from Kolumbo volcano to uncover new lineages of life (NeLLi) - 4SBTROV12_W25 metaG | ecosystem: Environmental > Aquatic > Marine > Volcanic | place: Kolumbo... | reverse complement strand
TTGCAAAGCCGTTGATGGTGAGATCCATTCAAGACCTGTGGTTCTGGACACCACATTTAACAAATTTTCAATTCTGTTCCATTCGCCATCAGGGTGTGTTGCACGCTCTTCTTTAAACCGCCCTGGCCGATAATCAAAAACTTCAGCATCATTACAATAAATGGGTAAAAGCGTATCACCGTTATTAAGACGTTTGTTTAAATAGCTAAGATACTGGTCTAACCCATTGTCCCCATGGGCATAATGTTGCATTTTTTGAAATAAAATGGAGTCTGCCCATAAAACCGGTAATACTGAATCACTCATCCCTTTTGCATGTGTCGGTACTGCAGACAATGGTAAATTGTCAATTCCCAGTGCAAGACGAACATTATCACGGTCCATTATAAAGCCCTGATAACCCAATTGAGCATAGAGTTCGACAAGACCACTGGAGTAGGCCATTTCATTGACTAAGGCGATATTAGGTCTTATGCCTAAAATACGTTGATATTCCAGTAAGCCTAATTTCTGATTCCACACATTGACGGTATAAGGCACCAGTGGACCAATTATCTGGCAATAGCCACTACCGATTAACTCACAACAACCGTTGTTTAAAAGATTTTTAAAACGCTTAATCCAGTCTGGATTAATTTGCTCGATTTGTTTAAGCGTCCAGCCGGTCAGTTCAATACCCATAGGGATACCGGTTTTTTCAACCAGTTCGAGTAATGGCTCATAACATTGTTGAATAACTTCAGGTCTTTTTTCTTCTTCAATAGAAGAAAATGCCAAGTTAAGGTGAAAAATTAAATACCCTTTAGCTTGTTGCATCTAAACACTCGCTAAGGAACACACAACCTCAGAAAGCTGCTTGGAACCATTGACAGAGAGTTTCTTTAGTGCATTTTTTGAGTAGGTCAAAGCAATATCGTTATTGTTCATCAGTTCAATCAAATCATTCAATGCAGTATTAACATTCTTAGAGATCATAGCCACATTCTCCTTGGCAAGCGCCACCATTTCATGCGGGTCTTGATGTTCATAGGGTGAAAAAACAACGGTAGGTATGCCGTATTGTAAGACCTCAAAAAAAGAGACACCAAACACAGTTAAAACATAGTTACTTTGTACAATTAATTCATCTAACCGTTCTGGTGCATGATATACAGACCATTTTAAACGCGGTTGTTTTGGTAAATCAGGTGGCTTAGCAAAAGGCCCTCTAACCCAATGAATATGGGATCCCGCTTTTAATGAACAATCTATTTGTTCAGGAAGTATTTGACCTAAATGGGTGATATCAGAACCGCCTGTCAACACCAAAACATCTGTACCGGGTTTCCAATTCGGCGTTAACAAGTTTTTTTGGATTAGATAGCAATCCCATCCATATTTTATTTTATCTGGATAATCTAAAGCTTGATTTGCTTTAAAGTAAAATGAGGGAATCCAAATGAGATCAAGAAGATGGCTATAGTTCGTTAAAGAATCAACATTGATGATAGATATGTCACGTGTTTTTAACCCAACAAAGAGTGAACCCAAATTATTGATTTGATCTTGAGCATATAGATCAAACACTACGCATGTGGTTTCCTCCGTTACGAACTGAGTTACACTAGTTAAAAAATCTGTTGAAACGGGTATAAAGTTGGTCTTAAAATTAGTTAACCCTTCCTTGCTAACTGATTCGCCAAATACTAAAAATTCGACTTGAACTCGGCTATCTTTTTTTAAGGCTTGTGCTAAAGCCAACAGTCTAGATAAGTGTCCCAACCCTATATGAGCTCCGGCATAACAAACCAGTAAAACACGAGGCCTGCCTATTTTATTCATCAGTTCAGTTAGAAAATTGCGTTCGAATGGCTTTTAACGGCCTTAATCCATCAGATGGATCTGCTCGCCATTGTCGATCCGGTTGTTCTGATAAAACAGGTTCTTTTAACCCATGGCCATCGGCTATAAAACCCTTATTAACCTCAGTAATGAGTGCTTGAATTTGATCGGGCAACCAACAATGTCCGGCACTAAATTCCGCACCTTGCCCATCAAGGTCTAAATGAAATTCAATCGTTTCAGCCCCCCACTTGTGAATGGCTCTGTGAATAACTGACGGTTCAACAGTATGATCAGACCACCCTACTGTGCAATCGGTAGCTTTTCGAAGCGTTTTAATAGCAGCTAAATTAGCTTCTTGGTAAGGCGTGGGATAGGCCGATGTGCAATGTAACAGGGTTAAATCGGTACAGCCATTTTTACGTAGAATCTTGACCGCATGAATAATTTCATCCAGAGTTGCCATACCTGTTGAAAGAATGACAGGCTTTGAGGTTTTGGCACAGGCGGCTAATAAATCATCCCAAAGCAGTTCATAGGAGGCAATTTTATAAAAATCAACATAGGGTTCTAATTCTGTAACCGCCTCAAGATAAAACGGTGTGCAGCTAAATTGGATATTCTTTTCTTTACATCGATCGGATAATAACGGTAAAAAACTGACCGGCAGTTCCCATTGTTTACGCCGGCGATGATCACTTGAGTGTCGTAAAATTTCAGGAGCGAAAAGCTGCTCTATTTTAAATAATTGAAACTTAACAGCAGAGCACCCTATTTCAGCGGCACAATCGATAAACTCAATACAACGGTTTAAATTTCTAGCATGATTGCTGGAAACTTCTGCAATAAAACTGATTGAGTGAATCATGTTATGAATATTAAAACCGGTTAAATTTATTGGATAAAATATTTATACCGTTTTATTCAAAGTAATAACACCTTTTGATTGTAAAAAATTCAGAATAATTTTGACTGATTCTTCTTCTGAAAGGATTGATGTGTCTAAAACTAATTCAGGATTTATTGGCTCTTCGTAAGGTGATGAAATACCAGTAAACTCCTTAATATTTCCTTTACGGGCTGATTTATATAGACCTTTTACATCACGGTTTTCACAAGTTTCAATCGGGCATTTACAATAAATTTCTATAAAATCGTCATTTGAAAATAAAGAACGAACCTTTTCACGATCCGATAGGAAAGGGGAAATCAAAGCCGCTAAAACTATAATGCCAGCTTCTGAAAAAAGTTTTGCTATTTCTCCAACACGGCGAACATTTTCTGCACGGTCATTTTTTGAGAAACCTAAATCTTTACATATTCCATTACGTATATTATCACCATCAAGTATAAAAGAATGACATCCAAGTTGAAATAATTCCTTATTTACTAAAGACGTTAATGTTGATTTACCAGAACCAGATAATCCTGTGAACCATAAAGTTAACCTTTGGTGACCATTTGATTTTTCACGAAGCACTCGCCTCACATTAGCATTATGCCTAGTAACATTACGCACTTCATCTTGACTCATCTTACTTTACTCCTAAGGTTTCTATAGTAGTCAACACCGCTAATACGAAATACCAAGCGCGGCACTAGTTTGCGAAAGCTAGTTTTGGACATCCCACCAAGTAAGCGGCAAAAATCACGTGGCAGTTAATGCCTTCGGCGCCCCAATTCGTCCTGCGTTCGTGTCACTGCATCACATCATTGCAAGCTCGATGCTGACTCCGTAACACGACCTCAAATGACTAGACGGCGTTTCGGATGCAATTCCAGACCCCCTTTGGCGCTACGCACGACGGGTGCCCAGAATTACCTACGCCTATCACGGACTACCAGTCCTCGCTTCACTTTCCATGGCTGGCAGCGACAGCTAAAAACCAAACATGATTTGAATGTCAATAAATTAATTTAAAAGAACTTCACCATACTGGTTATAAATTTTAATTACTCAAGCTCATCACTACTAGCCCAATTAACCCATCACATTTTTTCAATATTGATAGGTATGCCAGTTTGAGTCACCATGCTAGAAAGTGGGTTAACATTTAGGACTTCTGAGGTTAGGTTGGAAACATTTCCCTGCAATCTATATCCATGGGGGGTACACACTGTTTTCTGTTTAGCTTCTTCCGATATTTTGACGCGCGCTATCATCACACCATACGCACTATGCAACCGAACCAATGAACCATCGAGTAATCCATGTTCGAGTGCATCAAACTCATGGATACGCGCCTGTGGCAATATGTCAGCTTTAGGTCCTTGTGTGAACTGTGTGTTCAAATGATCGTCTTCACGCATAGACACAAGTTGGAATTTAGCAGTTAAGTGGGGGCACGCCAGCACTCGATATAGTTCTGAGGCCAAGATGGGGCTGTGCAAGCGCCACCTATTGTCAGGCAGAACGGTGTCGATAACCCAGCCAAGTGGCTTTTCACGCTCCACGAAAAACCCATTGGAAATCAATGATGTACTGTCGAACAAAGCTCGCCCACCCTTAATCGTTTTCAAAACTTCCACATCATCCAACTGCTCAGTCGACTTACTGAGATTGACCGTATCTAGACCCAATACCTCGCCTAGTTTCGAGAAGACCCACCATGCAGGCTTGACTGCACCGACCGGTTCGAGCACTTTTTTGGTAAACTGAACAGATAACATGGGCACGGAACTTTGGGCGTAAATGGTCGAATCAGCTCGCTCCAGTTGTCCACAGACAGGCAAGCCGAAGTGGGCTAAATTGACCAAATCGTTCTTGTGAGTATCTAATACAACCAATGCATCTAGCTTTGCTAGTCCAGAAGCCGTTTTATCGCTGTTCGGAAATGAATTAAGAGGGTTCCCACCAAGGCAAATCAAGACTTTAATATTATTGGCAAAAATCTCATCTATTAAGCCAGCACAAGGGTTCTCACCAACTTTAGCAGGCAGATCTTGTCGCGCTGGCATTCGCATATGAAATGCCGTTGTATGAGATATTGTATTAACAGATTTTATGGAAGCATCTTTACTTGTCAAGCCGGGATTAAACCAGACACCACCAGACCTATCTAGCTTGCCTTTAATCGCCAATAATGCCCACAGAAACCATTCGCTAACAATACCCGCATCGCTGAAAGACACCCCCGTCCCTGTTACAGCAGAAAAATTCTCAGCCTTTTTTATTACTAAGACAAGCCTATCTAGGCTTTGGGTATCTAATCCCGTAATACGGCAAGTACGCTCCTTATTAAAGTAGGCAACGGCCATTTTAAGTTCAGTTAATCCTTGGGTATGATTATTCAAGTACTGATAATCCACTCCACTACCAACGGGGCCAGATAACAACTCGTGAATGACATATGCTAGCCATGCATAATCACTGCCGGGCAATGGTCTGATGTGCAATGTTGCTCTTTTGGCTGTTGCCGTTAACCGAGGATCAACGGCAATCACAGCACCTCCTCGTCTCATGATGTCACGCATTTTTTTTCCAGGATATGGTATACCAGCCAAGTGCCCATGAGACACAATCGGATTAGAGCCAACCAATAACAAGCAGTCAGTTCGATCAAAGTCTATCAATGGAATTAGGCTGACCGTTGCATTGGATGACATATTCTCTACAACCAATTGTTTATTAATAGCATCTACTGATGATACAGTATATATATTATTAGACTGGATGCGATACATGAATCCTAATGCAGTCCACATTCCGGTGGCATCTAACGTAGCATTGGTTCCTGCGTAGAGAGCAATTGCATTCGGTCCGTGACTTACGATAATATCCTTGATTGTATCCCCTAAACTACCCAATGCGTCTTCCCAACTCACTCGAGTATTGCCAAATCGCATTGGATGCAGTAAGCGATCTTTAGAATAAAAGTCTAATAAGCTACGTCCCTTTTTGCAGGTATAACCTTTAGATATAGGGTGGTCAGTATCTCCAATAACTTGAATTGGAACTCCAGATGCATCGAAGTTAATTTTTATGCCACAGAATGACAAGCAGAAACGACAGTAACTTTGCTTGGCATGCTTAATCTTCATTAAACAACAACATCTGACACTGGAAGTATTTCGAAATGAATCAAATCATAGACAGCTCGCACACGACCTTGAACTTGATCTCTATTATTGGCGACCACTGTAAAAACGCCCAATCGGCCTGCATGAAATTTAATCTGCCCTATATTGTCACCAGGCTTGGCATAGATTTCTAATTTCTGCACTCCGTCAAGTGCACGCGCTTCTTCTAGGCCGTGAATTGCAATTAGCTTGCCTGGCGTACCAAAAAAATATCGGTTAGCAACAGCCATTTCCCATTTATCACTCAACTCATTCAAATTTGGGGTGCTACCTATGGCAATCTGAATTGCAGCATTAACTATATTCACACCACACCCCAATGGGATTAAGCTCTCGGAAAAATCTCCGCCAGATAAGCGTGCGGCCATTTCAATAATCATCGGTGTTCCATCTAGCGCAATGACAACATCGCCTTTTGCCACTCCGTTTTGAATCCCTAAAGCCAAAGCCGCTCGTTCAACTAAATCCTTCACTTGATCCTTTAATACACCAGTAACCTTGGATGGATGAATGCCTCCATTTTCTATCACGCTAGGTGCAAATCTATCAAACATTTCATAGTTTCTATCGACAAAACCAGGCGTATAGGCTTTACCCTGCCAGAGAATTGACTCTGTACTTATTTGATCACCTTCGATGAACGCCTCTACAATGACCTCACCGCCATATGACTCAGTCTTCGCCTCATCATAGAGTATATGAAGGTTAGCGTCATCTGCGTTCACCATAAACACCCCGCGAGCACCAGATCGATCTGTTGGTTTTATTACAAATTTATTGCCTCCATGCTCACGCATCAACTTCTTAAGATCATTGAAGCTATTAGCCAAAGCATACCAAGGTACGGCCACACCAGCCTCAGCCAATTTTTCTTTCATCAAGAATTTGTTAGTGGTCCACTTCCCAGTATTAACAGTGGGCCCGGGAATATTTAGATGCAAAGCCAATGTAGCAGCAATATGCGGTATATCTGTTCCCATTACAAGCACGCCGACTACAGGGTATCCTCGGCTAGCTGAATCATCACATAGTTTTTTAAGCGCAACAACGTCCCAATTTGATATAATCGCCGCTTCGTCAGCGAACCGAAAGCCTGGCGCATTCGGGTTGGAATCAACCGCCAGTACGCGCAACCCATGCTCTTGGGCAATATTAATAGGATAGTTCTGGTCAGTTCCAGCTCCCAGAATTAACAATGTTGGAACTGGGGCTTCAGCCAAGATAGGCACCTCCACTCACACTAAGCACTTGACCGGTGATGTAAGATTGATTTTTCTCTGCCAGTGACAGGCAGGCTGAAACCACATCTTGTTCGTTACCGGGACGTTTCAATAGTGTTAGATCAATATTCGGTTGAGCCGCCCCTGACTGAAATTCTTCTCGAGTCTGATCTGTAAGTATCAATCCGGGGGCCACTGCGTTAACGAGAATATTATGAGGAGCACCATAGCGTGCCAACACTTTAGTAAGGCTGTTTAAGCCGGCCTTCGATACTGCGTAATGCACTGTTTTGGGCCCGTGGTATTGACTCGCAACAGATGAGATATTAATGATGCGGCCGCTGCCATTTTTTATCATATAAGGAAACACCTCCTGACAACAAATAAATGGCCCCTTCAGATTAATTGCCATAACCTCGTCCCAGTCATCATCCGTCGTCTCCTCAAACCAACAACGCTTGTTGATACCAGCATTATTGACGAGAATATCAATTTTTCCATATATGGCCATCGCATCTGCAAAAAGACGCTTAACTTCAACACGCTTTGACACGTCAGCGCAGATAATATGAGCCCGACAACCAAGCTGACGTATCGCCTCTGCTGTCTGCTTTGCACCAATCTCATTTTGGACATAATTAACGATGACGTCAGCACCTTCTGCTGCAAACCCGATTGCAATCGCTTTGCCCAAGCCACGCGACGAACCTGTGACAACAGCAACCGATCCAGCCAAACGACCATTCACGAGATATCCCCCCAACGAACTATAATCTGCTTAGCTATACCAGCAGGATCAAGGTCATATTTAGCACTCAATTCATCGTTCGATCCAGCCTCAATGAAAGTACAAGGCAGTCCAATCTGTAACAATTCTGCATGCAAAGCACTCTGATGCATAAGCGATGAAATGGCTGAACCAAAACCTCCTTCTAACACCCCTTCCTCGACTGTGACAACACGAGAAACATCACCCAATAACTGTAGCAATTCGATTTCTGGTAAAGGTTTTAATTGCCGAACATTAATTAGACCATAAGACATACCAATCTCCTTCAACAGAGCTACAACTGCTTCGCACGATTCAATTTTGTTGCCAACTGTTACAATCATGCCATCTTTACCTGAACAAATAAGCTCGGGATAGTGCATTGCTAATGTAGCTTGGCCACGAACAATATTTTGTTTTGGGGCGGGACCGTAAGGCATGTGAATCATCACTGGGCCCTTAAGCTTTGTTAAACTCAAGGTTGTCATTTCATAAAGCTCGCACGCATCCTTTGGATAAAAAATTTGCATATTTGGCAAACAGCGCAGATAGGAAAAATCATAAATGCCATGATGAGTAGGATTGTCATAGCCAGCAAAACCAGAACGCACAGTCAATATTAAAATATCTTGGTTCGCAAAGCATACATCATGAATCAATTGATCAAAGGCCCGCTGCAAGAAAGTTGACTGATAGAATAGAACGGGGCGAGACCCAGATAGCGCCATGCCTACCGCCATTGACACTGCATGCTGCTCTTCCATGCCAGGATCAAAACAGCGCTCAGGGAATCGGTTAAATACTCCGGATAAACCAGTTGCATATAATGTAGACGGTGTAATCGCCATCACTGTCGGATTTTTTTCCATGCAATCACCGACAGCCAGTGCCGCCACATCTTGATAACTCTGCGCCGGCGCAGGCAAGGACGAAGCGCCCGTTTCAGGATTGAATGGGAATGAAAAATGCATTTTAAATGGGTGGCTTGTCGCTGGTTCAAGTCCCCTCCCTTTTTCCGTCTTAGCATGAACAATGCATACTTGGGGGGATGCTTTGGCATCTTCGAAAGCAGAAAGCAAATCGTCAATTGAGTGTCCATCCACGGGACCAATTACTTTATAGCCTAGTGCAGTGAACAAGGTGTCAGGCTGATCGGCACCAAGTTTTCGTGATTGAAGGTACTCATGGATTGCCCCAAATCCCGGACTTATCGCATAGCCATTATCATTTACGACAATCATCAAACGGATGCCCTTTTCTACCGATGCATGATTTAAAGCTTCAAGCGCCAATCCCTCAGCCAAAGCGCCGTCACCTATAAAAGCAACCGTCCAGTGTGATTGACCTCTATTACGCATAGTTAAAGCTCGACCCAGTGCAATTGAAATTGATGTGCCTGCATGTGATGCTTCAATAAAGTCGTGCTCACTCTCAGAACTTGATATGAAGCGATTCATACCTCCATAAGTATTAAGTGTCTTAAATTTTTCGATTCGGCCAGTTAATATCTTGTGCGTGTATCCTGTATGCCCAGTATCAAAAATAAAAGCATCATTCGGTGAAGTGAACGCATAATGTAATGCAATACTTAATTCAACTGTAGCTAGATTGGCACCAATATGCCCACCTGTCTCTGATATCGAGTCAATGATAAATTTTCTGATTTCCCCCGCGAGTGGCTTTAGTGTCGAACGTGATACGTTCTTGAACTCGGAAAGCTCTATTGTTTGAAGATTAGGATTCATCTGTTTTCTCTACTTAATAAATAACGCACTCTTTTTATTCACTCTTGCCAAACTGAATAAATTTGGTAATCCCTATAGCACTGGCCTCTGCTCGAATTTCATCAGCATAATCACGAGATGCTATATATACAAGAATACTATCAATGTCTTCATCCTCTAAGGTACTAGGACTATCAAGTTTACATCCATGTAATTGCTTAACGTAGCGATATAGGTATTTATCGACAATCATGTGTACATGCGCCATATCCAGCCCTCCAAACCGAACCAGTGCATCGAAAATGCGACCTCCGCCCCAAGTTACAACTTTATGCATTTTAGATGCTACGCTAAGGCGTTCAACTGAGTCCTTAAGTGCCGCACGATTACGGTGGATATTTTCTTTGTAACAGCCAATTTCATTTCTTGTTTCTTGTGCAAATCCTAGATCAATTGGTAAAAACTTAAGCTGCGCAACATTGGCCTCTCGCTTCTTTAACAACAATACTATATCTGCCTCTTTTGGCTCCCCTGCATATTCCACGCTAAATCCCATCTGTTCGGCAAAACTGCGTAATAAATAAAAATTAAAATGGAAAGTATGAGGGTCAATAAATATCTCTTCAATAATATCATTGTGAAAAACCAAATTGGGGACAGCTACAAAAAATAATCCTTCCGGTTTTAGTGCCCGTCGAACGCCTAGCAACATCTCGCGCGCCGAATCCGCATGTTCCAACGTATGCGCACAATAAGCAAAGTCAAAATGATTTTCTTGTAGTTGAGAATGCTCAAACCGGCACTCTTGCACTGTAACATTTGGCAATCCGTAATAAGTACTAGTAATAGAATTGTCAGGTTCAATCCCTGTAATCTGTTTTTCAGGGTAATGAGTCTCTAAATATTTAATAAACGAGCCACGATTACTTCCAACATCGAGAATATGCTCGATTTTATTAAAGTCTACATATTGCGAGAAACATGTTTCATAGCGATCAGAAATCACATCCTTCGTGTAGCGATAACTGCTACGATCAGCATCTGCAGACATGGACCCAGGTGGGCGACTCGGATAAGCAACTGTAGAAAAACTTTGCACTAACCCACAACAACCACAGACGAACACCTCCATGCCACGAGCAGAACGAATAGGCGTATAAATACGATCAAGTTGCGTACTAGCGCAAAAATCACAAGACTCTTTAATAGACAACATGATACTCCTCGACACAATCGTACCCGAAAACTTTCATGGCATTACCAGCAATATCGTTGAACTCAACACACTGCTGCTCGGTAAGCAAAAAATTCTGAGGAATGGCGACATTTACAGGTCTTTTCAAGAGATTCATATATTTTTCATCATAATCAACGTCAAACATATTAAGAAACCGCGCCAAAGCAGTCGGATCACTTACAACATCTTCAAGATGAATGCTTAATTTTTGGTTTTCAGGAATTGCCATGAGGGAATCGCGTATCCGCAAATTGCAATCTTGCCAGTAGTAGCTCAAACGTTGGAATCTATTGTAATCAGAAAATTCTTCAAAATATTTTTCCCCGCGCACAGGAAATGGGCGCCAATATTTCTTTTCAGGAGGAGGCTCCGGCACGGCATCTGGACGGGAAAGCCAAGTATTGACAATATCAACACAATGATCGTCATACACCACCTCGGTAAATTTATGATAAAAAGAGCTCACAACTTTCCGGCCGTCACGCAACAAATGGATAAAACGCGCATTGGGGAACAACTCATAGAGTGGCTTAACTATCCAAGGTAAGGCATTTGAACTGTCGAGCCAGAATCCAGCTTGTGAATAGTGCACGGCGGGAACGTGTGTTTGGCTCAAAACTTCCTTAATTTTTTCAGCATTGACCACATCCATTCTATACAAAACAGCAGGTTTCAAAATATTCTCGAAAAGATACTCATGATGCGCTTGAATACCATCAATATTGTCTAGTAACTTCACCATCTGAAATGTTCCACTACGCCCGCTACCTAAAATAAATACTGGTATTGTTTCTTTCATTCCAATTCTCCTATAGAGAAATTTTTCTTGCATACAAAACGATTTCACGCCCAATGCCAATTTTCGCAAAAGCGCTATAAAGATCTTGCTTTAAGCCATCTTGACCGCTCTTGAACAAGTTCATCTCAAGCTGTTTGCGTTGTTTGTGGCACTGCCGACCGAGTGTGTCATTCCCTATATAGTTATCACCCATCAATAAAAACAGGTCTATCGGAAATGTTGATTCTTGGTGTAAAACTTCAAAACCACATTTCTCAAACAAGCCAGCTAATGATTTAAAATTAAAATAATTGATATGGTGTGGTGGAGCTACCCACCAAGGGTCAAATCCTAAGTGGTCTCTTAGGATCAACTGAAATGGATTGAAGTCGTTAGGCACAATAACACAAACTAAGCCATCAACATTAAGTTGCGCATGCACGAGCTTTAATAGTGCTGTCGGATTGGGGATATGCTCAAGCACCTCGCCCATATTAATAGCATCAAAGCTACCTAGAGTAGGTGCCGTTTGTTCAGAAAAGTAGATGTTGTCAACGTCTAGGCCTAAGCCTTGACTGTGCGCTGCAGCCTCTATTGAAGGCTCAATTCCTTTAACTTGCCACTCTCTATTTTTACCATTTAGAAGGAAATAGCCGGGACCAGATCCGATATCAAGAATACGGCGCTGCTGCAGTGACAAATGCTGTTCCAGAATTTCGTAGCGCTGAGTATATACAGTATTCCACCACTCCAGATCTTCATGGTAGCGCTCTAGATAAAGCGGTTTTTCCTGCGTGTAATATTCATGGCTGTATATCCGTTCCAACTCATCATCGGTTGGAATTGGAATGCTATGCTTAAAACCACATTCCTTACACTCCATTACGTCAAAACCATTTGCCGAGGCCACTACAACCCCTGAATGATTGTGCCAATTTTTTTCAACTACCTTAGACATATTACTATTCCTTTGTGATACGCTGGAAGCCTGAATGATGTTTTGGGGTATCTAAATTCGTGCATTCTAAATCACCGGCCAGCAATCCAAAAACCCTACTCACAGCTAGCTCATATAAACGTAGATCATTGCTGTTATGAGCCAATGATGGTTTAAATTGCCTAAATCCTAAGAAACCTTCTTCAAGCATTTCAATAGTGAAACGCGTATTCAACTCCAATGGATGCCTTGCCTTGAAAGCAAATGCAGCCAATGATGGCAAACCCGTTACATTAATCTCTAGCCCATTTGCAATTGCTGCCGTGCGCCAGATTTCTTTAACTCGGTTGCCGGTGGTAATGAGGTGCTTTTCTGCTTGTTCACTCTGATATTTTTTTAACGTAGCTAGGGCGGCCGTGGGACCAATTTTTTCTGTCCAATTGGTACTGGAAATAAAAGTAGATTGTGCTGCCTGCATAACATCTTCGGTACCTAAAATAGCTGACATGGCATAGCCGTTAGCCATAGATTTTGCAAAAACGGCAATATCAGGGTAAATACCATAACGCCGATGAATCCCCCCTGCACACATTCTGTAGCCACTGGTGATTTCATCAAATATTAAAACGGCACCAATTTCTGAGGCGATCTCTCTGAGTGTTTTTAGATAATCATCAGGTGCTTCTTCACCACGGGAAGGCTCTATGATAATGGCTGCAATTTCAGATTCTTTTCCACGTAAAGTTTCTCTTAATGATTCAATATCATTGAAATTAAATGGAATTGCTGTACCGGCTAACCCTCGCGGTACACCGTTCGGCTCAAGCCCTGGCATTAACTGGCCATCTAGTGCTTTCTCATCTTGAAGATTGGCTGCCAGATACCAGTCCGTCCAGCCATGGTAACCACTGAATAAAACTTTTTCTCGTTTAGTTTTGGCTCGGGCTATACGAACAGCAACCGACAAGGCTTCGCCACCACTTCGAGCATAACGAACCATACCAAACCAAGGGTGCAGTTCAATTAAGGCTTCTGCTAACTCTACTTCTTCAGGGCAATTAAGGGTACTGTTGACGCCTTTTTGAATGGCTTCGATTACAGCGCCATCCACATCGTCATCGGCATAACCCAGAATACAGGCGCCGACCGCCATAATAGATATATCAATAAATTCACGCCCGTCTAAATCCCATACCCTGCAACCTTTTGCTTTTGAATAGTATGCAGGCCAAATATCAGGGGCAAACATTTCAGGCCGTTTAGATAATAACTGTGTGCCGCCAGGGATTAACTCTTTAGCCCGTTGGTAAAGCTTTGGGCCTTGGCTATTTTTAAGTGTTTCTAGGTCAGTCATTAAAACCCCATCATTTTGAATTGATTTTAAATACCCTTCATTTCTAACAATATCTTGGTTTAGTGTTAAAAGTTCTGGTTTTTTTTGGATCAGTTGTAAAATATCATGGGTTAAAAAGAGTGAATTAGGGTTGTGTAATGTTTCAAATATTTCGGTCAGTAATAAATAGTCTTCAGGCTCATCCAGTGTCCAACGATGGTGTTGAAGTCCTTTGAAAATTTTGAGTGAACCGTTGTTAAATAGTTGGGGGTTATTTTCTAGGTAAGGGCCAACATGCTCTCGCTCAGATTTTAGTTTTGCATTAAGCCATGCTTGTTTAAGGGCTAGCATTGAAAACACAGTGCAATCTAATCCATCTGGAAATTCACCATCTAATCCAAATAAGTCATAATTCCCTGATAAAAATCCAGTAATAACGGCATCGACCACTACTGGGTCAATAACAGGGCAATCAGCTGTAATTCTGACCACAGTACTGGCATTATATTGCTTTGCACTCTGGTAATAACGATCTAATACATCCTTTAAACTACCCCGAAAACATAAAATATGGTTTTCATGACAAAAATCGGCAATAGAATCATCGATACTATCAATGGAGGTGGCTACCACAATTTTTTCTATCAACCTACTGTAAGATAAACGTTCTACCACATGAGCTAATACTGGTTTGTTAGCCAAAGGTAATAAAACCTTACCGGGCAATCTTGTAGAACTCATTCGAGCCTGAATAATGGCAATAACTGTCATTAAGAGATCCAGTTTGAAGGGTTGATTAATTGTTCATCTGTAATGCTCAGTTCCTCTGGAAACTCTTTGATAGCGGTATCGACACCTTCTAATATTTCTTTAAGCTGAACACAATTATCAAGGCCTAGGATGACTTTATTCACTTTGTCCTCGGCTAAAGCAAAGGCCAAGGTGGCCTGTAACGGGGTGAGTTTATTTTCTTTTAACCAATGGTCCCAAAGGTGCCAATGGTCAGACCATTTATCAAATTGTTGTGGTCTGTTGTATTTGTTTAATAGCAATAAACCTTGTAAAAATACAGAGCGAGCATGGGTTTCAACACCTTCATCAGATAACCGTTTAAACCAGCCACTGGTTACCATTCGGCGATCGAAAATATTGTAAGGGGCTTGGATGATATCGGGCTTAAATTGAGGCCAGAGTTGTTCCAGTTCATTAGGACCGTATAGTGAATAACCGATTTTTTTTACTAACCCTTGTGCTTTAAATTCAAGTAAAGTCGCCCATAGGTTTTTATTCGCGGGTTCCAATAATTGCTGTGGGCGGTGCAGTAAAAAACCATAGATTGAATCAAGCCGAAGGCGTTTTAAAGAATCATTGAGTTGACTTTCCATCCATTTTTTAATATTACTACAAGCTGTTGGCAATTCAGGAAGTTTACTAATAATGTTAAAATCCTGAACGCCAATTTGTCCTAAAATGCTTTCACTCTCACCATAGGCAATGGCCGTGTCGAGTGTGTTAATCCCATTTA
>Ga0114933_10003438_pt1 | contig 15436 bp, 14 predicted proteins | sample 4SBtaG_FD_89691 | JGI IMG/M metagenome (GOLD analysis project Ga0114933, IMG submission 89691) | Deep subsurface microbial communities from Kolumbo volcano to uncover new lineages of life (NeLLi) - 4SBTROV12_W25 metaG | ecosystem: Environmental > Aquatic > Marine > Volcanic | place: Kolumbo... | reverse complement strand
GAATCTCGCGGATTTAGAATCCGCAGATAACTGATTCTGACAAACGCTACGACCCAAGACCCTTAACCCGTACAAGAATCCCCGAATCAGCATGGCAAGTGCGCCAGCCCGCCCAAGACGGGCCTCTTCCATCACCTTCATCGTGCTTGCCACACTGGTCGTTTGCACATCCACAGTAGCAGCCGATCAGGAAGCCATGTGGGTACGAACTTCACCCGGAGTCTGGATGCTGGAAGACTCTGAGGGCCTGTTATTCAATCCTCAGCCCGTTACGGGGTTGTTCCTCAATCCGACCGAGGGCGAGTCAGTCGGATTCACTCTTTCTCAATCATTTGACGGGACCTTGGTAATCGATGATTATTGGCTCATTGTGCTTGAGATTCCTATCACTGAAGGGAGCCCGGAGAATGAAGCGGAAAAGCGTGAGCGCGTATCGATATCGTTGCCAGTACTGCCGCAAGCCTCCGCCTTCCTAGCAATTGTAATGCTCTCACTCGCTCTGGTTTCAGCAGGTGACGAGCCGACTAGAGCAAAGGTAGTCAGATCAATGGGCCGATTCTCGCAACTCAGAGTTACTGAGGGCACAGGAACTCTTGCAGGCAACTACCAAAGGGGTCGCCTTGAGGGATTTCTCACTGCGCACCCCGGTTGCCATCTCTCAGGCATCATACGAGCGCTTGAGATGGGCAATCATCAGGCAGTGCATCACCTCAGAACTCTGGAGAATGAGGGTAAGGTGTGGTGCAGGCGAGATGGCCGACTTTTGAGGTACTATACTTCGGCTGTAGACCGCGCTGCAGAAATTTCCAACCTACCTCGTCCAATAGATGTCAGCCAACTGAGCGATGTGGCTTTGATGGTGCTGCGTTCAATAGCTGAGCAAGAGGATGGAAATAAGTCTCCGACTCAAAGAGAACTGGCTTCCAATATTGACACCAGCCAGCAACTAGTAGGGCACCATCTCAAGCGCTTGGAGTCGCAGGGATTGATCACTCGGAAAAGGAGTGGCTTGAGGACCCATAGGGAACTTACAGAAGAGGGCATGAGGCTGTGGGCGACACTTGTCGAACCTATTTCACAGGCACCTTGACAAATCCAATGACCCACTTTCCTTTAAGGTGGTAAGAAAAGCCCCTTGCCAATGCAAAAGCCAACTAATGCCAAATTTTCCCGTCGCCGAATCCATACCGGCCTGTTTCTAGTAGCTCTGATGCTGAGCTCAGGATGCCTAGGTGCTACTGAGGAAATAGTCGAGCCATACAATCCAACAGTAGTTTCCGCCAACATCGTGCTCGAGGGCACCCCGGCCACGACAAACGACCAGATTATCGCCAATGCAGTAGTAGACCTGGGAACAGCTCCTTACATTGCCAATTGGCGTCTTGACGGGGTGCTTTTGCAGACCTCAAACAGCCTGATGTTCGACGCGGGATTCCTTTCAATTGGCACCCACACCATAGAGGTCGAACTCACCGATTCAATGGGGGCCACAGCAGTAGCGGCTGTGATTTTCACTCTGCTAGAACCAAACAGGGCACCCACTACCTCTCTCGACCTTCCATCGGAGGGTATCGCAGGAGCTCCTATTCCCTGGTCAGTGGAGGCCTCGGATCCAGACGGCGATGAATTGACCATAGAGGTCGACTTCGCCGACGGAGCCACCGTTCGTGACATCTCTGGACAGCACATCTGGGGAGAGCCTGGAACCTACTCAGTCACCGTTACCGCAACCGACCCTCTAGGATTCATCGCAATCGACCAGAAATCAATCAGAATAGATCATGCCGACGCGCCCTCTCTGAGCGTCTCCACTAACCCCTCTCCTCAAGGCAGAATCCATCTCAATCTGGCTGAGTCAATTACAATCAGCACTCAGGCCGAGGATCCGCTAGGCCCGACATCCGTATCAATCGTCTGGGGTGACGAATCGGTGTCCGATCCTGCTCCGTCTGAGGAATCGCACCAGTATTCTGAGGAGGGTGTGTATGTGGTTCGAGTAACTGCTACAGGGGCCACGGGTATAACCGCTGAGCGAGTATTCCACATCGAGGTGGTCTCGGTCTCCGACGATTTAGAGGCAGCCCAATTGCAAGACGAGCTCGAGGGCGTGGCTGAGGAGCAATTGGATGGCGAGGTGGAGCAGGAACTCGACGCTGACGGCGACGGCACTGTGGATGATATCACCGATGCACGCGAAGACGAGGAGTATGATTGGCAATCTGACTTCGATTCTGATGGCGATGGTTACTACGATGATGATCAGGAAGTAGACGACTGGATTACAACCGATGAAGAGAATGTTCGAGACGAGGTGGGAGAAGAGGAGAATTCCGATACTATCCCAAACAGCCCCCTGATGATTCAGAGCAGTGTCACTGAAGAGGGCGAAACCCCTTCGGATTCAGAACTTTCTCCTATCCCGTCAGAATATGAGGCAAGAGCCGAGATAGTAGACCCCGTTTTCGATGATGCATGGGGTGAGATCGACGACTCATCCATGCAGGAGCAGACCTACTCACGCTCAATCTCGCAGGTAACTCCGACATGGTGGAACGACACCTTCTGGGAGGACTGGGATAATGATGGCGTCGCAGAGGTCCTCTGCTACAGGACTGTGGGAGTTTTCTGGTTTGATTCGGACGGCATTCCAGGTCCCGAACGTATCATCCTAGTCCGCAATATCCAATGCTCGCACGACCGTGATGGTGATGGGCAGGACGACCTCTTCTTCACGCGCTTTAGGGGAATGGATCTCGTCGACCACAACTCTGACGGCATACCAGAGCGACACGATGTTCTGACCCGTACCGTTTGGACATGGGACAACGGCACATATGAGGATGTGAACATACACCTGTTTGTCCACGCCCGAACCGATGCAGACCAAGACGGCAATCTCGAGCGCAGAATCATTCTGAATAGAGACCGCAGAATGGTCGATCAAGGAATCGGCTCGGTTCTGACGGCCTACTATTCTCACTCTAGACTAATCCACCGCATCGATAGCAACGACGATGGCACGCCAGAGCGCTGGATGGCCATCGATCACACCTCATGGATCTGGGATCCAACCGAGGACGGCAACGCCGACCGTCACCGCGACAATTTGCGTGCTGTTGTGACTAGAGATACAAACTCCGATGGAAACATCGATGTCGTCCGTGCTCTTCAGCAGAACACCGCCGAGTTCGACAACGACTCAAACGGCGTAGTCGAGCAGCAATGGACATGGCGAGCAGGAGTACGAAAGGTCGACACAGACCACGATGGCGATCTTGACTATACAGCTAGGATGAGGGGCTGGCACCAGCATTGGGATTGGGGTTTGGTGGAGTACCACATCCACCGATTTGCACTGACGCGGATGATAGACGATGATGCAGACGGAACCCTCGAGTGGAAGCACAGAACCGTCCACATGTCCAACGCCACAGACTGGGACTTCGACCAACATCTAGAGCAACGCGAGTCGTACACTGCGACCCTTATTTGGTGGGATTTTAATGAGGACGGGTACGAGGAACATATCTTCAGGAGGGTAAGAGAGACTTCCTACCTCAATCAGCACGCCAATGGCTGGGCCGAGCAGAACGAGGAGACCCGTTCGATGGAAGTCTGGAGAAACTCGTTGAATCAGCCCCAGGTCATGCGCATCAGGGTCGCTGAGATTACCTCGTGGGACAACAACTCCGACGGCAATCAAGACACCTACTCGTACCTAGGACGCACATGGCAGGCTTCCGACACCGACAACGACGGCTTCCTCGAACGCAGAGTGTTTCACCGCCACTACATGACAGCAAGGGATGACAACGCTGACGGCAATGTGAGCTTCGCCTTGAACTCCAATATCTGGCATGCGAGAAATCTCTCACTCTCGTCCAGTGGCGCCATTGAAGTTCTGCGCGAGGCGTACCTCTCACACAGAGTGTTCGAGTGGAACATCAACTCACAGGGACATGCATACCACACCAACAGCACTTGGGTAGGATTCCAAGTTGACTATGTCGTAGGTACTTCCCAAGGAATCACAGTCACAGTCATCACTATTGATTCCAATCAGGACGGCACGCCTGAGTCGCAGACCATCACTACTGGAAGTAGTGGTAATCCTCCGTGACGAATTGTTATGGGGGGGATGTCTGTCGTCACCTCGTCGCTCCTGTGGTGTAGTTCGGTCCATCATTCCGGGTTTTCATCCCGGCGACTCGGGTTCGAATCCCGACAGGAGCACCATTAGTCGACTTCTAGGACGACAGTAGGGATCCCCTTTGAGGAAGCCCTATCGATAACTATCCTCGTCCACTTGCTGGTCGGTGAAGGCATAGCAAGTATGTGTGAAGCACCGTCCAGAATCTTCTCAGTCAGAGTGTTGGGGGCCTCAGTCCTGCCTCTATCGACTAAACTGCGTGCAGAATCACCCCATTCTTCGGCGAATACAGCAATCGGGACAGAGTTGTTGTCAGCCCAACGCTCAGCCATATAGTCAACACCACTAGCACCTCCTACGATAATCATGTCAGGATATCCATTCTCATCAATCCAAGACTCCACTGCGCCCTCGAATACTCTGAAGTCGTAGAACCGACTTGAGCCAACAATTGCGAGGTTGATAATTTCCCCATCGAGGTTCAGATCCTGACTACCCAGCCGCTCGACCGTGTCCTGTCCCGAGGTTCCTGCCATAGCGGCCGGATAGGGGTACTAGACAATAAACATCCGCCGGCGAATAGCGATTCCTTAATTTCCTATCCTGTTTCGTATATTTTGTTCGGGCGCTACTTGATATCGGACCGTCTGTTCGAAATCACCGAGGAGAGGCTATGGCTTTGGACATCGAGGCGATTCGGGCAGACTTCCCTATTCTTGAGCGAAGACTCCCAAATGGCAAGAGACTAGTCTACTTCGACAACGCGGCGACTTCACAGAAGCCTCAGTGCGTGATTGACGCCATGAGCAAGTATTACGAGCATTACAACTCAAATGCTCACAGGTCTAACCACACTCTGGCAGACGAGGCCACTACTGCTTTGGAGGGTGCCCGAGATAGGATCGCATCCTACTTCGGAACATCTCCCGGCCAGATGATCTACACCAGCGGAGCTACTGAGGCCATCAATCTGGTAGCTTATGGATGGGCGAGAGAGAATCTGAGTGAGGGCGATGTGGTCGTCCTGACTGAGATGGAACATCACGCCGATATCGTGCCTTGGCAGCAGATGTCTGTTGACATCGGAATCGAGGTCAGGTATGTCCCTATAGACATCGAATCTTACACTCTTGATATGGATGCCTTTGAAGTGGCTCTAGATGGGGCCTCACTAGTCTGCGTTGTCCATACAAGTAATGTCCTAGGAATACGCAATCCAGTCGAAGACATCATCGAGAAATCTCATGCTGTGGGTGCTAAGGTACTGATTGACTGCGCGCAGGGGGCCCCGCATGAAAGAATAAAATTCGACTCACTGGGGGCTGATTTCGTAGCCATCTCGGCGCACAAGATGGCCGGACCCACAGGCATCGGATGCATCCTAGTCAGACATGATGCGATGGCCGAGATGGTGCCATTCATGACTGGAGGTTCGATGATTAAACGAGTGACGACGGAAGGTTCGACTTTCCAAGACGGCCACGCGATGTTTGAGACCGGGACTCCCCGTATCGCAGAGGCGATAGGATGGGGGGCAGCCGTGGAATGGTTGGAGCAGTTTGACATGAGAGAGGTCCACGACCACATCAACGACATAGCCGCGTGGACCGCATCCAGAATGCGCGACATCTCTGGAATTCGAATCTATGGAGATCCGGAGAGCGAGGACAGTAGCGGAGCCGTCTCATTCTTACACGAGACAATACAGTCTCAAGATCTAGCCCTACTCCTTGACGAGGGTGGTTTTGCCGTTAGGACCGGACATCACTGTGCACAGCCTTTGATGGACGCCTTGGGTGTTCCTTCTACTAACAGAGCCTCGTTCTGGATATACAACACGATGGGTGAAGCCGAGTCATTCGTGCAGTACCTCGAAGAGGTCATTGACCGCTTCGCATGACTCCTAGTCATATTCAAGGCGGACAACTGTGACGAGATAGCATGGGAGAGGATAGGATGTGGCCAGAGTCTCTTGATGAGGTGGTCGATGAGTTCCGAGCCTGCTTTGATTCTATGGAGCGCTATGAGCTACTGTTCGAATACGCAAAGCGCAATCCGAGCCCACTTCCGCCCGAAGAGTGGGATGACGATAATCAAGTCCACGGATGCCAGTCCAGAGCTCATGTGGCCTGCTTCTTAGATGAGCAGGGGCGCTTCCAGATGCGAGGAGGGGCGGATGCACAGATTGTCCAAGGACTGATGTCTGTGACCGCTATGGCAGTAAATGGCATGAGTCCCAATAAAGTGGCTAGCATGGAACCTGCGTATGCGGAAGCAATGGGAATCCAGTCCTCTCTCACTCCGAGCAGAGCCAATGGATTCCTGAATATGTTCAAGAGGGTGAGAGAGGACGCCTCGAAGTTGTGTGATTAGAATGGTCAGCGAATCGGATGTAATGCAATCATTGGGTGAGGTCGAGGACCCTGAGATGAAGATATCAGTCACTGAGTTGGGGCTGATTTATGCAATCAGACTTGAGCAGGGAGATGAAGGCATGCATGCCGAGATTGACATGACTCTAACCAGTCCGGGTTGCCCCGTTGCTCCTGAGATAATGTCCGCAGTACATCGTTCAGCCCTATCGACAGAAGGTGTTGACAGCGTCCATGTGAACCTCACCTTCGCTCCACCATGGGATCCAAGGGTGCATGCTAGTGAGGACGCTAAGTTCGATTTAGGAGTATTCTAGGACTGGCGGGCTGCAGTGAGCGTATTCTCCATTAGCATCGCGATAGTCATTGGCCCCACGCCTCCGGGAACAGGAGTCATCCATCCTGCTACCTTGGCGACTTGAGGATCGACATCACCAGCCAACTCACCACCATCAGTTCTGGATATCCCTACATCGACCACATATGCTCCAGGTTTCACCCAATCCGACTTCACCAAATGAGGCCTCCCCATTGCAGCAATAACGATATCAGATTCTCTGCAAATCAATTCGACATCATGAGTTCGTGAATGTACGATAGTAACTGTCGCATCAACCCCCTTGCTCGCTAGCATCAGGCTCATCGGCATACCGACTATCCTTGATCTACCCAATACGGCCGCCTTCGCGCCGACCAACTCCATTCCACTGTGTTCCAGCATCCTAATCACTCCTGCAGGTGTGCAGGGCATGAGGCCACTCGAATCTCCTTGTACAAGCCGTCCAAGATTCGCTGGATGGAATCCATCGACATCTTTGCGTGGAGATATTGCAGAAGCAACCGCTAGCTCATCGACATCTCCAGGTATTGGACTCTGAACTAGAATCCCATGTACTGAGTCGTCTGAGTTCAGACTCTCCACCATATCGAGGACTTCCTCCTGTGTCGAGTCTTCAGACATCTCAATGAGGGTACTCTCGATACCGCATCTCTCGCAGGCTCGCTGTTTGTTTCTAACATACACACGACTGGCTGGGTCTTCACCCACGATTATGACGACTAGGTGAGGAGACACGCCTTCTGAAGCAAGCTGTGTAACGCCTTGTGAAATCGTCTTCTCGATACTCAGGGCGATAGCCTTACCGTCGACAATCACGGCTCCCATGGCTGCCCGCGTGCAGCATCGGCCTTTGACCTTTCACAGTGGCAATTTGGAGCCCCAGGAGGGAGTCGAACCCCCGACCGTCTGATTACAAATCAGATGCTCTACCAGGCTGAGCTACTGAGGCGTAACCTGAGACGACAGACCCAGACTCTTGAACCCTACATTCGCACACACCTTCTGTTGGGCCATATTGATGCGCAATAACCGCCTCGCATCATCATGGCGATGCGGTCCGGTAGCCGAAAGGTCAACACAGTCCTAACTGCTTGGATATGTCTGATTCTGGGAGCTGGAATAGCACTAACATCGAGTGCTTCTGATTTCACCCTAGCCACGGCAGCCCCATTGGCCCTAGCTGGAGCTGTTTTGCTTATGTTCGGACTCAGTATGGACGAGGATGATGATGCGGACCCCGACTCGGTCGCAGATTGGGAACCTGACTCCTCGAAGATGCCCGATGCTGGTAGGGTGATGTTCAGAGTCGATACTACTCTTGACCCGCCCATCCGCACATCGATTCTGTGCGGCAGATGCGGAAAGGTGGATTGGGTCAAAGGACGGAAGCCCAAGAGTCACACCTGTAGCGAGTGCTACACGCTGCTATGGGAATCAGAGGAGGAGTAACCCACTTTCTCCCAGTGTACAATCGGCAAGCATCAAGTGGATTGCCTGATTCCGAGGAATACGAGTGGTTCTATGGATATCGGAAACAATGAGCGTAGGATGTTGCGTGCGATGCTCTCAGATCCATCTAAGGAATGGGCACTCGAAGAATTGCTATCTGAGACCGGATGGGACGACCAAGTCCATGTCGCTGGCTCCGGAGCAGCCTTGGAAAAGGTCGGACTGGTTTCGGTCACTGAACACAGAGGGGCAGTAGTGAGTTTGGGCGAGGAGGGTGAGAGAGCATCGAAGGATGGCCTTCTGGAGGCCAGAATCTGGGACTGGTTGGTATCTCAAAAGCCAGAAGACAGGACAATGTCTGCCTTATCCTCGGCCCTAGAGCGTCACGAGGCAGGCCCGGGAGTGGGCTTACTGAAAGCATTGGGAGTCACACTAGAGGCAGGTACTCTAGTTACCGATGATGAGTCGCACATCTCATCCACCATTGAGAACAGGTCGGCATTCATCAATTATCTATCTAAGAGTCCCAAGGAGCAATCCGAGCTCGATGAGGAAATGGTCTCCCACTTCTCGAGTAGAAAGGGACTGATCATATTGGAAGAGAGGGTATCTAGGAATTGGGTCCTGACCAAGAAAGGCAAGAGCACCAATGTCTCAAAACTTGAGGATGTAGAGATGATCGGTGAACTAACTCCCGAGCTTCTGCAGAGCGAGGCTTGGCGAGATGCCGAGTTCAAGCCATTCGATGTGAATGCACCCACTCCCACTCCTTCAGGAGGTAGGCCGCATCCGATGATCGCCCTGATTGAGATGATTAGGTCCATCTTCCTAGAGATGGGTTTCTCCGAAATCGAAGGTGATTTCATACAATCGGCCGGCTGGAACATGGATGCGCTGTTCATTCCACAATCTCATCCTGCTAGGACGATGCAGGACACTTTCTATCTGTCAGAGCCAGCCCAAGTCGATGTCGATGATAAGTATCTGAATCTCTGGAGTAAGGTGCACGAACATGGCCATGACACCGGAAGCAAGGGATGGGGTCTAGATTTCGATAAGGAGGAATCTAAGAAATCTCTACTAAGGACGCATACTACAGTGAACACCGTCCGGCACATCGCTGAGAACCCCGACGAGCCGTGCAGGGTCTTCGGCATTGGAAGGGTCTTCCGACAGGAGTCGATAGACCGAACTCATCTCCCCGAGTTCTACCAGATTGAGGGTATCATCCACGAGCCCGAGGCCAATCTCCCAATGCTCATTTCTACCTTGAGGACCTTCTACTCCAAGATGGGCTTCCCTGATGTCAGAGTCAGGCCAGCCTACTTCCCATACACCGAGCCAAGCGTGGAGGTCGATGTCCTATGGAAGGGAGAATGGCTGGAACTCGGCGGTTCGGGCATCTTCAGGCCTGAGGTGACCGAGCCACTAGGAACAGAGTGGCCAGTATGTGCATGGGGTTTGGGTCTCGAGAGGCTGGCGATGCTCATCTTGGAGTTGGACGATATCAGGGAGCTCTACCAGCCAGACTTGGAGAGGCTCGGCCGGATGCCTATCCTCTGAAGGTTCCTTCCGAGCTACTAATCACTCTGGCTCAATCACAGTAATCGTCAGAATCTCAGTCTCTATGCTATCGACCCATGTCCCACAGATTCCGCGTAGGGAGATAGTCATGTTCTCCTGGATGTCCGAGAAGCTGAGCTCAAACCTCCCCTCCTCGTCGAACGGAAGACTCAGGCTGAATTCTTCGATATTACCATCAGACCAATCCAACTCGCAGGTGCCCATGCTCTGGTGAACCAGTACGCCTGGGAGCGTGGTACCATTCCCTCGTTCTACTGTGACATTGTTCGTACTCACCACGATTACCGTATATCCCTCATCAGGGTATTCTAATACGAAACCAGCTGTCCACCGTGACTCCTGTCCGAGACTATCTATCGCGACTACCTTGAGAGTATGACTGCCAACCTCAAGTCCAGAGATATCGATGACTAGATTGCCCGCAGCATCCATCAGATCCTGAATCTCTCCCCCATCCAGAGTCACTGTTAAAGTCAGTCCAGCCATCTCTTCGTCAGTGATTGACAGATGTAAAGAGTCTAGACTGCCGTAAGTTATTGTGGAGGGGATGTCTCCCTCAATCTCGGGCGCTAGATTCTGCCCCTCCTGTTCGATATCAAAGTACAACACCCCGACCATCACGCTGACTATCATCAGGCTAGCTAGGAATAGAGAGCGCCCCACACCATCGTCATCGCTCATGTCTCAGCCCCGACTCTCTAGTTGATTAGTGACTCGGAAGATAAGCACTCAAGATAACTGATGTGGTCATTCATCGCTGAGGGCCATAACATCGTGTAGGAAGTCATCGGCATCCCAGTAGATTCCAGAGTATGCGACCCTCTTCCTCATCTGCTTGTCGATGATATAGGTCACAGTGGAATGTCCGACTTCGTACTCCCCCAAGGCCTCCTCGTGAGGGTCGACTTCTCCGGGGCCATCAGAAGTATCTCCTTCTGAAACACAGGAGAGCCAGTCATCAGATGGCCTATTGTAACCCTCGTCGCACATGCAGTGAGCACCTCCGTCAGAACCCATAATCCAGCCATGGCCGTTGCAATCCTCACCAGGAGGTGCCATACTCAGATTGGCACCGCTGGCTATCCAAGCCAAATGGGTATCCGAATCAACATCTACGGTACTGGGATCGTCTGTACCTACCTCTATCCAACTCTCATTAGACGAGTCCCAGAGGTGCAGAACCCATGTCCATTCTCCGTCCTCTTGCCATTCTCCGATTAGACCCTGTGATTGGTCGTAACCGATGTTGGCACTACTCATGGTGTAATCCATCAATTCCGAACCATTCTCAAAACACTCTACTAATGTAGGCCCCTGACAGGGACTTTCTATGGACATCGAACTGTTGTCAGGATTGAGGACAGCCACCCTAACCAGACTCTCTGAAGGTGGCTCGCTAGCAGCAATATGCGCGTTGTCAACTACCACATTCCAGTTTCTGTACACATCCTGCAGGATGTCAGCAGAACCAGTCAGATGATACCAATCGTACCCCATCTGTTCAGTCCATTCTGACAGATGAGAGATGGTGTCTCTGGCAGGATCAATCGTTACTGATACGAAAACCACATCTTCTGAATTAGACCCTAGGTTCTCCTTAACATAGTGCAAGTTTGCCGAGATAATTAGACAAATATCGGGACAAGATGTGTAAACAAATGCTACCACTATCACCTTGTCTTCATGATCCGAGAACCTGAACACATCCCCATTCTGATCGAACAGACTGAAGTCAGGTGCTTCTGGAGGGTCGAGATATTCCGTTCCGATTAGCTCGATGTCATCACTCATGCAACCCGGTAGAAGAAGAATCAGAGAGAGCAAGATTGCTACACTCGGTTTGTTCATTTCATTCCTCCAATAGTGAGTAAATATCCTCTAGGACAAGTTCTGGAATCCAATCCGCATCACCCCACCAGACTCTCTGACGCATTTGCTTGTCGACAATAATAGTTCCAGTTGTGTGATCCACCCAGTAAGTTAGGGGGTGGTGCTTGACCGAGACATCGCCCTCGGTCTGCTGCGTCTCCAGCCCACAGCCCTGATCGTCGACAGCCTCTCCCTCTGGAGTATCCGGACAGGAGTCGAAGAGGTCAGCGACGCTATCTGAATCGAGGTCGGATGCATTGGTCTCCAGCCCGACATCGAAGTTGGACCATACATCGGTTAAATCGGAGAAGTCGCTGAGATCTTCAGATGAAGTGGTCAGATGAGGCCAGTCTAGGCCGCGCTGTTCGGCGTAGGAGTGCATAATCGTGAAATTGTCTCTCCAAGGGTCGACAGTAATCGACAGCATTGCCACCTCGGTACCGTAAAGTTCACCCAACTCCTGAGAGACATAGTTCATGTTGGCACTGACTACCGGGCAAATATCCGGACATCTGGTGAATAGGAAGGCTACTACAACCACCTTACCCTCCAATTCAGAGAACGAGAAGAACTCTCCATTCTGATCTACTAGGATGAAGTCCTCGACTGGGACCGACGGGTTGATGTCTTCACCATAGAAGAAATCCTCATCTCCACCAAGACATCCTGCCATTAGCAGGCAGCTTACGACTAGCAGAGTGAGTACTTGCCTCATTCCTCCTCATCCCCCTTCTTGTCTCTGGAGATACGCATTAATGCAGCAGCTCCGGCAAGCAGGACGGCCGCACTCAAGAAAAATCTTCCCAAATCTTCGGATTCATTTGGTTCAGGTTCGAATACGAATCCATCCGGAGGTAGGACTTCTGTGTGGTTGTCCAGTACTACGGTTACAACGACTTCTTTCCACCAGCTGCCATTGGAGAAAATTTGAATCCCATAGGTTTCGGGGCCATATTTTTCTGGATCCAGCCAGAACCTGCATTCGTCTTCTGTACCAGGTGAAGATGGACCTGCTGTACACACTTCTTCTCCATAGGGGCCCTCCAAGGAAATGTTCCTCTCATAATCTACAACATTGTAGAAAATCAGCGTATCATTCTGGAGAACCTGTGCTGATTCCGGATCCACACTCTCGCTCCTCATGATGAATGAGAATGTGTTCGCACCATGAGCTGCCGCAGAAGGCGACACAAGTACAACCACAATGCAAAGAACCAGCGCTCTGCTGATGAACCTAGTATCAGTCATCGCTAGCCTCAGCCTGCCATAGTGCCGGGTAGTGGTATCTGGGATCGTAATCCTCGTCAAACTGGACAGCATACACTCCACTGACCATCTCTGAGATCCACACGAAACCTCGCGGGTCGTACTGAAGTCCCCAGTCGAATGGAATCATGCACGATGCCCAGCAGTCGGCCATGTCGTAACCCATCTCCTCGGCCGGGTCATCCAGCCAAGGCGGCCCAGCAGGGAGGTAGTATCCAATGGTATGAGTTGGCGCTAATTCACTAATTGCCTGGAATCCTCTGTCAGGTTCAGGATAGCCATTTTCCCAAACTAATTCATCCCAAATATGCCCGTGATCAGTAGCCCAAGCACCAGCGTGATAGTGAGTCCAGTAAACATGTCCGTCGTGTCCGGTGTCACCATTGTGAGGGCTGAAGATATAGCCACCAGGGATGTAGTGCTGTGGGTGGCTACTACCATTCGCCAGAATGCCCTCGCCAGGAAGCCTCCACTTGGAGACGAGGAAAGGCTTGGTCGGATCTGTAGTATCTATCGTCCAGATGTATCCTGTGTGATTGGCGTTGGTACCATACTCTGGGGCGATGTAGGTGTAGTGCCTCCAGTTGACGCCGTGCTCAGGGTCATCAGGGCCAGTACCGCAATTGGAAGGCCATTCTGAGACAGGATCCATCTCACTAATTCCTGAACAAATCAGGTAATCCTGAGGGACTGCATAGTGGATGTTGTCATTACCCTGATTGGAATCTAGCCACTCTTCAGCGGTCATGCCGGCATGGCCACCTCCATTGGGGCCGTACCATCCCGAGTCGTCGGTCGGACAGCCCAGCCAGCGACCGATTTCAGGCGGCCATGAGATGCCCGCTGGGTCTGCAATAGTTGGAGGGTCACTGACATCCACCAGTCGGAGTCCAGCACCCCAGTAAGAGGCGACAAGCAACCTTTGCTTGGTAATAGGGTGAACGAAGTACACATGATCGTGATTGAAAATCGAGCCACCGCAAGTGGTGTAAGGCTCGGGGGTGTATCCACCCCACCTGAGTATTTCCCTACTAGAATTATCACCAGTAATCCAACCCTCGAATCCGTTGGGGACATAGAATATCTGAGTTCCTTTGTAGAATGTTCCGCTACTCCCTTCAATCATTTCTGGATATGGGTCGGCCCCGAAAAGGAACAGGCTGCATTCCTCATAGGGGTCAAAAGCACCTTCCCAGTCACAATAAACCGCTAGGTCCTGATTGTGGAAGCCTGCTGGGGGGTTGTTCCACTCAGCTACCTTCACAGGACGAGTTTTGTCACTTACATCAATCACATCGAGTCTGTTAGTCCCACTGTTAGCATCATCATCGTTAGGTATTGGATCCAGTTCGCTGTTCGTCAACTCGTGGTTTACGAGGACCCAGTTGTTGTCCTCTGTGACCTTGATGTCAATCATCCTAGCGACTTCGGCATAATAGGTAGACAGTAGAACGATGTTATTCGGATTACTGATGTCGAGGATTTCGAACTGGTTGTAACTGGAGACATATGCATAGCAGCCACCAGTTCCATCGCCGTATATCTCGCAATCCTCGTGGAAGTTGCCTTCAATCGCAATCTCGGAGTTGTCGCCGGGTGTGGGCCCGACATTTTTGAATTCCTCTTTACATGGCCTACCAGCAGTATCGTCAAGCTCCGCAGGTGGCTTGACATTGCCATCACAGTTCAGATTGTGATAGTCAATCAGCCTAGCATTAGGGGTTGAGAGTCGGTGAGCTAGCAAATCGTTGTGAGAGTGATTCGCATCTTCGACCTCAATGACCGGATCAATCCACTTGTATCCGTCATCTTCGGAATCTCCATCTCCGATAATTGACAGACATCCCGAGAGGGGTGCCAGCGCCATCAGCGCCACCATTAGCATCATCTTCGCATTCACGCCACTCATCAGTTGCCACCCCGACCGCCGACGATAACAGTCAGTTGTTCAATGCACCGGTCGCCCGAGCGCTACGCGCTCTGGGCGAGTCATCCTCCCGTGCCATACGGTTTGTCTATGTCCAATTGGACGATGTACAGTCCGGTTGTAATGCAAGAAAGGTAGGTGTATCCCTTGTGATATTCAGCAGCCCAAAGGAATGGAGTCCATCCGAAATCGTAGTACGAACTGTCCAGTGGCTGACCATCGACCCCGTGAGGCAAGTGGAAGCCCACAGTAGCATCCATGTGAGTTTCTGTCTTGTTACCCTCAGACAGCCCAGCCAGCATCAGAGTCTCGACATCAACCACCCAGAGTCCAGCATGGTAGCTTGAGAGGTAGATCCTAGCATCCCAAGCCCCTCCATGGCTGGTATCTGGCAGACCTGGTAGTCCGGTCTGGAATACGTGAGTGTCAGCATTGTGCGGGCTGAACAGCAACCACTCCTCTCCTCCAGGTATGTGGTG
>Ga0114933_10003437_pt1 | contig 15437 bp, 12 predicted proteins | sample 4SBtaG_FD_89691 | JGI IMG/M metagenome (GOLD analysis project Ga0114933, IMG submission 89691) | Deep subsurface microbial communities from Kolumbo volcano to uncover new lineages of life (NeLLi) - 4SBTROV12_W25 metaG | ecosystem: Environmental > Aquatic > Marine > Volcanic | place: Kolumbo... | reverse complement strand
CCGGGATGTAAATACTATGAATGACAACGTGGCCCGCGTCCATTTGGGAATTAAGGGGACAGTTAACGTAATTCCGTTCTAGCGACCATCGTTCCGCAAGTTAAGTAAACTGTCCCCGGAACTTTCAATCGCATCTGAACGTAGGGAATTCTGAGACTCTGTGCGGAAATACTGAAACATTAGCCAACGATCTGTATTGTGGTTCCTTAAAAGGTACTGCTAATCTTCAACGCGCGAAAATTGCGTAACGGCGGATAAATCGTGATGTCGACTCAGGTACTGGATAAACACCGTGCAGCCGTAAAACGGACGCGAGAGAATTTAGGTAATTCGCGCCATTTGCCTGGTGATTTTTACACTTCTACTGACATCGAAGCACTCGAGCGCACACATATATTTGGGCAAGAATGGCTTTGCGTCGGGCGCCAAGAGGAGTTCCCAGAACCAGGAGATTACCGTACTTTAGATATTGCTGGAGAGCCCATCATTATCTGCCGCTCTAAGTCCAACGCGATGCGCGCGTTTTACAATGTTTGTCGTCATCGAGGTACTCAGGTAGTAACGGGTCACGGTAATCGAAAAAATTTCATCTGCCCCTATCACGCCTGGACTTACGATCTTGACGGCCAGCTACGTGGCGCAGGGTACACCGAAGAAATAGAAGGGTTTCGCCGTAGCGATTTTGGACTCAAAGCACTTCAGATAGATAGTTGGGGCGGTTTTATATTCGTGAATTTCGATACTGAGTGCCGACCATTACTAGATAGCCTTGGTAGCTTTACGGAGATCTTCGCGCCCTATCGTCCGGAGGACTGCCGCATGGGTTTTCGCATCCGGGTTGAATACGATAGCAACTGGAAGGCCGTCGCTGAAAACTTCGTTGACGTCTATCATCTTGCGACTCTGCACGCCGATTCGTTTGGTACCAACCAACCGCTCGAATCCTATGAATTCACTACCTATCCATGGGGATACACTGGACGCTTCAAGGGCCTGAGCCCGATGACATTGGACGGCATCCCTCGCTTCGGATTAATGCCTTGGCTAAGCGGAGATCATCTTGAGTATGGATATTCTGCGCATCTTTTCCCCAATATGGGCTTCTATGCTCGCCAAGACAATATTCACTGGGTCTCCCAGTGGCCGATAGATGTCAATCGCTCGGTGGCGGAACTGCATATTATGTTTCCTGCAGAATTCCATGAGCGGTCGGACTTCAAGGAAAAACTGGCCGACTACGAGCAGTGCTTTAATGTGGTTATCGAGGAAGACATGGCGATGATCTCAGCGCTGCAAAAAGGTTTCGCTTCGAAGGGTTTCGAACCTGGACCCTTGTCGCGATTCGAAAAAGGCGTGCACCACGTCATCCAATACAACCTCGATCGAATCTACGGCTCGTCGCACTAATCCCTATCGAAATCAGCTTATGGCTAACTAAAAAGCTAGATAGCATTTAAGTAGTTTGAATCGCCCGCTATTTGCAAGACACCTTTCAGCCATAGAAAATGGTAGCAGGAGAGGTGAAGACGAGCAGCAAATGATATCCAGAAGAATTTAAGAGGGGCGGTTCGACAGGTCGTCGATCGAGGTTACAGTGTCTCGGAGATCGCAGAGTGTTTAGGCGTGACAACGCATAGCTTGTAAGATTGGAAGAAGAAGTATGTCCCCGATGCTGCATTGCACGAGGTGGCATCTGAAGATCAAGCTGAGATCCAGAGATTAAAGAAAGAACGAAAGCGCGTTGCTGAAGAGCGAGATATTCTAAAAAATCCGCGGCGTACTTCGCGAACCAAGCCGAGTGAGGTACGCGTTTATCAAGGTCGTGATGGATTCGATTACGAAATCATTGCCTCGCTGTTGTTGTCCTCGATTGTTCAGCTCGCCAACGCGCGGCTTTCGAATTCAGACGCGTTTTCGCGTTGGGTTAGCTCCCGGTACTCTTCCATGCTGGCTGGCCAGTTGGTTACCATGCGGCCTGACGTATGGCGATAGTAGAAATCTCCTCCACATGCTGCCTTCCAGACGTCGAAATTGTCAGCCGCTTCTTGTAGTTTTTCGTTAAAGCGTGCTTGCACATCGGCGCGGATGTCGATCCACGCGAGCTGTTCTTCATCCATTCTTTTGATTTGCCGCATGATGTACTCGACCTGGCGTTCGAGCATGAACAATATGCTGCCTTGATTGGTGTTCGGGCCATAGAGCATGAAAAGGTTTGGAAAGCCCGCGGTATTTACACCGAGGTGTGCTTGGGCTCCGTCACACCAGGCGTCTTCGATCTTCAAGCCGTCCCGGCCGGTCAACTCAAATGCCTGCAGGTAGCGCGTTGTGTAGAAGCCGGTTGAGTAAATGATGGTATCTAGTTCATGTAATTGTCCGTCGCTGGTCAGGATCCCTTTGGTGTCAATCCGTTCAATGTTGTCGGTCACGAGCGAGACGTTATCGCGGTTAAACACCGGGTAGTAGTTATTGGAAAATAGGGGGCGCCGGCAGCCGAATGGGTGTTGCGGCGTGAGCTTCGCTCGAATTTCCGGGTCATTGACAGCGCCGATGCGAGCCAGCCCCGCTGCTTCGATGTTGCTCATTGCCTCTTTATCGCTGTACGTTGTTAACACATTCCATTGCTTGTAAATGTCGTCGCGGTTTTTTTGCACCAACGATGGATCGTCTCGAAAGGCCTGTAATTGTTCCTCACTGTAAGGTTCGTTCTCTTTTGGCACAACCCAGTTAGCGGTGCGTTGAAAAAGACTCAGATGGCCAGCCTTCGGCACAATTTCCGGTACGAACTGAATCGCGCTGGCCGCGATGCCGACCACGCCGATGCGCTCGCCGTTCAAGTCGTGATGCTGATTCCAACGTGCGGAATGCCAATAAGTCCCTTGGAAGTCCTCGACGCCAGGGATGTCTGGCCACACGATGTTGTTAAACATCCCAATTGCACTCACCACAATTTGCGCATCGAGCGTCTCACCGCCGGCAAGTTCAACATCATAGCGGCCATCGTTATCACGCCAGTGCATGGCCTCGACTTTCGTTTCAAAGCGAATGTGCGGGCGGACATCGTATTTGTCTGTGACGTGCTCTAAGTATTCGAGCATTTCGGCTTGCCCGGCGAACGGCTGGCTCCAATCCACCTTGGGCTCGAAGGAATACGAATAAAGATGCGCGGGCACGTCGCACTCGGCACCCGGGTACTGATTCCAAAACCAGGTACCGCCAACGCCGACACCTTTCTCCAGAATGACGAAGTCGTGAATGCCCATGCGTTTTAGATGGATGGCGGTACACAAGCCGGCAGAGCCTGCACCAATAATGACAATGCGTTGCTGTTCAGCCATGGGAGTGCTCCTCTTCTGTCTGGACGAGTAGTCAGTGCTAGGGCGTCGCGCTAAACAAGAAAATGGTAACTAAAGTTTAGGCATTACGCCACGGTTAATGGGGATTTGCTAGCGTGAAATCACTTAAGTGCTGGTAATGGTCGCCGCTGACATAGCATCTCTCTGTCGATGTTTGTGCGCTATTTTATTCCTGACAGTTATGTAAGGTAATTTTCTTTATCGGGAGATTACGTGGTGACGGCGATTATCGCACCAGGCATGAACGTCGCGCTAGAGCACTGCGCACCGGCTGCAATATCCTGGGGCACAAAAGGGGCTGAAACAGGGCGAATCCGTACATTACGGATGTAAATCAGCAATTTCCAAGCCCCACGATGAAGACATAAAATATTGATTTAATATAAAAAACATTTTGGTTGTCACGTGGAAATCTGACTTGGTAAAGCGCATTTGCAATGCGTGGATGCGCAATTCGAGCCTACGTTCCGGCACCATTTCAACAGTTTATTTCTTGCATTCCCGTTCAACACGGGCGCAATCGATGTGTTGCCGGAAAACGAAACGCGTGCACTCAATTTTGGGTTGTAGGGCTCAAATCGATTATGAAAACATCTTGACCGTAGTGTCCAGTACCGGTTGATCACGGTACCTTTCAACGGTACTCGACAGAACGACCCAATCCAGTCTCACCTCGTGATGAGGCGTCTGCGCTCGCCGCGGGACACGACGAACTGAATGCGACGAACAACCGGGGAGAACCGTTTCCTGCCGATTGCAGGTGTCACTGGCGTCGTTTTTCCGATACGGTAAATTCGGTGCGCTGCAACACCTTGTTCATCTTTCTGTCACAAATATTTAGTACGCTTCGACCCTTAACGACGTGGAACTTAACGTGAACGGATAACGCATTCGCGGTCGAAACGTGTTCGCACGCGACGACTAGGGATGGTGATAATGCTCACTTACGGTTTCACCGACGCAGCCTGCCTGTTATGGGTCAACTGCCGTGGGAACACTTTGCATGAGTAGCATCAACACACAACCCGATTCCATCGAACGACTGAAGATGACTCTGACCGATGACGCCAAGCGTAATGTTTCATTTCGAATACTTACCTCCGACTATGGTCGGGTACGTTACGTCGCGAACAAATTGCAAACACGCGATTCCGCAGCGCTTCGATTCTTGCTACACATCGCGCTGGATAAATGTGAGCCCTTGTTTGACAACGCTGCTTCTCCGGATTCGCGAATCAAATTGCTGGCAGAACTCGGTCCCGAGTTTGCCGCCTACTTTGGATTCGGTGCGAAGATGCTCGGGGCTCGGTTTTGTGGTGGGGACTCGGGCGACCATATCGACATCGATGAGGAAGACCTCGAACTGATCGTGGCCTTCGGCGTTTCACCCGGCCTGGCTCAACGGCGCTTGGCATTGATGCTGGGTGTGGAATCTGTGAGCGCGGATCCTCGAAACGCGTTTCGCACCTACCTGTTGGATAAGTACGTTACGAACTGAGGCTGATCGCGGTCGTCCTATGCGGCCGATACCTTCGCACAGCTCGTCAAGAAGGTCCCTCAACACCTGACGGCATTAGTTGCACGGTCAAAACTGAGTAGAAATCTCGATAGAGCCGAAGCGGTTCGGTCCGCTTTGGTCATCGAACTCTTTCGCACGCCAGACATAGCTGAACGCGAGCGCGATTGGCACGGCAAAATTTCCGAACGTGAATTGGACACCGGCGCTCGCTTCCCAGGCGAATGTACGGGAATCGACGGTCAAATCTTCGTCATTGAATACACTACCGTCGAGAAAGACATTATGCGCAACGGCGCGGGCGATTACGTCCGCCCGGAACATCCAATCGATCTCATCTCGACGCGCGGCGAAGCGTGGCGCACTATTGGCGATACCTGCTGCTCCGCGCATCGGCTTATCAATGGCAGGTACGTAACTTCCGAAGCGCCAAGCGAGTCCGAGGTCGATTTCGGTATAGACATTGCCCACGACGGCCTGGATACGCGGAATCAGATCGCCCTCGTAAACGTCATCGGGTTTTACCGGCACAAACCAGCTTCGACGAAAATGAACCTGTAAGGCGGGCTCATTGTCGAGCTGCGTGTCCCATCCTTGGGGATCGATCGAACCGGTTACCTCGTGCAGTAGCTCGTGAGCGTCTTCGGCCAGGGACGCCGGTCCTATTAGACCGATTGAAAAGCCCACCTCGTCTTCGCGACGTGTGTCGCGAGTAGTCGCTGATAGATTGGCGTACAACCAACCACTGTAAGGGCGATCACGCGGATCAGCTGTCATTCGAGACAGATCTTCCGGCGTTGATATCACCTGACCCAAACCGATTTGTATTTCGCGCGACGCTGGACCTTGATCGAGCGGAGAAAAACGCGATAACCAGGACAAGAAGTGGGGCGCCTTACCGCGAGCAAAAGCGTAGGCAATGTGAGTACCGGCAGTGTAGTGCCGATCATGACCGTCGACGTATAGATCGTTGTCCGAAACGATTCCAAAAAAGCGCCCCATGGAATCAGCCGCACAGTTACCGTGATGCGATAACGCAACGGCACAAGCGACACCGACTAGGCACCGACTGATGTTAGATCGACCGGGTTCGTTCGTTTTACAAATGAACCTGCGGACAGCGAAAAGCACATTTGTTAAAAGTATATGAAATTGCAATCGTTTTATTTTTCGGCGCGTCTGCGAGCAGTGTGTCAACAAACACAATATTTCCTTATATCGACGGTGGAAATTAGCCCAAACTGTTCTATGATTGTCATTAAGTTGAAACATTGATCCGATCCGAATTGCAGACATGAGAGGACTCGAGCATGAACCGACAATCACAATTGGCATTTTGCGTTGTAATCTCGTTGGCACTTTGCGCTGCAGTACACGCGGGTCCCGATGGCACCTATCAGGCTGGCGATATTCTCAGTGGTGACTTTGCCGCAGCAGAAGCGAAGCTCAATACGCGCCTCGCCGCTAGTCCGAACGATTCATTTGCGATGCTCAATCTTGCCGCGATCTATGATCGCTCCGGTCGCACCGACGAGGCGCGCGCCCTGTACGAACGTGTGATGAGTCTGCGTGATAATCCGTACGCAAAGGTCGCCAACAACAAAGTGGTACCGGTAAAAAAAGTCGCAAGCAACGCGCTTGAGGTATTGAACAACCGTCACTAGTTGAAACCTCGACCGACCCGGTGGGAACAGCACCGGCACACCACGAGCCATTATTTGAGGCCGTTTTGCCCGGTTTGGATCAGCCTGCACGGCAGTTCGTTTCGATCGTCGCGCGCGCCGTCGACCACATTAATTGTCCCGATTGATCAGCGTTAAGCGTGAAAAATAAATGCGCTTTGTGCTCGTTGCGAGTGTATTCCAAGTGGTAATATCCACCTTCGTCCCCGCTTAGGTAGTTCGCGGCCAGCGTTCTTACGCCCGCATTCGGACCTTCTTCAGTACGCTGGCGAACACCAACTTTTCCGTCGCGCTTATATAATTCGAGCGATGTCGATGGCGACGGCAGGTTCTCGCCAACTGCGATCCCGCCTAATGTTGCCTCATGCCTGAGTTCACGCGGAGTTTCGCAGCTTAGAATGACTTGCGTGCTCTCAATTCTTCCTGCCGCGATCGCACTGGGTGGCGGCGTGGTGAATGGCGAGCTCGCTGCCGCGACGATAAGTAAGGTGTCGAGTAGCACGGACGTTAGCCCTCTGTTTGAACCCCAAAAAGATTTCCGATGAACAATAGAGCGCGATTGTTACGGTCGCGTGACAGCGCGAGGAAATGACATACAGTTGTAACAAAGGCAACTTAGTATTCGTCCAAACAGCGACCCCGCGCAGGCGAGGCGCACCTCCCATTTGCATTTAAGTCGACTCGTCCATTGCTATGAAACCCAGCTCGCAATCGGGCATGACCCTCGTCGAAATCCTCGTGGCAGTCGTAATTTTTACGTTGATAATTGGAGCGGGGTATACCGCGCTCGAACAAGGATTGTCGGTGGGAGAACGGCTCGATGAAGAACGTAAGGTTTGGCGTGAGCTTGATAGTGCGCTCGCACTGTTGGAGCGCGATTTACATCGTGCGACACCGGTTGCTGCACGCATCGCGGGTGGTTCCATCCCGGCATTCCGGGGTTACTTCGACGCAAAGCAAACGCCGGAAAACGATTTCATTTCTTTCAGCGCCCGCAGCAGTGAAGCATTTCGCGAAGGACCGGCGAGTCCTTTCCAGCGAATCCGTTGGCGAGCCGATGATGGCAAGTTGTGGCGTTCTGTGGCGTCGCGGCTCGATACACCCTACGGCACACAATCCGACGACCACATAGTTCTCGATGGCGTCGAGTGGATTCGCTTGCGCTATTTGGCCGATGCCGGACGTTGGCAACGACGTTGGCATGCGGGCACTGAAGAGAAACAGCCCTTACCGCGCGCGGCCGAGCTCAGCTTCAAAATGGCTGGATATGGCGCCTACAAACGATTGTTCCATGTCGGTCCGACGCACTGATAGCCCGCGCGCCCAAAAGGGCGTCGCCCTGATCACCGTACTTCTAATCGTCGCGATGTTGGTTGCGATACTTGGTCGCTTGAGCTTCGATAATCAACTTTGGTTAAGGCAAACGTCCAATGCCGCGAACAGCGCACGCGTAGCTTCATTGACGCGCGCCGCGCAACTGTGGATCCGTACACTCCTCGATCAAGATGACCCCCAGGTGGACGCGGCAACGGAGATGTGGTCCCGACCTTTGCCGCCGCTGCCAATACCGGGAGGCACCCTATCCGGTCAAATCTACGACCGGCAGGGTCGATTCAATCTTAACAATCTCGTTGCTGCCAACGGTGAGCCTAACGAAATTGAACTGGAACGCTTCAAGCGCTTGCTCGCGGTTTTGGATCTGAACGAAGACCTTGCGCACGCCGCGGTCGATTGGATTGACCCCAACACGAAACCTTTCGGAACATTCGGAGCGGAGGATGCGTATTATCTCGCGCAGGATCCGCCGTACTTGAGCGCGAATCGACCATTCCATGCGCTCGCGGAGGTCCGTCTCGTGCGCGGTTTTAGTCTGCGTACGTGGCAACGACTCGAACCGCATGTGGCAGCGATGCCGTTGGCGACCGCCATCAACGTTAATACGGCGTCGCCCGAGGTGATTGCGGCGGCAATGACGAATTGGGGCGACGCTAGAGCGGCACTGGGGCGTGCGGAAAGATGGACGAACAACGCGCGCACTTTTCCCGCATCTGATTTGGCGGCATTTGCGCGCGAAGCGATCGGCACGGAGCAGCGCGAGGAGCTGCCGCCAGGACTTTCCGTGTCGACGCGGTTTTTCTCGGCCAACATCCTTATCAGCGTCGACGGTTTATCCGACCGTATCGTAACGCTCTACGATAGAGGCGATGGTTCGAGCGCCATCGTGTCGCAGTACCGGAGTTTTCGTTGATGTTCTCGCGCGGCGAGTACTGGTGCGTGATGCAGCGGGAAGACAAGCTGCACTGGATCCACTACGACGCCACGAAGCGTCAGCTTCTTGCGCGTGGCGATGCTGATTCCTGGCAATCACTACCAGCGCCCGACGCAGCCCGGATCGTTTTCGTGCCGACTGGCCATCGAATCCGTGTTGTTGAAATCGATCTGCCGAAGCGCAATCGTCGTCGCTTCATGCACTCGCTCTCGTTTGCTCTTGAGGAGCGTTTATTACGAGACGCCGAGTGCTACCACTTTGTAACGATCGCCTCGACACGTCGAACCTCGACGGCGAACGTGGGGGTGCTCGAATGTGACGGACTCGAATCCTGGATAGACGATGCAGCTCGTGGCGGGTTCGTACTATCGATGGTAGTACCGGACTACCTGTGTATTCCCGCGCCAGACCCGGATAGTTGGACTATAGACGTCGGCGAGGAGCCGTTTTTACTTCGCCAGGCATCGAGCGGCGCGACCTTGTCGGGGTCGCTCGAGGACACACCGCCAGCGGGACTGATGCTTGCGCTGGAACATGCTCGCGAACGCCCACTCAATTTACGGATTCGAGTTCGAAACAAGGCACAGAAGCAGCTCGTAGAGCAGTGGCGATCGCGATTCGAAGCGCTTGAATTAAGCATGACGATAGCGCAGGAGTCTGCTGGTCGCGCTTTGTGGCTCGCCGCCCAGCTTGCAGTGACGCGCGCACCGAATTTCTTGTCGGGACCGTATGCGAATAAACGAGCGCAGTTACCGTGGCGTTCGTGGCTTCCCGCCGCCGCGATGGCCGCGACCCTGATATTTACCCTGACCACGGGATTATTACTCGATACCCATCGACTGACGAAAGAACACGCGCTTGTCTCCAACGCGATCGAACAAACTTATCGATCCGCGTATCCACAGGTAAAAAACCTGGTTGATCCGAGGTTTCAAATGGAGCAAGCGTTGCGTCGTCTGCGCGCTACTGAGGAGACACAACCTAAGAATTCATTAGTTGAGTGGCTGATGTTGCTGGCGCCGAGTTTTGATGGTGCTTACTTGGTGTCGGCGCTTGAGTTCGACCAGGATTCTATTCGAATCGAAGTCGTCGTTACCGATGTCGAAGCCCTAAATGCCTTGCGGCAGCGTTTGTCGCAATTCGCCGAAGTCAAGATCGTCGGGCGCGAGCAAGGGAACGACGGACTAATCGGGCGCATCCGGATACGCAAATCGGTATGAACGCTGTGTTTCTTCACTGGTGGCAAGCAAGACCCGCCCGGGAGCGAGTTGCGCTCGCCATTGCCGCGCTATTAATTGTCGCGACCCTGGGCTTCTTGTCGATCGAACCCTATATCGAAGAGCGCCGACGTCTCGTCACGGAACTACCTGCGTTGAACGCTGATCTTGCCTGGATGCAGGAACGCTTGCGCGAGCTGCGGGACCTACTTGCGACACGGAACCCACCGACAAAAGCGGTGTTCAGTACTTCCGATGTTCGGGAACGCCTGACATCGGCTGGATTAGCCAAAGTCGATAGTCAAATTGATCAACTCCAACCCGGGCGGATCAGCGTGAGCCTCGAGGCGGTCGAATTCACGGTTTTGGTCGATGGCATGGCTGCTCTCGATTCGAACGGAACCTTGCTTATAAACCAGGCAGAGCTACGTGCCCTCAGTGATCGGCCTGGTCACGTCTCGGCGCGCCTCGAATTTGTGCCGGCTAAGGAGTTGTGACCGACGTGAAGAGGTCCATCGCAGTTTTAATCGGCACTTTCCTCATCACCGTCGCGATCAAAACGCCGGGCGCGTGGTTGCTTTACCTACTCAGCGACGATACTCGGGCGATGATTTCCGTCCAGCGTAGCGAGGGTACGGTTTCGAAGGGTGCTTTCCATGGCGTCAGGGTCTCGCTACCAGATGATCGCGAGGCGTTTTTGAATTCTGTTTCGTTTGATGTCGCGCTATTGTCCCTATTACGCGGACACTTCAAGGCGAATTTTACCGTCATAGCCTATGCAGGAGAGTTAGGCGGCGGTATCCATCTGGCTCCGCGGCGCTGGTCGATTGAGGATATTAATGGGGAGTTCGACGCACGTGCCTTGCAATTACTTGACCCGACTTTCGGTTCGTTCGGAACAAGAGGCCGGCTACAGTTGCATACGCCTCACCTCACTTCGGCTTACCGTGATGGCAATATCGAAGGTGGCGTTTCGATGTCGATCGAAGCATTAGGATTCGATGCGATAATCGACGGCCGAGTGCTCGGTTCCTATCAGATTGATCTTGGGAGCGACGACAACGGCGGTTTATCAGGACACCTTACGACGCTCGCCGGATCGCGGCTTCTTAATCTCGACGGTCGTGTGGACGTCGCATCGAATGTTATCGAAATTCAAACCAGTGTGAGTACGGCAAAAAACGCACCGCTCGAATTGACTCGCCTGTTAACCGCATTAGCTGTGGATCCCGGCGACCCAACGACGTTTAACTGGCGCTCGACACTGTAGTTCGCACGAAAATTTTCCTGCGTCGAATCGGACGATTCACTAAAGCGTCGCCCAATGGTCATAAAACCGTAAAGCCTGCGTAACATTTCCCTCAAATAATCCCCTCCCGTACCGAACCGCGTTGTCCTACGGCAGATAGCGGCATCGTTAACACGCTGGCGAAAGATTTCGCGCGCGCGACAACTGCTGCTGCCGAGCACGCGAATCGTCGATAGTCCACGTCGTCGGGGAAGCGGACATGATGTTTCGGTCGCTGTTTTTATTATTTAGGGGAATTAGCAAAAGAATGGAAAAGCGAAAGGCAATCGCGTGCCGCAGTGCGATTTCAAAGTCGATGAGCTTATTTCTGTGCTGCGTGTTGGCTACGAATGCAACGTGGGCACAGAATCCGGGCGCCAACGAGGGTGTCGTGCAGGGCAAGGTGACCTCCGCAGCGAGTGGCAACGCCGTCGGCGACGCGTTCGTCAGTGTGTCCGGTTCGGAGGCCACCGCCGTCACTGATTCGGAAGGAAACTTCAGTCTTGTACTACCTGCGGGCACGCATGATTTGACGATCGAGAAAACCGGCACCGGATCAGAGCTCGTACCGGGGGTAACGGTAACCGCCGGCGATACGGCTACGGCCAACGCCTCGCTCAAACCACAAGTCGAGGAGGTGATTGTTTTCGGCCGGGGCTTTCTCGAAGGAAGCGAGACTTCGGCATTGAGTATCCAGCAGGAATCCAAATCGGTACTTGAGGTCGTTGGTTCGGAAGAGTTTACGCGCCTCGGCGATTTCACCGCCGCTGACACACTGCGCCGCGTTACGGGATTGAACGTACAGGAAGGTAAATTCGTGGTTATTCGGGGGCAGCCAGCGCGTTATTCGTCGACGCTGTTCAACGGCTCGCGCATGCCTAGTCTCGATCCGATTCAGACGATCACCCCGCTCGATCTGTTTCCATCCGGCGTCCTGGCGAATGTTTCTGTCCAAAAAGCTTATACCGCGGATCGCGTCGGCTCATTCGGTGCGGGTCAGGTTCAGCTAACGACCTCGGGCATTCCGGCGGAAGACTATCTGGAATTGACGATTGGCAGTGGCGTGAACTTCGAGAGCATCGACAGCGAGCCCCTGGAGTTCAACACAGGTAACGATATCTGGGGCGATATCGATGGTGATTTGTTTGATTTGCCGCCCGAGCTGGTTGATCTCCAGAGCAGCGGCACGCCACTTGCAACCTTGCCGGCGGATCGCCAGACGGCAATCGCGAGAGCGTTTCCAACTGAGCTGGCACCGGGCTTCGCGGATGAAGGTCCGGACGCTCGTGCCCAATTAAATGGCGGAAAACGCTTCGACGGAGAATGGGGCAGCCTCGGCGCGACCATTGCTTATTCCTACCGCCAACAAATGCGCACCGAAGACGAAAGGCGACGCGTAACTGAGTTGGATGACTCAGGCGGTGATCCTACCGCGGTTCGGGTACGCGACGATTTCGAAATCGACCGCTCGCGTTTAACGACGAATCAAAATGCCTTCGTCGCCGTCACGGCAGAAAATGACAACCATGAAATGAATTTCAATTTCTTCTGGGTGCGCGACACGGTTGAACGAACTGAGGTGTCGGACGGAACGTCGAATCTCAGTGACGAAGAGTTTCAACGCCGTTTCCTATTGGAATTACGACAGCGCCAAATGTTCATCAAACAGTTAAACGGTCGTCACAACTTTTTCGATTTCGCTGAACTGCAATGGCGCGGTATGCAGGCGGAGGCAACACGTGATCTGCCCGATCGTCGTACGTATACCTTGCAGAATACTGAGCTCGACGGTAGCGGTTTGTTTTTCCTCGACAATGACGTCCCGAACCTGCTACGTCGCTACAACGACGTGCAAGAGGATACCGAATCCGGTGGGCTCGACGTGTCACTGGCCGTATCCGATATGTGGTTCCCCGACGCCTTTGTGTCCCTAAAAGTAGAAGGTGGTGTCAACTCGGAGGAGCGAATTCGTGAATCAAGCACTCGCTCGTTTGGATTCAATACCAATGGCAGCCGCTTCCGCACGATCGAAGAGATCTTTGCGCCGGAAAACTTAGGTACCGAGGCGACGTTTACCGAGTTCGGCGGTACGACCGACGACTACACTGCGAACTTTGTCATTGACGGCAGCTATGTCCAGACGGATTTGGAATTTTTCGATCGCCTGCGCTTAGTCCTTGGCATTCGCTTCGAACAAGCTGACTTCGAGGTAATAACATTTGAAGCCGGTACCGCCGCGGGTGCGACGACCATTGAGTCAGGTTTTGCTCGCCGTGACGATCTACCGTCGTTTATCGGCAGTTTCTCGATCACCGACAACATGCAACTGCGTGCGGGTGCCGCGCGATCCCTGTCGTATCCGTCACCGATCGAAATATCCAATACCACGTTTATCGACCCCGACTCCGATGAGCGATTCCGGGGTAACCCTGATCTGTCGCCGGTTGTAATAGACAGCTATGACGTGCGTTGGGAGTGGTACCCAAGCTTGTCTGAAGCGCTGACTATCGCGTTTTTCTATAAGGACATGACCGATCCTATCGAACGGAGTTTCAGCGCGGTAGCGGGTGGTGGTCAGGTCGTGACTTTTGTCAACGCCGACCAAGGTGAGGTGATCGGTGTCGAGCTCAACGGCCGCGTTGGGCTCGACCGCTTTCGGACCTTGCTAAGCGAACCTGAATGGATGCCGCGATTTGTCGACGATATGCATTTGTCGACGAACTTCACCTACCAAGATTCGGAAGTGGAACTGAACGCGGTCAATACCGCAGCGACAAATTTGACCCGTCGCATGACCGGACAGCCTGAGACCCTTGCGAACGCGCAGCTTGGTTATTCCGGTGATAAGCACATTGTCACGATCGCGGCCGGCTACCAATCGGATCGACTGATCAACGCGGGTATCCAAGGTTTACCTGACGAATTTATCGAGCCGCGTATCAGCTTACGTGGGAAATGGACCTATACGGTTATCGATCCGTTAACGATTAGCCTCAGTTTGCAAAATCTCGTCGACGACGCTTTTCAGCGCCGTCAGGGATCGCTGCTAACGCGCGATTTCAAAACCGGGGTAACGGGCTCGCTGAGCTTTAAGTGGCGGTTCGATTAACACGCAAATTGAGAATCCATTGCCGCTACCGGTTCGGTGCTCGTCGCCGGCCGATGTTAGGACTATGGAGCGGGTCGGGCCTCAGCTCGTTGCCCGAAACGTAATTTACAACCAGGGATTAGCCAGTCAACAAAGAAATGGGGAACATAATGCAAAGCCACGTTTTAGCTAAGCGCGCTCGCGCGCTCGTCGCAACGGTTACCGTTGCCACCACCATCGTGCTCAGTGCCTGCGGCGGCGGGTCTGGGGGGCCGAGTACTGGAGACTCGAACAACAATGCCGCCGCGGGTAATGCCGCCGCGGGTAATCCCGCGTCTGGAACTTTCGTCGACGCAATCGTTAACGGTCTCGGCTACGCGGGCGCACCGTCCGCGACCAGCGGCGTAACGGGTGATAACGGTACCGATGGCGGTTTCGCGGTTGAGAGCGGAGACACCGTTACGTTTAGCCTTGGTAACTTGGTTTTAGGCACGAGCACGGCGGTGACCGGCACAAGCCGCATCGTAACGCCGGCGGAGCTTGCCGGCGAACCGGCGAATTTCAATAACCCGCGTGCGATTCGGATTGCGCAATTTCTCCAAAGTCTCGACGCTGATCAAGATACGAGCAACGGCATCGTTATCGATCCGGCGGTGATTACCCGATTAACCGGCGGGACGGTCGATGCCGCGGCCTTACAGGCCGCGATCGAAAGCGGAACGAACTTTGACGCCGTGTTAGGCGGCGTTATCGACGACTTAACAGCGGGTAACGCAAACCGCGCGGAAGGAGACATCGTCTCCGCCTCGGTTGCCAAAGCGGAATTAGCCAGGGCAGTGGCGCAGGCGACGGGCGGAAACGCGCCCGGCGTCACCGGTGGGACGCCGGTTGTCGCAGCTGAAACGGCCGCGTGTCCGGCCGGCGTGGCTTCGACAAATCGAGTCGACATCTTCGGCCAATCGTTTCCGGTTTGTGTATTAACGGACGATATAACGAGCAACACGACGTTGACCAACGATCACAT